>Ga0247840_10007651_pt1 | contig 14930 bp, 9 predicted proteins | sample LaCruzMarch2015__FD_192404 | JGI IMG/M metagenome (GOLD analysis project Ga0247840, IMG submission 192404) | Freshwater microbial communities from meromictic Lake La Cruz, Castile-La Mancha, Spain - LaCruzMarch2015_17m | ecosystem: Environmental > Aquatic > Freshwater > Lake | place: Spain...
CTGCACACGACAATTAGCTTCACACAATAAAAAAACTCATCCTCAAAACCAATTAGTCATTCCACATAAAAGACTTCTCTTATATCACCCTTCTAGCAATCCTTCAATTACGCAGAGGTCTTTCAAATTGTGCCCGTATCTATATTGGTCGAGATATTTATAGAGAGACAAGCACTTAGAGATGAAGCTTTCGTAGTTATGAGCGGCTTGCTAGTGCTCACCGTTCAAAGATTTTATTAATATCCTTTATCAAAAGTCTTGTGTAAGCAGGTCTTCCGTGATTACATTGGGAGGCGATTGGATTTTTTTCGATCATCCGTAACAGAGCGTTCATTTCCGATATATTCAGGCGTCTTCCCGCCCTAATGCTAGAATAACAGGCTATTTTTGCGTATATCTCGTTAATTTGGTTGGAAACAACAATATGAACGATCTCCGGATCTTTAGCAATATCTGCCAGCAGCTGTCCTATATCAATGCCTCCCAAAATTGCAGGAATTTCGCGTACCATAATCTCTGTTCTGCTGTATTGCTCAATACCAATGCCGCATAAGCTCAATGCTTTGTGTATAGACATCAATAACAACACATCCTCAGCTCCAAGATCAAGCACGTCAGGAATTAAGAGCTTTTGGCTAGGAATACTCTTACTAAGCTCTTTCATTCCTTCAAGCACCAATCGTTCATGTGCGGCATGCTGATCCACTATCACAATGCCATCCCGTGTTTCGGCTACTATATAGGTCTCGCAAATTTGGCAGACGGCCTTTCCCAACCAAGGCCTTCCTGAATCAAGATCCTCAATCTCTTCAGGGTTGTGTAAATTGGTCACTAAGCTAGCGATATTCTTCATATCAAAAGCGTCTTGCTCTATGTTCGGGAGGCTTTTTTGCCTATATTCATGTGATTTCCCATCATCTCTAGACAGAAAGGCCTCTCTATTCGAAAAATGCTTAGAATAAGCGTTATCTTCTAGGTGACTAAAACGGTACGATTTTTCGATTACGCTTTCCAGAACGTCGCGCTCACCCTTGATGCCAAACGAGGTACTAGAAAACCCCACTAGCCCCCTTTCCATTCTGGACAAAGCATACTCGTCTACACTTCTAGCGACACGAGATTTTCCAACGCTTGAGCGAATCGCATCTAGCAAAGCAGTTTTGACTTTTTGCTCATGCCAGAATTTGATTTGCATTTTGTTTGGATGCACGTTCACATCTATAAGGGTTGGGGCTATGTCGACAAATAATACGGTCATAGGAAATCTATCTTTGGACAGGGTGTCCCCATATCCGAGACGAATCATTGTAGTGAACATTGGGTCCTTCACTATCCTGTCGTTCACATAATAGTACTGTTTGGACCGCCCCGACATCTGTGGAAGCGTCGTTGGAACAGAGGTGTATCCGACGATCTTCAGATTATCTTCTTCATAACGTACTGCAACAGCATTCTCCATGAACGTATCCCCCAGGACATCCCTTACCCTTCGTTCAAGGTTGTCGGCAGACTTATAGGTTAGTGTGCGGGTGTTATTTATGATTAACGAGCATTTTATTCCATTAAACGCAAGGGCGAATCTCTGTACAAGATCTACGCAAGCTGCATTTTCCGATTGCTCTGATCTTAGAAACTTTAAGCGCGTTGGTGTGAAGCAAAATAAATCTCTGACTTCTATAGTGGTGCCTTGCCCATGTGGAGCCGGAAGTACTTGATATGGACAAAGACCTCTGTCAACTGTGGGCGCCATCTCATCTCTTAAATCTGGGACAGAGCCATTTAAGGCTATTTGCCAAGCACAATCGGCATTTCGAGCGCGGCTAGTTAGGACGACTTTGGATGCGGCGCTAATAGCGGCTAAAGCCTCGCCACGGAATCCTAGTAAGTCGATATTCTCGAGTTTTTCGTCTCGTAACTTTGATGTGGCATGTCTACAAAACGCCAATACCAGCTCCTCTTTGCGAATACCGTCGCCATTATCACTCACCGACACAAGATTTCGACCTCCTTTGGAGAATTTTATGTCGATGGATGTTGCGTTCGCGTCAATGGCATTTTCCACCAATTCTTTCACGATAGCAATCGGTCGCTCAATGACCTCGCCAGCAGCGATCCTATTGATGGCCTGTGAAGATAAAATCTTAATAAGTCTCATACAGTGCATTAAATAGTTGAGCCAAGATACAAAGTATCTTGTGTATAGAGCATCTCATGTGTAGAGTTGTGAGCGAAACTTCGATAGACCCGGCCTTCTATAACCGAATAGTTGATAATTTAATTCGTGGAAACATTTGTACATTTACGGACCTATTCGGATTACTCTTTGGGACAAAGCAACATCAAAATAGATTCTTTGACTGAATATTGTCAACAAGAACAAATGCCGGCATTAGCTCTCACGGACTATCAAAACATGTTCGGTAGCCTAGAGTTCGCGCTAAGCTGCGTAAAGAAAGGTATCCAACCTATTCTGGGCGCAGTCCTCAACATCGATTACGAAGAATCGAGCAAAGCTCGAAATGCAGAAGTGCTACTCTTGGTAAAAAGCTCAGAAGGGCATCGTAACTTGGTCGCATTGTTAACAGACCTGTATTTGCTGAATCGAGATCAAGTCGTCAAAAAGGTCGATTTAAAAAACTTACTAAACAGGAAGAAGGGATTAATTCTATTGTGTGGGCAAAATAGCCCAATTGGTCAACTTGTCTTGAGTCCAACAGGCACCAAGAATTTGGTGATTGATCAAATAATTGATCATTTTCGTGATAATTTATTCATCGAATTGACGAGATATCGAGATGGTCGGCACAAACAAAGTGAGGAGGCATTACTCAATATAGCTCACAAATACGGCCTTCCAATCGTTGCAACGAACCAAATCACACATCTCACGCCAAATAATACAGAGTTTGTAGATGCCTTACTATGTATCACCCTGAGTCGATATATGACAGAGGAAGACAGGCCATCTGCAAATCCTGAGCATTTTTTCAAAAGCACCAAAGAGATGCACAGCCTATTCGGCGATTTACCAGAGGCTATAGCGAACACAGTCCTGATAGCACAGAAGTGTCACTTTATGCTGGAGGCGAAACCTCCGATGCTGCCAACGTTCCCAGATACCGAAGATGAAGAAGCTCTCTTGCGAACACAGGCTCATCAAGGTTTGGAAAAGCATATATCGGCCTCTAGCTATATCACAGACAAAGCCATCTATAAAACCCGCCTAGAATATGAGCTCGACGTTATCGTAAGAATGGGTTTCGTTGGGTATTTTCTCATAGTTTCGGATTTTATTCGGTGGAGCAAGAACGCCTCTATACCAATAGGGGTCGGGCGTGGTTCTAGCGCGGGATCTTTGGTTGCATGGACTCTGAATATTACTGGTGTAGACCCAATCCGATTTGGGTTGTTATTCGAGAGATTCCTAAACCCAGATAGAGTTTCGATGCCAGATTTTGATATAGATTTTTGCCAATCTCGTCGAGATGAAGTAATCGCTTATGTTAGGAAAAAATACGGAGAAGATAAAGTTGCGCAAATCATCACATTTGGAAAATTACAAGCACGTGCGGTATTGCGAGATGTGGGGAGGGTGATGCAACTACCGTATAATCTTGTGAACAAGATCTGCAAGATGATTCCAATCAATCCAGCGCATCCCATCACTCTACAGGAGGCAATAGATCTCGATCCTGAATTACGAAATTTAGCCGATTCGAATGAAGACGTTGCAAAATTATTCAACATTAGCTTACACCTCGAAGGGACTCATAGGCACGTTTCAACGCACGCGGCTGGAGTAATAATATCTGATCAACCATTATCAAATCTCGTTCCACTATATATGGACGAAAATTCCACGATTCCAGCAATACAATATGCAATGAAATCTGCCGAAATTGCTGGGCTGATAAAGTTTGACTTCCTTGGACTAAAAACTCTAACAGTTATCTCGAATGCATCTAATATGGTTCGTATTAACCATGATCCAAAGTTCAATGTTGAGGGCCTTTCATTAGAAGATGACGCAACATATAAGCTATTGAGTGCCGGAAGAACTGTTGGCATCTTCCAATTCGAGGGTTATGGAATGAAAGAGGCAATTAAAATTTTGAAACCAACTAGAATAGAAGAGCTTATCGCGCTTACTTCCCTATATCGTCCGGGACCCATGCAAAACATTCCGCGCTATATAAACAGGAAACACGGTCATGAACCAATAGAATATATCCACCCCAGTTTGCGCGATGTGTTAGAGGAAACTTATGGCATTATTGTGTACCAAGAACAGGTAACGCAAGTCGTTCAAATTATAGCTGGGTATACCTTATCCGAAGCTGACCTAGTGCGGCGAGCAATGGGCAAAAAGAATAAGAAAGAAATGGAAGAGCAGCGAAAAATCTTCATAAGAAAGGCTACTTCGCTACAATTAAACTCGCATACTCAAGAAGAGGCCGCGAACATTTTTGATCTTGTGACGAAATTTGCAAGTTATGGCTTCAATAAGTCCCATGCAGCAGCATATTCGATCATCTCGTATCAAACTGCTTATCTTAAAGCTAATTATACGTTGGAGTTTTTTGTTGCTTCGCTAAATATGGATATCGATGATATAGAGAAGGTGGAGCTCTTTTGTGCCGAAGCTAAACAATTCAACATAGAGATTCTAAAGCCCTGCGTAAATTCCTCTGACAGTTACTTTAAAATCGAGAGAGATGTCGAAAAGTCAAAAATACGATTCGGATTAGCGGCTATAAAAGGGGTGGGCGCAAAAATTATCGAGAAAATTGTTCAAGAACGGGTTGAGAATGGGGCGTTTACCTCATTATGGAATTTCGTGCATAGATGTAAGGGGCTGGGCTTGAACAAGAGGCTATTTAGCGCACTGATAAACACCGGAGCGATAGAATCTCTGCACTTCAATATGGCGGAGATTTTAGATAACATCGATACACTATTGCATCCAGCTCCAAGAGACACACAACAGATAACTTTGTTCCCAACCGAAACGATAGAAGAATATGGATTAAAACAGGCGCCAGACTTTTCTTATACGCGGAAAAGCGCTTTAGAATATGAGTCCATGGGTTTTTATTTGTCCAGGCATCCAATATCAATCTACCAGAAAGTCCTGAAGAAACTAAATGTCGTCAGATCCATAGATATTGACAGACATTTATCAAGAAATGCTCTTTCGTTGAATGTAGCTGGGGCCATCACCAAAATAGATATTCGTTCCAATAAATCCAATAAATTTGCATTTCTCAAACTATCTGACGAATTTGGTCTGATGGACCTATCTCTTTTTGGGCAAAATAAATTATCAAAATACTCGGAATGCTTAGTGGAAGGGGCTCTTATCATATGCGAGATACATGCACATAAAGACGAGAATGGGATTCGAATTTCGATAGAAGATATGAGAAAGCTCGATTCCTCTATATATAAATCGAAATATAAAGTTGTAATTCATAACCAAATAGCCCTTGGTAAGCTCAAACAAATGCTCCAAGAAGAACAAATCCAAGATGCATATATAACGTCTGTTGTGGCTAAGGTTGAAGGAAGGGGTGAGGTGCACCTAAATATTCCAAAACAGTTGGTGTCGCAAGAAAGATTGTTGAGATTACATGCCAATGGTTTTATAGAAGTCTCTCTTGAGGATCAATGACCAACGTCTATTTACAAGAGTCCATGGAAAAGAAAAGTGTAGCTAATCAAAAACGAACAGTTTTGATTCTTGGATCAACTGGATCTGTTGGCTCTAATGCCGTTGATCTGATCCTCAAGAATCCAGAAGATTTTCAAGTAAAAACCTTAGTCGCATTTCGCAACATAGGCAAATTAGCAGAACAAGCAATCGCATTAAATGCGGAGCATGTCGTAATAATCGATGAAACTCTTTATCAGGACTTGGTATGCCTACTATCAGGGCATAAAAAAATCTCCGTATATGCTGGAAAAGAGTCTATGTTAGATTTAGCTCGTCTAGACTATGATACAGTAATTGCTGCGATTACTGGAATTGAGTCATTAGAGCCAATCTTAGCCTCCATACCAAACTCCAGCACTTTGATCATTGCTAGCAAAGAAAGCTTAGTATGTGCTGGGCACATCATCTTAGAAATGGCCAGAATTCATAACACGCGCCTCATCCCAATCGATTCTGAGCATAATGCGATCTTTCAATTATGGGAAAGTCATAACGTCCAAAATATATCCACAATTACCTTAACTGCATCAGGGGGCCCATTTTGGAAATATAATATGGAAGAAATTAATACAGCGACAATTGAACAAGCTTTGGCACATCCCATTTGGAAAATGGGGAATAAAATATCGATTGATTCGGCCACGATGATCAATAAAGGTTTTGAGGTTATTACGGCTCACCATTTATTCGGATTGCCGCTCGATAAGATCGAGGTAGTCGTCCATCCAGAAGGAGTTGTGCATGGAATGATAAGCTACGTTGATGGCGTCACAACCACTTGTTTCGCACAGCATCATATGCAAATCCCAATAAATTATGCCCTCTATTATCCAAGTCGTCGCTATTCTGGGTTTCGGCCATTAGATCTAACAAGCTTGGGTGGACTTTCCTTTTATCCCCCAGATCACACGAAATTCCCGCTGCTAAAGATCGCAACAAACGCAGTGCAACATAGTCTGGCGGCTATCATTGCTGTAAATGCAGCAAATGAAGTGGCTGTAGAGGCTTTTTTAAGTGGACTGCTTGCATTTGGCGACATACAAAAAACAATAATTCATGCAACAGAGAAATTCTCTAACTCGATCATCGATACAATACATGATATCATCGAATGGGATAAAATAGTGCGACAATACATCTTCAAGAAAATTCGCTAGATACATGCAGAAACGCATTGCAAGAAAACCATCCAGCCTCAACAGGGCATTAGAGCCATCAAGTTATTCTGATGAAATTTCTTCGTTCATTCTAATAGTTGTGACTGCTTTGTTTGGAATTGGTTGTGTGCTTCTGTACTCCGCTTCATACGGAGATATAAATCCTTGGGTTGCCAAGCAGCTAATAACCTTCGTTATTTTTATGCCCATTGCACTTTTATGCGGTTTTATAGATCCAGATCTCTTTTATCGGCACTCTTATTATATTTATGTATTTTGTTTGACGCTTTTATGTCTTTCCGACCTTATGGGCCACACAGCGATGGGGGCGCAACGATGGATTAGGTTGGGTGGGGTCGCTAACTTTCAGCCATCAGAGTTGATGAAGATAGCTGTTATTTTATTGTCAGCAAGCTACCTTCATAGACTGAGTTATTCCATGATAAAAGAATGGAGGCATCTAGCTTCACTTTTTGTCCTGATAACGATCTCTACCCTAATGATTTTAAAGCAACCCAACTTAGGAACGGCGACGATTATATTCCTGCTGAGTTTTAGCATCATGTTTTGCGCTGGAGTCGATATAACTAAATTCGCTATAATAGGGGGCTTAACCGCAATCTCTGCTCCATTAATTTGGCATTATGTATTACACGAATACCAGAAGAATAGAATTCTCAATTTCCTAAATCCAGAAGATAATTTGCTAAGTACTGGCTATAACGTTATGCAATCAAAAATAGCAATTGGGTCAGGGGGCTTTTTCGGTAAGGGGTTTCTCTCAGGCACTCAAGGTCAGCTAAACTTTCTACCAGAAAAACATACTGACTTTATATTCTCGATTCTTGCAGAAGAGTGGGGTCTGCTTGGCGTAATTATGGTTTTGCTCTTATATACGTTGCTAATAATTCTATGTTACATAGTAGCCTTGGGCGCAAAAAATACGTATGGCAGACTGGTAAGTTCAGGTGTCGCTAGCTTTTTTTTCATTCATCTATTCATCAATGTTGGCATGATTTCGGGTCTACTGCCAGTGGTGGGAATCCCTCTGCCATTCTTGTCATACGGTGGATCAAATCTAGCTGTATGCCTGATCTCGGTTGGGCTCGTCCTCAGCGTGCGACGGTACAGATAAGTATTGCCCGCCATCAATTGAGGCGATCTTAGCTATGATGAGGATGGCTCGCCGTTGGAGGCAACCTTGTTAATCAGTGCGTGCATATGATCTTCATAATCAGCTTCTCTCATACCCTTATCTGCAAAAAAACGTATTTCGGGGGCGTATTTAAATCGGACCTGCCTTAATAGGGGAGGCCGTATTTGCCATATAAGACCATTTAAAATGTCGGCGATTTCTTTGTTTTTCTTTGAGAAAGAATTAACTAAAATGAAGACAGAAATATTCCGTAAATCTGGTGTTATTCGTACATCTGACACCAATACCGTATTACCCTGCAGCGAAGGATGGTAGACCTCCCCCCTTAAGAAAATCTCAGAAAGGGCCCGCTTCACCATATTAGCAAAGCGCAACGGTCTATTGGAGGTTGTTTTATCTACTTTATTCATAATATGAGCACCTCTCTTTTTTGTTTACATCTCAAGCAATGGGGTTATGCCCAACAATTCGAAGCAATTCCCAATAACGCTTGCGACAGAATAGACCATACCAACTCTAGCTCTAGAAGAAGCCCTGTCTTCCTCATTTATAAATCTTAATTTTTGATCGCTCATACCCTTGGTCCACAAATGATGGAGTTGTGCGGCTATTGTGCATAAATAGTATGTAATGCGATGTGGCTCGTAGTGTGTCGCGCTATTAATGAGTACCTTGGGCAGAGATGCAATCAATTTTATAAGCTGCAACTCTTCTGGATTCGTAAGAGAGCTATAATCGATCGGCTCTTTTGGGGTATAAAGATAAGATATCACCTTTATCTCCATCTCTAAATGTAGATTCCGCTTGTTCGGGTCTACTATAGTCTTTTCGCAGATACTAACTTCATCTTGATCAATAATACCTAGCTGAGCAGCCCTTCTGATTACTGAAACCGCTCTAGTATGTGCGTACTGAACATAGAATACAGGGTTATCTTTTGAGTGCTCTAAAACCTTCTCAATATCTAGATCAAGCACAGTTTCACTTTTCTGCATCAACATTGCGAACCTTAAGGCATCTTTGCCTAATTCCTCTAAAATCTCGCGTAACGTAACGAATGTGCCGGCGCGTTTAGACATCTTTACATGACGGCCGCCTTTTAAGACATTTACCAATTGATTGATCAGTACAATGAGCTTGACTTTGTCGTCGCTCAAAGTAGAAACTATGGCCCGCAAACGCTTAACATAACCGCTGTGATCTGCTCCAAGTAAAATTATAAGATGCTTAAATCCACGCTCTAATTTATCAAGGTGATATGCTATATCCGCTGAGAAATAGGTGTTGGTTCCGTCTGCACGAAGTATGGTGCGATCTAAATCGTCACCAAATTTTGTCGATCTGAGTAATAGCTGTTTCTGCGGCTCCCAATCTTCATTTTCTCCGGATTTTGGTCTTTCTGGTATCCCTTTGTAGGCCAATTTTTTTGCCTTCAACAACTTTATGGCTTCTGGTATTTTATTGCTATCACGAATATCAGTTTGTTCTGATCTGAACACATCGTGATACACCCCCAATTCCGCCAAATCATTTTTTATCAACTTCATCATTTCAGCAAGGGCAATATGCCGAAGTATCTGCTCTCTCTCTTCCCCCTGCATATGCAGAAGTTCTTTACCATATTCCTCAGCTAACTTCTTTGCTACAGGAATTAAATAGTCCCCTGGATAACATCCTTCTGGTATCTCAATTTCCCCCCCTAATTGTTGCTTATATCGAATGAAAAGTGATCTAACCAAGATGTCGATTTGATTGCCTGCATCGTTGCTGTAATATTCCTTGGTAACTTCATATCCGCATTTTTTTAATAGATTTCCCAAGGCGTCTCCATAAATAGCGCTGCGTGCGTGACCAATGTGCATCGGTCCGGTAGGATTAGCAGAGCAAAACTCCACATTCACGGATTCATTTTGACCCATCAAATTATTGCCGTACTTAAGCCCCAAAGAATTAATCTTATCCAGTAATACGAACCAAAAGTCATTCTCTATAAACATATTAATGAAGCCGGCTCCAACTATATTCGCTCGAGTGATAAAAGGGATGCCCTCAAGATCTGATACAAGTTTACAAGCAAACTCATCCCGAGCAGGGCCTAGATGAGGAGCAAGGACCATTACTATATTGGTGGATAAATCTCCATGCTCAGCCTTTTTGGGAAATTCTACGGTGAAAGCTAGTCCAGCCGAATCCATCATCGGGAAATCTTTTTGCAGAATCTTTTCGGCGATATGTAGTATCTGCCTATGTATTAGCTCTATGATGTTCATTTAGTACCCATTTTATTACTAGATTGGAGGGGTTCTATATACTGATATGCCTACCTGCCATGCCTGCAAAGGGCAGCTCTTGACAAGCATATCGTCTGCGACATACTGAGCAGCCTCCTTAACTCTCGACTCATCTGCGTATAAAAGCTTCCCATTGTATAACATAATACAAGCCAATGTCTCATCTTTTATATGCGGAACCCATCTTTGTATAGTGTCAGAAATCGAGATTCCTGACGCCACTTGGGCTTCGGCCGATATACTAATCGCTATTTTTTCCATCAATTGGAGATTAGCGGCTTTTCTCATTTGCTGAATATTGTGAACAAGCTCCCTTATAAAGCCCTCCTCTTCCAAATCTTGGTCTAGTTGCAAATCTAACTTCACCAAGCCATCATTGCTGCTCAATGTATTTACATCATCGAGATACTCTGGTTTTGGCTCTAGCTTCAGGCTAAATTCATGTTCCTCAAGTTTATTGCCGGCCATCATAAGGAGCTCATCAACCAAGGTCCATTCTCCTTTTTTGTTGGCAGAAATAATATCTTGCACCTTATCTTTAAGGCGCGTGGCTATCTGAGCTAGGTTCAGTTGTATCTTGTAATTGGCATATTGTCGTATGTCGCTTGGCGGGAGGATTTCCCAATTTTTGACATTAACTTCGTCTAGCACCAACTGCTTCAGCTCCTCTGAGATGAAGTGATGCGATATTTCTGGTGTGACGCCTATGAATGTGACTTTTGCGAGCGGCTGACGTATCTTGATCTTCGCGTTGTTACGAAGGCGTAACGCTGCATGACAGGCATCTCGGACTCTGTCCATAGCATTAATTAATAATGCATTTGTGGTATTTTCGGCATAAATGGGAGCCTTTTGTAGGTGCACACTAAATCCAGGGTTTTCGGCAATTAATGGATTGTTAATTCCCCGAAAGATCTCTTCCGAAATGAGTGGGAGCAGTGGCGCTATACTACGGCACAATACATGCAACACTGTATATAGTGTGTTATAAGCATCTGATTTATCTTGGTCTTTACTATTTCTCCAAAATCTTTCCCTAGATCTCCTGATGTACCAATTATTCATAACGTCTATAAAGCTCTCTATAGCTCTAGTTGCGCTCATACTGTCATATTGATCCATTGCGCACTGCACAAGGTTGGAGACACTTTTCATCTTTGTTAGAATGTATCTATCTAAGATGTTTTCAAGCATATCTTCGTTATCGTTGAATTCTGGGGCGATGGAGTCAATGTTGGCATACATAGTAAAAAATCGAAATGCGCTCCAAAGCGGCTGTATAACCCCAGACACGACCTTCCTTATCCCATCCCCAGTCTTGTCAATTAATACTTCTTGGCCGCGCATTACCGGGGAAGAGAGCATAAACCATCTCAAAGCATCCGCTCCGAATGAATCAAATACGATCGTTGGATCAACATAATTTTGCAAACGCTTCGATAACTTTTGCCCATCTCCACCCAAAATCACTCCATGAGCAATACAATTTAGAAAAGGAGGCCTCTCAAATAACGCAGTCGACAAGACAAGCATTGTATAAAACCATCCACGGGTTTGCGCTAAGTATTCAACAATAAAGTCTGCCGGAAAATGTTTTTCAAACCACTCTTTGTTCTCAAAGGGATAATGCACGCTAGCGAATGGCATGGAGCCACTCTCAAACCAACAATCTAGTATTTCCGGAACCCGTTTTAAGACGGATTGCCCAGTTGGATCTGATGGATTTGGTTTTTCCAAAGTATCGATAAATGGTCTATGCAGATCTGTGACGGTTATTCCAAAAGCATTTTCTATCTCTGAAATCGAACCATAAACTTCGGTATGTGGGTATTTCGGATCGCTACTTTGCCAAATCGGAAGTGGACAACCCCAATAGCGATTACGCGAAATGCTCCAATCTCGGGCATTTTCTAGCCACTTACCAAAAAGGCCATTTTTTATGTGTTGTGGTATCCAGTTGATTTCTTGATTGTTTGCAATTATTTGCTCTTTGATTGCATTGACATTCAAATACCATGATGAAATCGCTCTGTATATGAGTGGTGTATCCGTTCGCCAACAATGTGGATAATTGTGAGTATATTGCTCGGTTTTTATCCAGGCCCTATTCTCCTTTAACTTCGTTATTATGTCGTCGTTTGTATCAAATACTTGCCGGCCAACAAAATCAGGAATCTGATCTGTAAATTTGCCACCGCCGTCAACAGGGCAAACTAGTTCGATATCGTGTTTTCGGCATAAATTATAGTCATCTTCCCCAAAACCGGGGGCGATATGGACTATACCAGTTCCATCTGTCGTGGTTACGAAATCTGCAGACAAAATCCTAAAGGCTTTGTCATGATTCGCGAAATATGGAAATATGGGGGTATAGGATAATCCGACAAGCTTTTCGCCCTTAACTCTAGCGATCTCTAGGATTCCCAATTCATTTTCATAATGACTCGCAAGATCTGCTGCAATAAGGTATAACTTGCGATCTTTCTCTAAAACAACGTATTCGATATCTAAACCGACTGCTAGCGCAAGGTTAGAGGGAAGAGTCCACGGTGTTGTTGTCCACACGACCGCATATACATCTTGTTCGCTTGGTAATAGTGGGCCGGAGGAAACGAGCTTAAAAGCAACGGTGACAGTCTTGCTTTGTTTGGGTCTATATGCGTTGTCTAATCTAGTCTCAAAATCTGAAACGGGTGTTTCGCATTTCCACGAATAAGGAAGGACTCGCATCGATTGATAGACGAGCCCCTTGTCGTACAAGCGTTTAAAGGCCCACAATATACTCTCCATGAAGGGTAGGTCCATCGTTTTATAATCGTTCTCGAAATCAACCCATCTAGCTTGACGAATGACGTATTCTTCCCACTCTTTGCTGTAGCGTAAGACCGAGTCACGGCAATATTTATTGAAGGCTTCAATGCCAAATTTTTCTATATCAATTTTACCAGAGATTTTGAGGATTTTTTCAGCCTCCATTTCTGCTGGAAGCCCATGACAATCCCAACCAAATCGACGCTCCACCCTTTTGCCATGCATCGTTTGATAACGAGCAAAGCAATCTTTGATGAATCCCGTAAGCAGATGCCCATAATGGGGGAGGCCATTTGCAAATGGAGGGCCATCATAAAAAACGAATTTTCCACCAACTTGATTCAAGGACTCCTGAAACGTTTTATATTTTGCCCAAAAATTCAGTATAGATTTCTCAATTTCTGGAAGGTTAGGGCTGGAACTAACTTCTGGATAGCGCATAAAATCTCGAGATGGAGTCTGTAACCTTTGTAGGTTATAACACGCATGTAGACACAAATCAAGACGGACAGGCTTCTAGGCAGATGAAAATGCCCACTCATACATACAACTCATTTTGCGAGGATCCTGAAGTGACGATTGACATATCTTGTAATGTACTGTAATAAAGAACTCGTCGCTGAATGATAGACGCGGGGTGGAGCAGCCCGGTAGCTCGTCAGGCTCATAACCTGAAGGTCGTAGGTTCAAATCCTGCCCCCGCAACCAAAGTTCGTTGAATTTTTCTCAATTTCACTTTGTGAGGATAGGAATAGGAATTGACACTCACGCATTCGATTTACGAACTGGTCTAAAGCTTGGCATTGTATTAGGCGGTATACTTATCCCACATAATCATAAGATCATTGCCCATTCAGACGGAGATGTTGTGTTGCACGCGATCACTGATGCACTTATTGGCAGCGTTGCAGAGGGAAGTATCGGGCAACATTTTCCCCCAAACGATCTACAGTGGCAGGGCGCTAATTCCGAAATCTTTGTCATAACGGCTTATAAGATCGTTAAACAGAGGGGGTACACTCTCTCCAACATAGATTTGACAATCATATGTGAGGCGCCAAAAATTGGACCGTATATGTCGAGCATGAAGGAAAAGATTGCGAACATACTGGGGGTTGATCCAAATCAAATTAACGTTAAAGCTACGAGCAACGAAAAATTAGGATTCCTAGGAGAGGGGCGTGGTATTACGGTACATGCGATCTGCTGCGTTACACAAAACGTTCAAAAACACTAATCAATTTGTTCGTTCATAAAAAGCATGTTAAAGATTGGAATTGGATGTGACATCATTAATATTGAAAGAATATCACGTTTGTATAAAGAATATGGAGCACGGTTCGTTCAGAGGATTTTAGCTCAAAAAGAAATTGAGCACATATTTGGATATACTACCGATGAAAGCTTGATTATAGGATATATCGCTAAACGATACGCAGCAAAAGAAGCTTACGCAAAGGCTGTCGGAAGCGGTATCCGTGAGGAGGTATGCTTCAGGGCAATTGAGGTCCTCAACGATGAGAGTGGTAGACCGTATTTCAACAAAGTTACATCGCCATATATTGCTGACCGGACTTACTTATCTCTAGCGGATGACTTTCCATTTGCCATTGCATATGTGTTGATTGATAAGTCAAAAACATAGGTTCAGATAGATCCCTTGCGAACGAACCAAATAATAAAGACTTCTGAATAATAACGTTTTAAGATGATTTGTTGTATATTTCCACGTCTAAGGCAGTTAACGTGTTTGTTCTGTTCTAAAAAATCATTATTTGTTTTGTTTTATATTTGTATTTTGC
>Ga0247840_10007652_pt1 | contig 14930 bp, 12 predicted proteins | sample LaCruzMarch2015__FD_192404 | JGI IMG/M metagenome (GOLD analysis project Ga0247840, IMG submission 192404) | Freshwater microbial communities from meromictic Lake La Cruz, Castile-La Mancha, Spain - LaCruzMarch2015_17m | ecosystem: Environmental > Aquatic > Freshwater > Lake | place: Spain...
TTTATCACGTGATGGCGCGTGGGAACCGGTGCGGGGCAATCTTTGTGGACGATGATGACCGGAAGTTTTTTCTGAAGTGCCTTTCGGAGGCCTGCGAAAAGACGGGTTGGCTTGTCCACGCGTGGGTCCTGATGGGAAACCACTACCACCTGTTTTTAGAAACCCCGGAGCCGAACCTTGTGGAGGGAATGAAATGGCTCCAGAACACGGTGACGCGGCGGTTCAACGTCCGGCATCAGGAATGGGGGAGGCTGTTTGGGGACCGATACAAGGCGGTGTTGGTGCAGGGGGAGAGTGGGCATTATTACACGACGCTCTGGGAATACCTGCACCTGAACCCCTGCCGGGCCAGGTTGGTGAAGGCGGAGAATGGCGGGAGCGTGCTGGATTACCCGTGGAGCAGCCTGGCCGGCGGATACGCGCTGATTCCCGGGCGCAGGCCGAAGTGGCTGGCCGCGGAGAAGGGGCTCGAGATCATGGGGTATTCGGACACTGCGAAGGGCCGCCGCGAGCTGGTGGACCACTTGAACGAGCGGGCGGCGAACGAGCGGAGTGCGAGTGGGATCATGGTTCCGGAGCAGGGGGCCGACGGGAGGGTCAGCCATCTCCTGCGGGGTTGGTATTGGGGCGGGCGGGAATTTGCGGAGAAGGCGCTGAAAATCGCGGCCAACGCGATTCGGAAACCGAGGAGGGCGAGGGGATACCACACGAGCCCCGAGCGACTCGCGCATGGCGAGGCCGAGGCCGAAAAGCTACTTGAGGCGGGATTGCGGGCGGCGGGATTGGTGGAAAGCGGGCTGAAAGACCTGCCAGCCAACGACCCAAGAAAGGTGGTGATCGCGTCGCTGCTCTGGTCAAAAACCACAGTCCGGCAGGCTTGGATCGCTGAAAAGCTGGAGATGAAAAACGCGGCCAATGTGAGCCTGACCATCCACCGCGCGGATCGAAGGCTGCCCGGCAAAAAAGAGCCGTCCCGGCTCCGGGCACTTCAAGCGCAAGAAAATGCACACTGACCCCCAGTTCCCCAGACGAGGACAGGATGTCTGAGGCTCGAGTCAGCCAGCGAACCGGTCGGCCCAGGCTTTGATCGCGGGCGACATTTTGACGAGTGAGGGCCAGCCGCGGGTGTGGCCTTCGCCGGGGAGCTTGCGGGTGGCGTCGAACCCCATGTGCGAGCCGACGTTGACGACCGATGGTGCGTGGTCGAGCGAGTCGGACGGGTTTTTCACAAATGTGCTGTCGCGCTGCGGGTCGGTATTTGCGCAGAGCCGGAAGAGGACCTCGCTTGTGTTGTGGACGTCGCAGTCGTCGTCCACCACCACGATGTATTTGGCGAACATCATCTGCCCCATCCCCCAGAGCCCGTGCATGATCTTGTAGGCCTGATGCGGGTATTGCTTGCGGATCGAGACGAAGACGAGGTTGTGGAAGACGCCTTCCGCAGGGAGCGCCATGTCCACGATCTCGGGGAAATTCATTTTGAAGACCGGCAGAAAAATCCTTACGCTCGCCTCGCCCATGTAAAAATCCTCCATCGGAGGGATCCCGACGATCGTTGCGGGGTAGATGGCATCCCGGCGGTGGGTGATCGCGGTGAGGTGGAAGACCGGGTAATCCTCGACGCCGGTGTAGAACCCGGTGTGGTCGCCGAACGGACCCTCCGGACGCACCTCGCCGGGCATCACATAGCCCTCGAGCACGAAATCCGCATCCGCCGGCACGTCGATGTCCACGGTCACCGCCCTCACCAGCTCGACCGACTTTTTTCTCGCGAACCCGGCGAAAAGGATCTCGTCAAGCCCGTCGGGGAGCGGCGCCGTCGCGGCAAAGGTGAGCGCTGGATCGCCGCCAAGCGCGACCGCGACCGGCATTTTTTCCCCGCGTTCGTAATACCGTTTCCCGTGCCGTGCTGCGACCTTGTGTACCTGCCAGTGCATGCCGGTCGTCCATCCGTCATAGACCTGCATCCGATACATCCCGACGTTTCGGTCGCCGGTGTCGGGATCCTTCGTATAGACGGTCGGCAGGGTCACGAACCGCCCGCCGTCGTCCGGCCAGCACCGCAGGACCGGCAGGTCGTCGAGGGAAAATTTGCCGCCCGGCCGGTGGACGACATCCTGGCAGGCGGCCGAGCGGACGTGGCGCGGCCGGGCGTGGATGACCCCGATCCCATTGCGCAGGAGTTCGAACGCCTCGCCGAGCGTGCGCGGCGGTTTCGCCTTCAAGAGAAATTGCATCCGGTCGGCAAGCTCGTCCACCCGCTCGAGCCCGAGAGCCATCGCCATCCGCCTGCGCGAGCCCATCGAGTTGATCGCCAGCGGAAATGCGGATTTCCGGCCGCCGATCATCGGGCTTTCGAAGAGGAGTGCCGAGCCGCCGCCGGGCGACTTCATCTCGCGGTCGGCGAGCTCGGTGATCTCGAGCTCCGTCGCAACCGGAGCGGAGACCCGGCGGAGCTCGCTGGCGGATTCCAATTTTTCACAGAACGAACGGAACGACGGGTGGGACATGGTTTTTTTAATCTCAGACATCCTGAAGTCTTCCAATCCAACAGCCGTCGAAGGGAATTCGCGTTGGACCGAAAGCTGCCTCCCGGAGGGTGGACATTCCTGTCCACCATGCAGCGTGCGACAGGAATGTCGCACCTCCGAAGAATTGTCGGCTCATCCCATTTTATTGCGCCTCAGGATCTTCCAATTTCCGCCGTGAGCGCGCCGGGTCAGGCGTTATCCGCCGGCTGCCCGTAGTAGGCGGATTTCCCGTGCTTTCGCAGAAAATGTTTACCGATCAGGGCGTCGCCCATCGGTGGGGTGGCGGGGTGGATCGACAGGGTTTTGATTGCCATGTCGGCGACGATTTCGAGTGCCTGCGCGGTCTCGACCGCCTTCCCGGCCGACCCACCCCATGTGAACGGGCCGTGGTTGCGGACGAGCACGGCCGGGATGTCGAGCGGCTCGATGCCTGCAAACCGCTCGACGATGACATTCCCGGTCTCCCATTCGTAATCGCCCTCGATCTCGCCCGTGGTCAGCGCACGGGTCACCGGCACCGGACCCCGGAAATAGTCGGCGTGGGTCGTCCCGAAAATCGGAATTTCCCGTCCGGCTTGCGCGAATGCGACCGCGTTCCTCGAGTGCGTATGCACGACCGAACGGATCCCGGGAAACCCGACGAACAGTCGCCGGTGAGTCGGCATGTCCGACGACGGACGCAATTTCCCCTTGATGACGCGCCCATCGAAATCAACGATCACCATGTCGGCCGGCACAAGCTGGTCGTAGGCGACCCCGCTTGGCTTGATGGCAAAAACTCCCTTCGCAGGATCGGCGACGCTCACATTCCCGAACGTCAGGTCCACGAGCCGGCAGGCGGGCAGCAGTCGGTTCGCCTCGCAGCACTCGGACCTCAGATCTTCGTAGTTCATTTTGCTTTCAGCAGCCCGCGGAAGACGTTTTCGCCGGGGTAGGGGACGCAGTCTGGGTTCGGGGTGAACACCTCGGCGAAACCGAGCAGCTTGAACGCGTCGAATAGCGCGGCGCCGCAGTGGCTGAATGCGACCGCCGCGTGGTGGTGGAACCGCCCGAGCAGGACATGCCGGTAAAACCGTCCGAAGCCGGGCAGATACGCGGTGCCGGTCGCCCCGAACGTCTTCGGATCGAGGTCGAGGAAGTGGCCCTCGATGATATACGCGCGCATTTTGTCTCCGATCCCGTGCATCTGGACGACCGTGATCGGCGATCCGATGAACTGGCCTTCGAGCGTGCCGCGGGTGATGTCGGCCGGGGTCTCCGGCTCCATCAGGCGCTTCATGATCACCTGGTATTTCATCTCGGGATTTTTCAGGAGCTTCGGCGCCGCGTTCCCGCAGTGGAACATCCCGACCATGTCGGCGAGCGGATACCCGGCAAGGCTCTCGTGGAGGTCCTTCGGGATGCTGTGGTTGATGTCGAGGATCGCGACCGCGTTGTCCGATGCGTATTGCGTGCAGAGCTCGGAGATCAGCGAATAGCAGTCGTTTTCGCAGGCGATCGGGAACCCGCCCTGCGCCATCCGACCGTTGATGTAGCACGGGACATGCCGGAGGCTGAACTCCTGCTCGCTCCAGCACTGGGTCGCCGCGCCGGAGAGCTTCAGCCGGTCGCGAAATGCCTTCATCGCCTTCTCATATGTCGAAAGCCGCCCGACAAACTCGACGTCGTCCGGGATGCTCGGCAGCTCGCTTTTCATCTCGGCCGCGATTTCCGCCGCGCCCTCGGATTCCTTGATCCGCTTGATCTCGTTTTGAAGGTCAAAAAGCCCGAGCTCCTCGACCTCGACCCCGATCGAGTTCACGGATGCGAGGTTGTAGTTGCACGTCTCGAAGTCGCGCGGGCGCGGTCCGAACAGCCCGACGGTCGCATTGCCGGTGCCCTTCACGATCTTCGCGATTTTGAGGAAGTGCGCGATTTCCGCCGCCCCCTCGGCCGCGCTCACGACCGGTGCCTCCGGGATGTGGACTCTGCCAAGAAGCCCGCGCTTGCTCACGCCGAGCGCGGCCGAAAGCAGCCCGCAGAGAGCATCGCCGCGCTTCTGCAAAAGCGACGAGCCGGATTCCTCCGCCGCCGCCAGAAGCATCACTGGGCGGTCGAAATTTTTGATGAACCACGCGTCCTCGATTTCGGGCGAGAAATTTCCGAGAAAAAAAACGACGGCGTCGCATCCGGCGGCCTTGAGCTGGCGCGCGGCTTCGACCGCGTGTTCCTTGGTCTCGACGACCGCGCATTCGCCCTCCGGCGTCGTGAGCGCGATCCCGGCCGCTCGCGCGGCTTCGAGCAGCCGCTGCGTGCGCTCTTCGGAGAGCGCGCGGGGGAAACAGTTTCGTGAGGCCGAGACGAGGCCGAGCTTGATTTCGGGCGAGTAGGTGCCGAGCGGGAGATACATGGTGTGTTGGTTTTTTGTTGTTGTTGGAAAATTGTCAGCGGGTTTGCGACTGGCGGATCTCGATGAGGCCGCGCATCGCGCCCGAGAGGTCGGCCGCCTTGTTCACGCCGCCGAATGCGTCGTGCAGCGTCATGTAGAGCGCGTAGAGCTTGTCGTAGGTTTCGCGCGCGGCCGCGCGCGGCTTGTATTGAAGGGGCTTCACCGAGGTCATCGCCCGTTGGGCGGAGGGGAAATCCCGGTGCTCGCCGGCCAGCACCGCAGCCGAGACCGCCGCGCCGAGCGCGCACGCCTGGCTCGACCCGGCGACCTGCATCGTGCGCCCGGTGACATCCGCATAGATCTGCATGAGCATCGGGCTTTTCTCGGCGATGCCTCCGGCGCACACAACCCGCTTCACTGGCACCCCGTATTCCTCGATCCGCTCGATGATCGCGCGCGCCCCAAATGCGGTCGCCTCGATCAGCGCGCGGTAAATCTCCGCGCGCGTCGTGTGCAGGGTCGTGCCAAGCATCAGACCGGTGAGCATCGGGTTCACAAGTATCGTGCGGTTCCCGTTGTTCCAGTCGAGCGCCAGCAGCCCGCTCCGCCCGGGCAGCTCGGCGGCGACTTCCTTTTCAAGCCGTCCATACAGCGCGGAGTCCCCGCCGCATACGGTCTCGATCCACCACTTGAAAATATCCCCGACCGCCGACTGCCCGGCCTCGATCCCGTAAAATCCGGGAAGGATGGCACCCTTCACGATCCCGCAGATCCCGGGGATGTCGGCGACGTTCTTGGTCGCGGGCACGACCGCGCAATCGCAGGTGGACGTCCCGATCACCTTCACCAGCGTCCCCTCGGCGATCCCGCTCCCGATTGCGCCGTAGTGGACGTCCATCTCGCCGATCGCGATCGGGATCCCGGCCGGCAGCCCGAGCCGCTTCGCCCAGGCCGGGCAGAGCGCGCCGGCTGAGCCGTTCGCATCGTGCGCGTCCGCGTAAAGCCTGTCGCGGAGCACCGCCAGCTTCGGGTCGAGCATCGCCAAAAACTCCTTGTCAGGAAGCCCGCCCCACTTGTCGCAGAAGAGCGCCTTGTGCCCGGCCGCGCAGATCCCGCGCCGGACGGCCGCCGGATCGCCGACGCCCGCAAGAACCGACGGAATCCAGTCGGAAAGCTCGACCCACGAATGCGCCGCCCCAAATGCCGATCGGTCGGTCTTCAGGCAGTGCCAGATCTTGCTCCAGAACCACTCGGAAGAATACGTGTCCCCGCATTTCGCGATGAAATGCGGACGGTGCTGCGCCGCGAGTTCGGTGATCCGGGCGGCCTCGCGCCAGCTTGTGTGGTCCTTCCAGAGCCAGCACTGCGCGTTCAAATTCTTCCTCCACTTCGGCAGCATCCCGATCGCCCGGTTCGAGGCATCCACCGGAATCGGGCTCGACCCGGTCGTGTCCACCCCGATCCCGACGACCGCCTCCGCGCGGAATCCCCTCGTCCTCGCCGCCTCCGCCAGCGCGCCGACCACGCACTTTTCCAAGGATTTTAAATAATCTCCCGGATGCTGCCGCGCGAGGTGCGGGTCCTTGGGATCAAGCAAGACCCCCTCTTTTCCCGACGGATACCCGACCGTGCAGGACCCGAGCTCCGCCCCGTCCGAACACCGCACGACCAGCGCGCGCACCGAGTTGGTTCCGTAGTCAATGCCAAGGGAGAACTTCATTTGAGAAATAGAACAACCCCGGCAACCGCTTGTAAACCGGTAAATTCAGCCGCCCACATGCGGGAAAAGGGATGAAGGCGCCGCGGATTTTTCCGGCTATTCCTCCGGCTCTTCGGCGATTGCTTCGGCGACTTCCGGCGCGTGGGACTTGAGCGCACGGTGGGCGATGCGGGTAATCCAGACGGTGACCAGGACCGTGACTGCGAGTTCTGCGGCGTAGGCGGCCCATGCCCACGGGCCCTGGTGGAGACCACCCTTCGCGGCGCGGCCGATGACCGCGCCGCCGTAGGCGTAGGCCGCGCTGATCGGAAGAAATCCGATCCACGAGGCAAGCAGGTAGCGGGGAAACGAGATCCGTGAGAGCCCGAACGCGCAGCTCACCAGGCTGTGCGGGAGGATCGGCGAAATCCGCGTGAGCAGGACGAGCTTCCATCCGTCGTTCGTTGCCGCGTGATCGAGCGCGTGGAATCTCCTGCTGCGCGCAAACTTTCTGGCCATCCACCCGCGGAGGAGGTAGCGGGTCGAGAGGAAGTTGGCGAGCGCCCCCGCGACCGAGCCGATCGAGACAAGAAGCGTGCCGCCCCAGAACCCATAGACCGCGCCCGCGCCGAAGCTCAGCACCGAGCCGGGAAGAAACAGGACACAGGAAGCCGCGTAAAGGACGACAAACCAGACCCAGCCGAGCCATCCACTCTGCTCGATGAGCAGCATCCCCTGCTCCATCCAAGCGGTCCATGCCTCAAGCATGCAGCGCCTCCGGTTTGAAAATCAGCGTCATTTCTCGGCCGACCCCGACTTCTGTAACCGCCCGGTATCGTAGCCGCTTCGGACCACGAGCTCCAAGATCTGCCGGTAGGTCGCATCCGGCAGATCCGGCGTGCGGGCGAGGATCCACAGGAACCGCCTCGATGGATGCCCGACAACCGCCCATGAATAATTTTTCTCGTCGAGCCCGACAACCCAGTAGGCACCGCCAAACGGCCCTCCAAAATTCACTCGCAACTTCGCGTTCCCCGAACCCGGCACCACGGTCGCGCGTCCCTCGACTCCGACCCCCCGGCCGTCCTTCCCCGCGCACCGGTTCACGACACGGATCGAGCCATCCGGGTTCGCAGAGTATTCCGCCGTCGCCTGCCCGACGCATCCGCGCTGGAAAAAATTCGGATATTTTGCAATTTCAAACCACTTGCCGGAGTAGCGGGCGATGTCCACCGAGGGGACGGAGGCCAGCGGCGGGCGCGCCGCGCATCCGGAAAATAGGAGGCCGGCCAGCATGGCTGCGCGGGATAAAATGGATTTCATGCGCTCGCATCCTACGCGCGCCGGGCTTTCTTTGCATGGCAATTTTTTGATCCGCAACGTCAAGGGCTGCGGAAAACTCGAAAAAAACAACCGGCGCGTCCAGCCTCTCAAAAACATCCTGATCTATCCCCTCCAGAAAAACTTCCTCGCCATCCTCGCCGGCTGAACCCAAACGGGGTTCACCGAATATTTACCTTCTCTCCATTACAAATCCATTACCAATAGGTCTCGGCACGAATCCTAGGCGATCTATTTTTGGCTTTCGCCTCCGGGCATTCTATTGCAGATTCGGACTTCCTGCGCGCGTCCGCAATTTCGTCGGGCGCATTTCGGAACTGCCCGAAAATCCTGATCCCAACTGATTCCCTTGGAAAAATCTTCGTCCATGCCCGCCACCATTTCCTTCACCCGCCTCCCCGCGATCATCGCGTGCCTCGTCGCCGCCGGGCTTGCCGGATGCGTGAACCCGGTCAACCCGCTCGGCCGGTTCGACCCGGCCCCGAAGATTTCCGGAGCGATCCCGGCTCCGAAGCCGTCGGAAAATTTCGCGTGGGGGATCTCGACTTCGAGCTACCAATACGAGAACCCGGCGGTCAAGCCGGGGACGCCCGCGTATTTTTCGACCGACTGGGACGTGCTGGTCTCGCAGAAAAAAGCCCCCCCGCGCGGGAACGCGCTCTACAGCTGGACCGATTTCGAGAAGGACCTCGAGGCGCTGAAGAAGATCCGTCCGACCCACTACCGGTTCAGCATCGAGTGGGCGCGGGTCGAGCCTCGGCCGGGGGTTTACAACGAGGAGGCGATCCGGGGGTATGTCGAGATGGCCCGGAAGCTCAAGGCGCTCGGGATCGAGCCGGTCGTCTGCCTCTGGCATTTCACCTTCCCCGACTGGCTCTACGATAAAAAACAGCCCGGCAAATCGAACTGGCTGCACCCGCAGGCGCGCGAACGCTGGAATGCGTATGTCGAAAAAATCGTGCGCGCAACCGCCCCGTTCACGAAATTTTACGCGCCGCAAAACGAGCCGAACGGCCAGATCACGACCGCCTACATCGTCGCCCAATGGCCGCCGGCAATGGCGCTCGCGTTCGGGCATTACTGGAAGGCGATTGACGCGAGCGCTGGGATGTTCCGCGACGCGGCCGCCCGGATCAAGGCGATCAAGCCAGCCGCGAAAGTTGTGAGCGTCGAGGCGCTCCCGTGGTGGGAGCGCGCGCCGCTCGATCCGGGCGGGCTGATCTACAACACGATGATCCACGGGAATACCGACCACCTCGACCGGATCTACGACGTCTGCGACATCCTCGGCATCAACTACTACTACTCGCAACGCCCCGGCCTGATCTCGCTCCTCACCGGACCCTACCGGCGCGGGCCGAATTTCACCATGATGGGATGGCGGATCAACCCCGAGGGGCTGCGCAAGGAAATCGGGCGGGTCGCCAAGCGCTACGGCAAACCGATGATGATCACAGAAAATGGGATCGCCACCCCAAACGACGCGAAACGCGAATGGTATATGCGCAACCACCTCGCCGCGATCGGACGCGCAATCACCGACGGATGCGACGTCCGCGGGTATTTCGCATGGTCGCTCGCCGACAACTACGAATGGCACTACGGGTTCTCCGCAACCTTCGGACTCGCAAAAATGAACCCGACAACGAAATCCCGCGACCTCAAACCCTCGGCCGGGAAATTCTCCGCGATCATGCGTGCGCACCCAACCGTCGGCTCGGTCGCCCGCATCGCCCCGCAGGCCGCCTTCGCACCGCTGCCGCCCGCCCGCTGAAATCATCCCTCCCCGGATGAAGCTGCCGCCGGATACCCCGCTCGAATCGCTCGACTGGGTCGCGCGCCCGAAGCTTGCCGCGCTCCGGCGGCTCGGGATCGCAACCCCCGGCGACCTCGTGAGGCACTTCCCGCGCCGCCATGAGGACCGCACAAAATTTGACCGGTTCCCGGATGGCGAATCCGACCGCGCGATCTGCCTGTGCGGGGTCGTCCGCAAGACCGTCGCCAGGAGGTTCGGGCCGCGCAGGATCTTCGAGGCGCGGGTCGAGGACGAATCGGCCGGCGTGCTCGGCTCTCCGCTCCTCTGCCGGTGGTTCAACAGCCCGTGGATTTCCCGCATGATCGTCGGCGACGACCGGATCGTCCTCTTCGGAAAATCCCGGATGCGCGGAACACAGGTCGTCATGGAACACCCGGAATTCGAAATCATCGAAGACGAGGCCGGCCGCTCGATCCACTTCGACCGGATCACCCCGGTCCACCCGGCAGGCGACGGGATCTCCCCGACCGCACTCCGCGAACTCATCCACCGCGCGCTCGCGGAAACCGACCTCTCCGCGCTCCCGCTCCTCTGGCCGGATGCCGAGGCGGATCCCCGCGTCTGGTCGGATGTCCATTTTCCAGAAAATCCCGCCGCGCTCGAAGCCGCTCGCGCACGGCTTGTCCAGGAGGAATTTTTTGCGATCCAGCTCGTCGTCCGCGCCCGCCGCGCATCGGTCCGGCGTGCCGGCGGAATCCCCCGACCCGGCACCGGCGTGCTCTGGAGCGCGGTGCGCGACTCGCTGGGCTTCGCGCTCACGCCGTCCCAGCTCGAGGCCATGTCCGAAATCTCGACCGACCTCGCCGCCCCGCGCCGGATGAACCGCCTCCTCCAGGGCGACGTCGGATCCGGCAAAACCCTCGTCGCACTCCGCGCAATGCTCCAGGCCGCCGAGTCCGGCTGGCAGGCAGCGCTCATGGCACCCACCCAAATCCTCGCCGAGCAGCACTACCGGAATTTCCGCAACCTTCTCGACCCTCTGGGAATCCGCGTCGCACTCCGCACATCCTCGCTCTGCGAGTCCTCGTCCGGCCCCCCCGACTCCGCTCCGATCATCGTCGGCACGCACGCGCTTCTTTACGATGGGGCGGAGTTTCAAAACCCCGGACTCATCGTCATTGACGAACAGCACAAATTCGGCGTCCTCCAGCGCTCGCGCCTGATCGCCCGAGCCGATGCCCCCGACGTCCTCGTGATGACCGCCACCCCGATCCCCCGCACAATTGCCCAGACGCTCTACGGCGACCTCGATGTCTCGCTCATCCGCCACCGCCCGCCCGGCCGCGGCGAGGTCGTCACCGCCGTCCGCGACCCCGCAAAACTCCCCGATATCATCGCGTTCCTCCGCAAGAAAATCGCCGACGGACGCCAAGCATACATCGTCTATCCGCTGGTGGAGGAATCGGAAAAACTCGAGATCAAGTCGGCTCGCGCGGAGTTCGACCGCTGGCGGGAACTCCTCGCCCCGGCCGCAGTCGGGCTCGTCCACGGTCGCCTACCCGCCGACGAGAAGGCCGACGTCATGCGCGGGTTCCGCGACGGTCGGATCTCCGCCCTCGTCGCCACCACGGTCATTGAGGTCGGTGTCGATGTCCCGAACGCCTGCATCATGCTCATCGAGGAAGCCGCCCGCTTCGGGCTTTCCCAGATCCACCAGCTCCGCGGCCGCATCGGCCGGGGCGCCGAAAAATCTTACTGCATCCTCCTCCAGGAATCCCCCGAGGCGCACGAAAAACTCTCCGTCCTAGAGGCGACCTTCGACGGCTTTGAGATCGCCGAGGCCGACCTGAGAATCCGCGGGCCGGGCGACATTCTCGGCACCAACCAATCCGGCCTCCCCCCGCTCGCCCTCGGCGATCTCGTCCGCGATGCAGAAATCATGTCCGAGGCCCGACGTCGAGCCGACGCCCTCCTTGAAACCGACCCCGGCCTCGCGCGTCCCGCGCACGCGCCGCACCGGGCGCTGGTGGACGCCTCGACCAGCCTCCAAGCAGGCAACTGAGGCGGGCACATTTTCAAGACACATCCTGTCTTCGTCTGGAAAAACCAAAGTGCGCGCTGCCGCGCGGAGCCCCCCCGGTAGGGCGGTTTCGCCGAAACCGCCTGCTGTGGCCCCGGACGGCTGCGGCCAGCCATCCTGGCTTCTTCCAGTCACAAGGATGGCTGCAACCAACCTAGTTTCCAGCTTAGAAGTTGCATCCGAACTGCGCGCCGATGACGAGCGCGTTCGGGGTCTGCGTGCCGTTCGGCTGGATGATGTATTGGATATCCGGCTGGATGAAGACGTTTGGCGTGAGGTTGATGATGTAGCTAATCTCCAGGACCGTCTCGGCGGTCGGGTTCGATCCGGCCTGCGCTTCGGCGGGAGCAAACGCGGACCCGAGCGCGCCGGTGAGCCATGTGCAGAGGAACTGGTCCTGGTCGCGGCCCGGAATGATCCCCTGCCAGACAGTGCCGCCGAATCCCATCAGCGGCATCTGCGCGACGTCGAGCTGGGGGGAATACGTCACACCACCCCAGAGCGCGAGGTTGTGGTTCGGGTTTTTTGCGCTCTGCCAGACGGTTTGCTGCGCGATCAGGTAGAACCCGAACGTGTTCACCTCGACGGCGTCGCCGGTCGCCGAGGCGAGCGGGAAATCCGAGTAGTAGCCGCCGAATTTATACATCCCCGGCAGCCCGGCAGCAGCCGGCTCGGCAACCGTCTTGCCATCCTTGTCGTGCGCGGATCCCGCCGGCTTGGCACCGAACGTCGGGGTCCACCCGGTCTCCGCGAACATCAGGATCCCGTCGCCGGGGCGGATTGAAAAGTCGAGCCCGTGGTAGGCGACCAGCCCGAGACGATCCGTGGCCTGGTAGATTCCAGACGCAGCATAGACGACCGGCGACGGGTTGATCTTCACCGTCGCCCCCCAGGTCGCGTTCGGCGAGCTGGTGAATTTTGAATTCAAAAAAAGACTGGTCGGATTGCCGTCAATCCCGCCGCCCGCCTGCAATCCGAACGCCGGCAGCACGCAGAACAGGTCGGCGGCGACCATGCGCCCGATCCTGAGCTCCAGAAAATCGTCGAACAGCGTCTGTGTATAATACGCCTCGTAAAACATCCCGGTCGGCGTGACATAGGATTCCGCCGTGTCGAACACGTTGCCGATCGTCACGGAGAGGTTGCGCCCGGAGTTTGCCGCCCCCGAGATTTTGAACGACGCGCCTTTCCAGCCGGTGAGTTTTTCCATGTCGAACGTCGCACCGAAAAGCATCTCGTGCGCGTAGGCGACATTCTGCGATACCCCACCCACGGGGTTGCCTTGAAACATCCCCCAGTAGTTGAAAAACGGCGTGACCCCGTGGTCGGCGGCCTTCCCGAACTCGGATTCGATCCAGTTCGGAAACTCCGTCCATGCGACGGACTTTTCAGTGGAAGCGTCTGACGCAAGCACGGGACTTGCGAGTACTGCCGCAAGCGCGACCGCGTGGATGAAATATTTCATACGAAACCGCAATCCTCCACAGATTTAAGCGGCGATTGCAAGCTCCGACGACTTGAAATGAGACAGGGCGGATCGCCGAACCCGCCGACTTCCCCCGACCGGCGGTTTGGCGATCCGTCGGTTTGTTGTCATCCGTTTTCCTCGCCCGCGCATTTTTTCTGCGTGGCATCAGCACCCATGAAGCTCCCTCACCTGTCCCACGAAAAAAATCAATACCCTTGCCGCCCGAGGTGGATAACCCTAAGTTCCCTGCCGCAATGAACGAGTTCATGGACGTTCTGCCGACAGGAAAATGTTGTCGGGAACTGCGACCTCGCTCGTGCCAGATCACTCTTTGCGGCCTCCACAATTTTTCAGACAAATGCGCCCGTAGCTCAGTGGATAGAGCACCGGACTTCTAATCCGATGGTCGCTGGTTCGATCCCAGCCGGGCGCGCTCCCCGTTTCCCAATAGAAGCCGCTTAAATAAAGGCTCTCCTGGCTTCTTTCTCGAAAAGCACACTTTGTAGGGAAGCGCAGATTATTGCAGAAAAAGGTTCAACGGGTATTTATTGGGTATTTGGTATTTGCCATGAGAATCGCCAAGACCGCCATCAGCGAAGTCCGAATGAACGGAGGAACCACCTACCGCGTCACCTACCGCGTGGACGAAGAAACAGGCCCCGCACATACTGGGTCTGCTGTGTGACCCGCGCCATCCGCTGTTCGCGTCCTTCCCGACAGATCCCCACAGCAACTGGCAATGGTGGGAGCTTCTCCATGGTGCAGCAGCATTGGTGATGGATGAATTGCCCCCCGGAGTTTCCCCTTTGGTTCAAGTCATCGACGACTGGTTCACCAACCGCCGGCTCGGCCTCGTCTTCGAGGCGCAAATTAACGGTTGCAGCATTCTCGTTTGCGGAAGCGACATTACCACGAACCTGGCCGGGCGCCACGCGGCCCGCCAGTTTCGCTGTGCCTTGCTCGACTACATGGCCGGCGGATCGTTCTGCCCGCAATTCCAGATCGCACCGGATGCGCTGGGTCGGGCGCTGGGCCACCAAAACACCTGCGTCATTCACCGCGACCGATAAGTTCATCCTCCTCACACATATCCGGCGTTCAGTCCGCAGGAAGACGAGGGTGCAGATGGCAAAAAGCATTCCGAAAATAGGAGTGCCTGGTTTTCATATCAGTCATCCCCAGCTTCACCCCGACCGAGGGGCTGGCCACGATGGAGCACGTGGGTGAATCACCCTCTCCCAAGCTCCGTCCCCGGCGCATTCACGTCAGCTTCCGGCAGAAAGACCTGACCGGTTTGATGGGGGCTTTGCGCCCCCAATCCCCCGCACTGTTCGCCGCAGGGGCGTTCGGGGGGGGATTTTCTATTTAGCCAATTTGGTGTCACTAAAAGTGTCCCTTCTTGTGGTGGGAGAGTAGTTGTGGAGCTGGAGCGAGTATTGCTTGACTAGCCTGATAATCAGTGTGCTCTGACACCGAAAACAGCAGGAAATCTGCCGAATCCCATCCCCTCCGCCATGACATCAAACCGCCCGCAAGCCACTATAAATAATGGGGATCGCGATGTTTTCTCGTACATAAAGAGGACAGAAGACAGCTCAGTGAACAGAGAAGACCCATCGGCTCGGCCGCAAACGCTCTCGCACCGGCAACTCGCCCGCTCGATGAGGCTGAGCATGTTTGCAGGCTG
>Ga0247840_10007653_pt1 | contig 14928 bp, 11 predicted proteins | sample LaCruzMarch2015__FD_192404 | JGI IMG/M metagenome (GOLD analysis project Ga0247840, IMG submission 192404) | Freshwater microbial communities from meromictic Lake La Cruz, Castile-La Mancha, Spain - LaCruzMarch2015_17m | ecosystem: Environmental > Aquatic > Freshwater > Lake | place: Spain...
AAGCCATGCCTGCTAGCGGCTTGAGCGAGTTTGTCCTTATAAGAAACTGAATTGATCTCAGCTGGCGTATATACTGTACCAATGCGCTTAAATCCCGGATGCAGCATTTTAACAAGCCGCAGTAGCCCGTCAAAATCACTCATGGTCGAAATCCCGCAGAGATGGGGCAAATGCTTGTCAAAGGATTTCCCAAGACCTGCCGCCACGGGATCTCCAACATTGGTGAACACGATCTTATTCCGCTGTAATTTCTTGGCTAAGAGTTGCACACAGGGTGTAGAAATGGCGAAAACCAGGTCCCAGTCTTCATTGCCGATGGATTCTGCAATGCTGTTTAAAGTGGAAATGTCGCCCTGTGCATTGAAAACTTTGAGTGTGAAATTCCGGCCTTCAACAAGGTTTATGTCCTTCAGGGCTTTGCGTATCCCTTTTTCACATTCTTCAGAATTCGGACTGTCTACATAATGTGCCAGGCATAATTTGAACTTTTTCCCTTTTGGCAAAGGACTCGATAGGGTTGGCTTAACAGCTTCTGTTGTTTGTAATGCTTTGGTTTGAACAGCAGTGTCAAGGTTTATGCCGGTGATGATGCCTGAGTCAGGGCCTGCCACACTGTCAAGTTCCGCTTGTTTTTGCAAATCACTTTTCCTGTTCCTGTTTTGAAGGTCAGAGATCAATAAAATGCCTGATACAAGGAGCAAAGCCAATATGCCGCGTGAAAAAGATCTCATCGGATTCTTACTTTATTATTCTGTTCGCATTTTTTCTGATCTCTTCAGGAACAGAAAGGCCTTGTTCATGACAAGCCTTTTCATTAAGAATCAATTGATATTTTAGGATAGGCTCAATTTTGTGCATGCTGATGTTTCTCCCTTTGAGCAGATCTATTGCTTTTAGCCCGGACTGGTAACCCCAGCTGTCATAATCAACCCCAAATCCCAGGGCTGCACCCTTTTCTGCCTGCAAAGGGTCGGAGACAAACAGTGGGATCTTTTCCGATGCAGAGATTTTTGCTAATACGCCCAAGCCAAGGTATACCGTATTGTCGGCAGCAACCACCATGGCATCGATTTGTTGTGCAGCAAGGGATTGTCCTGCCTGCATGATGTCATTGGCCCCGCCAACAGCGGCTGTGACTAAGGTGATGCCCCGTTTGGCAAATTCAGCGGACAGGATTTTTACAGAATACTCGGCATTCGGTTCTGCATTGTTATAAGGGATGCCAACTCGCTTTAAACCGGGCAGGCAGGCTTGAATCAGGTCGACAAATTCATCCGCTTTCCAGGGATCATAAACCCCGTATAAATTGTCGGGGATTGATTTAAATCCAATTTGTTCGGGGCCAAATGCAACAGTAAAGACCACCGGAATATCCTTTACAATTTGGGCTGCAGCACTCATACAGGGCGTGCTGTTGGTGATGATCAGGTCCGCATTTTGTGATTGTAATGACTGCAGAATGGTGGTGATCATGGAGATGTCACCTTGTGCATTGTTGTCCAGAATTTTGATGTTTTGCCCATCAATGAAACCGGAGTCCTTCAGTGCGCGGAAAAGCCCGGCTTTTGCAGCATCCAGCACAGGATCCTGGGTGATTTGTACATAACCGATGATGGTTTTCTTATCAGCAGTCTGGCACGACTGCAAAATGACAAGGATCACAAAACTGACAATGCTTGCAAGACGGACCATTTTGTTCCCCGGGTTATGCTCGTTTATAATCCTCTAAGATAGAAAGAAATTGTAAACAAACATCGGGCTCCCCGCGGAGCCATCAAGTGCTTTAATAAGCTTATAGAATCTGGTAAATCAATTGATTATAAACACCCAAATAATCAACAAAACCAAATTCAACTTAACAATGTGTGCACCTGTATGCCTCCGCGTGGAGCCCTTGTTTGTGTAATCAGTTTTTTGGTAGCCTTCCAATGCCCCGGAAAGCATGATAATGTTCTTGTTTTTGTATTGTTATTACTCAAAAAATAATGCTGCAATGTAATTCCACCAGCCATTTCCAAGAAATGTGCCAAATGCATTTCTAACACATTATATCAACATAGGAAAATGTGCAAATGGCTGGTTTCTATGGTGTGACACAGAGAAAAATATTTTTTCGTTAATTGTATTCTTCGCTGGAATTGCTTTGAAAGTGCCTGATGGCGCACACTTGTGCGCTATTGCCACATCATATACATAAGTGATTTGTGTATATGAATGCTGTTTTTTGAACGGTGATACGCTTGCTAAAGCTCTGGGAAAGCCTGTAAATACTAGGAATTGGGCGTAGCTGTGATATAAACCTGTTTCATCAGACTGCCAAACAGCAAGGCATCATACCACATGTAATAAAAGCGTTGTGCATTAAACCAGGTATACCCGTCTTTGCTGTCATCATGACGATCATAGGGATCTGCAAAAATGATTACATCATCCATGGGGTCATCTGTGTTCCGGGTGTCATACCCAATGACAAGCACCCAATGGCCTCCCCAGTCGCTCCATTCAACGAGGGTAGGGCGGTTGTTCGCCAGGTTCTGCCTGAGTATCTCCAGGCTGCCTCCCTGCTGCCAGCTTGCGGTGAAATTGTGGGCATTTAACCATGTCGTCATTTGCTGGGGCGTAGTTCCTGTCAGATTGCTGGTCCCCATCTCTCCGGCCATGCTCATTTCATCGCCCGTCTTTCCGTAAAATTTCAAAAGTGAAAGCACGGCGGCCGGACCACAAGTGTATTCTGTCGTTTGCTGAAAAGATTCAACACCAAGGAATGTCAGACCGGGAACCGAGGCAGTGGGTGTAAGGCTCAGCACGAAATACTTGCTTGACTGCGGACCCGGCTCCGGGTTTTTGTCACAATCACTCTTCTGGCAGGCAACAAGCATAAGGATGAAACACAATAGGAGCAGTGGTTTTGTCGCTTTGTTGATCATAGCACCTGGTTTTTAATACTTCTGTTGAGGGAAGTGGTTTCTTATTTCTTTAAAATGGGTTTCTGGAAAAAACCGTCAACAACCTGGTTAAACTGTTCTTTGTGCTGGTGTAGTGTCGCATGTCCTGAATCGGGCACTATCCACAAACTGGCCCCCGGAATGGATTGTGCAATCAGCATGGTGTGCTTCGGCAGGATGATGTCATGATCGCCTCCGATGACAAGAGTCGGACATAGGATGTTTTTTAATTGGGCAAGGCTGATCCTGGGTTCAAAAGAGATGAGATAGGCAAGCTTCAGGTCGTGCCTGACTTGTGCGGTCCCGGGCTTTTCTTTCAGGGAATCATAGTAATTCATTGCCCATTGATAATCCGCAAGGCCGATGGCTGTTGTATCTGGCCATAAGTTGGCCCCTGTGATGGCAAGCTTTTTAACCTTGTCAGGATGCCGCATGGCCAGCAGCAAGCCATTGATCCCGCCATCACTCCAACCCAGGATGTAACAGGAGTCGAGGCGAAGTGAATCCAGCAAGGCATTGAAGTCATCCGCCATCATCTCATAACTTAAGGAGTCTGCCTCATCCACTGATTTTCCCTGGGCCCTGCTGTCGACCAGGATTACCCTATAGCTTTTTGAGAAATAACTCGCCTGGTATAGGAAGTTGTTGATGGCCCCCCCATTCCCATGGATCATCAGCAAAGGAGCCCCCTTGCCGTAAATTTCATAATACAGCTTAACCCCCCTGGTATTCAGATAATGACCTACCTTTGCATTCCTGCCGTATTGCGTGGTGTCAAAGGGCGAAACAGCGGTCTCCTGTGCTATGGAATTCAGGGCAAATGCCAGGCTTAGCAAGCTGACAAGAAAAGAGCTAAGGATCTTCATCAGTGTGGAAATGAGTCGGGCCGCCAAAAGCTGAGTCTAATTTTATGCATACACGACCGGCTTCTAGTGCGCTTCATGCAAATCTACGGAATTTTTAATTCATTTTTTTTCATTCAGTATTTTACTCAGAATCTATGGTTTAGCCATCAATTTTTATGGCATATGTAAAATAATGCATATAAAGCTTGACATCCTATGTCGTGAGATGTATATTTACACTTCTTTTCGCGCTGCATGCAATCCCCCCTGCCTTTCCCCTTTGTATGCACCGTCGTTTTAAAACTATTGTTTAACCTTAATTCATTATTCTATGTCTGGACCAGCAATTCATCATGTGGTGGCGAAGCGGTTTCTGCATGAGTACCTCCAACACAGGTACACTGACCCCGCCAGTGTTAACTTCTGGGCGAAAATGGATGCCGGAAATTTTGCTCCGCCTTTCCATTTGGGTGCCCAGGGGCCCGATTTTCTATTCTTTAATATGAACGACTGGCCCGCCGGTGGGGCCATCAAAACTGTCGCACAGGTCTATGGAGAAGTGGAGGACTTTCTTGCCGACATCGTGGAACAGGTAAAGGCCATGGTGCCCCAGGAATTATGGGATGCCATTGATTACCTGGAAACACTTGCCGATACTGCAGTGGAACGTTCTGCGACCCTGTCGGAAATCGCCCAGCTGACAGGTGATGTGCAACAAAACATCGATGCCATCAAAACGGTGGTGATGACCAAGCTCGAGGAATATGTCACGAGCTCATACGACCTCTTCAGCCTGGTGAGTCACCCCCAGCAACACGGCCAGGATTACCCCGACTGGTGGTGGTTCGATGTGATGCACATCAGGCGAACGGGCAAATTCACGGAAGCCCTCTTAAAATACTCCTCCCATGGCACCATGGAAAGAGCGTATGCGCTGGGCTACCTGACACATTATGCTGCCGACATCGTGGGTCACCCTTTTGTGAATGCCGTGGCCGGAGGGCCTTACAGAACGCATGGTCAACGACACAAGGTAGTCGAAAACCACCAGGATGTCTGGGCTTTCGACAGGTATATGGGAACGGAATTCATCACCAGTAACCTGGCCAAGGATTATATCGTGTCCGGCGACCCCCACAAACTGCCTGCCGGCATCAAAGACCTGATCCTGAAAAGCCTGCACAAGGTATATTATAAGAATGGCAAGCCTTTGTATGGCAAGGATATCAAAGGTGATGACCTCGACATCGCCTACAAATACTGGCTGAAGTGGTTCACCGGCGCCACTAACTCTATGGCCCTGCCACCACCCAAACCCTATTCTCTCTCAGCAGAGGTGGTCGAAGTATGGGAGAAATTCAAAGACAATGCCGGCGATGTGTTGGATTATATGGGTTCTTCTTCCAGCGGTGGCTGGAGCATATGGGGTTTCTTTGAAGCCCTGGCTGCACTGATCCTCGGTCCCTTCCTCTTGGCCGCTGCCCTCGTGGATTTCCTCCTGGGCCTCATCACTACCCTCGGTGCTGCGCCCATTCGTTTCCTGCTGTCGCTGAGTTATGAAGCTTTGTACAATGCCTACCAGAACTTGCGCCAGGGCCTCGTCATGAACGGTTTTGCCTTTCCTCCTGTGTCGCAGCTCAATAACTTTATGGTGAAACACATGATCAACACCAAGGAGCTCGACATTTTTGGACACAACGCAAATTCGCTCCCATTGGCCAACGCCTACCCATCCCTGAAATTCAAACTGGCCGGCGCTGAATCGGAAAGTCATCTGGTGTACCCTTTCCCCACTGCCGCAAACAAGGAGCCGGACACAGCCACGGGCTTCCCTTCATCCTACTTCGGGAAAGATCCTTCCTGGTATATCGACAGCAGGAAAAATGCCTACAACAAAGACCGTACGGAATATTTCCGTGGTTTTGTAGAAACGGCAACAGCACCTCCCTCGGAAGCGGATATCAATGCACATTATGCCGAACTCGCCGTGAAAGCAAAGCTGAATGGCATGGGCAATGCCATCGCCTTCAGTGATGCCATGTACAGCGAATTCCTGAGTGCCACACCCGGCCGTCATCTGCCTGATTTCTCCTTTGACTCCGACAAGGGTTATGGCTTTAAATGCTGGCGTAAGGTGAAGGATGTCTCCTTTGTCAACAAGCCACTGAACGATGTAGGCAAAACCAATGTCGAAATCGAAGTCAGCAAGAAAGTCCTGAATAAAGTTACTGATATCATTGATCCAAATACTGATAACCTATGAACGACAAGGAATATCTCAGGAAACTGCAGAAGGATGCGAAAGCTTCTGCAAAGAAAGTCTATGGGAGTGCCGCAAACCGGGAGAAAATGGGCATGGAAAACAGGGGCGAAAAACCGCCCTATGATGCCACCACCTACCTTTACATCAGGGCATACGATGGTGACTACGGCGCCAGGCCTGTACCCCCCGGCACGGTGTTCTGGCTTAGTCCGGATGTGGAACTGTTCGACAGTGCCGGAACACGGATCACCGCCACCGACATCAACACCGGCCAGCACTATACGGTCGAGGTGACGGTCACCAACGACGGGGATCAGAATTGCAATGCCTGCATGGTGGAGCTTTACCTTGATGACCCTTCTATTGGCTTTAGTGTCGCCGCCTCCAGTCTGCTGGGTTCGGTTACCATCCCCGTGAACAGCCACGACAAGGCTGTCGCTTCTTTTCCCTTTACGGCATCAGCAGCCATGGCCGGTCATAAGTGCTTATTCGCCCGGGCTTATAGCTTCCTCTCCAATGAGCTGCCGCTCGACTTCGTCGCATTCAATGCGGTGGAGGATCGTCACCTCGGACAGCAGAACCTGAACATCGTGAAACAAAATACCCTCATTGATTTCATGATTCACCTGGAAATCGGCCAGCTGCACACCAATTTTGCGCTTATGCTGAAAACCGACAAGAAAATCCTCAGGCAGATCCCCAATTTCATCCGGACGAACTTTAATGTAGTCCCCATCGCCATCACGGCAGCAGCCTTTAACTTGCAACCCCATGCAGGGCCCCTGAACCGGCTTGAGCTCGGACTGCGGCCGGGCGTCGGCACTGCAGCGATAAAACCCCCTTCGCGGCCGCCCCGTGCTACGACCAGACCCGATCTCTCCGAAGCCCTGAACCGCAAAAGGAATACCTGGAACCACAAATTTGAGCAGGAATTCAACAAGCTGCGTCTGCAAATCCCCGACATGGGCCTGAAAAAAGGTGAAGCAACTCCCCTCAACCTTTGGATGAAGGACGAAAAAACCGGCAAAATCGTCGGCGGAATAACCTTCCTCGTCACTGGATAAGTGCTCGTAAAAACAACCTTTTGCAGCTGACAATGATACAGTCCTGCAACTTGCATGATAGGCAGTTTGTCTTTGACATTCTGCCTATCTTTGTATAGAACCAATCCTGAAATCTTGTGCCCATAAGGTCATTCATCCTGCTCTTGCTGCTGACTTCCTTGCATGCTTTCTCACAGACCAGCCTGCAGGGTACGGTGTACGATGCAAAGAAGAAAACTCCCCTGCCTTTTTGCGGGGTCAGCATAAAAGGAAGCCGCCAGTCTTGTATCACCAACGCTGATGGGGTCTTTCAGATTATGGCAGACCTGCAATCAGATTCCCTGGTGTTTTCTTTCCTGGGATATAAAAAGAAGACGGTAGCAGCCTCTGCAGTGGCCCGGAATGAGCGTGTTTTTCTCACAGGCATCGAAATTGTTTTCGATGAAGTTGTCATCCATGCAGATGATGACTATTTGTATGACATCATGCTGAAATGCAGGAAGCAGATGAATGCAAGTCCTTCAGATGTTTCAAAAGTGTACTTCAGCCTGGAAACGGAATATGACCACCAGGCTGTTGAAATGCTGGAGTGTTACAACAACTGCCGGCTCAGGGGCAATGTCATCGAAGACCTGCGGCTGAAGAACGGCCGCATCGGTTTGGCCCTAAACCGTGATAGTGCTTATTTTGCTAGCCTCAATACTTCCCGGGCCATCAGTTACCTTAACTTGTCCGGCAAAAATGAGTATATGCCGACCCTCCCTTTCCAGTTTTCTAAGTCGGGGATGAAGAAAAACTTTTCCCTGAAAATGTTGTCGGTGTATGAAGCAGGAACCCCTGTCTATCACATCGGCTTTGCGCCCCGCAAGTCGGAGGGAAAAGCCTTTTCAGGGGAAGTCTGGATCGACAAAACGACCTATGCCATCCTGAAAATCGACCTGAAAGGGGAGCAGCTGAGCCAACATCCTTTTGTGTCCTTGTGGCCCTCCGCGACAGTGGATTCTGTCTGTATGAATGTCAACATGACCTACACCATGGAGGCAGGGCATAGCATGCTCAGCACGCTGAGTTTTAATTATAGTCTCTTGTTTAGGAAAATGGCTTTTGAGCGGGAAGTCAAAACCAGCGGGATGATGTATTTTTATGATTTCGGAGATCCCTTCATTCTGCCCTATTTTGAGTATGACCTCAGCCAATCCGATTACAGGAAAATCACTTTTTTCCCATACAATGAGGCTTTCTGGAAAAACAGCAAGGGCCTGATCTATACTGAAAAGCAAAGGCTCATCCTGAACTTCCTCCGGGAACATGGCAACCTTGTGAATTATGCCAGCGTCACCGACAAGGACATTCCCTTGAACAGCTTTGTCAGGCATCACAAGCGATTCTTTGAGGACAATTATGTGTTTTGGTCTGATACCAACCGTGTCTCTGTCAAGAAGAACCACCTGAACAAAGACTCCCTGGCTGCTTTCAACATCGACAGGCTCAAAGTAAAGGCCGACCTCTATCATTTTAAGGCCCGGATTTTTCTCGACATCAACCCTGTTGGTGATACCCTGCAGTGGTTTTCGGCTACAGTTTTCGATGTGTATGAGTCTTTTTATAAATTGCCGGAATCTCTGAGCACAAATTGCTTTCTCAACCTCTACTTCGATCTCTGTGAAATAGAAAGACGTAAGATGGAATCAAGACTCAGGATCATTGCCCATCCCGACAAAGCACAGATCGATGCCATTTATCAGCAAACACTGTCCGCCATTGACATACAGACCGCACTTTACCTCAAAAAAGTGCAATCAGGGGACAATCTGAAGGAGCTGAAGATTTGGAATGATAGGGTGAGGGATGAATTGGGTGTAGATAACTTTAAGGTTTTTGGCTTGTGATGAAGTGATACGTATATTGAACTGAGAAAAAAGATTTTAAACCGCGGATTACACAGATTTACGCGGATTAGCGTAGAAATTACTCCTTTTTTCATAATCCTGGTTTTGGTTTACTTTTTGGGTAAACCTATTTCAGGACTAGCATTGTGCCGAAGCCCAGAAAAAAAATTTTCACCACAGATTACACAGATTTACACGGATTGGTAATTTCGTAATTCCAAATCAAACCTTCTGGCACATTCAAATGCAATTTCTGTAATTTCATTCTCACTCCAATTTTTTTATTTTTCTCCGCGGCCCTCCGCGTCTTCTCCGCGCTCTCCGCGTTTAATTGCATTGTGAATGTCATGCATACACGAATTAACACGAAAAAGTATGTTCCGGCATCCCGGTAAAACACTTAACAAAAAATACTGTCATCGCAAGTTGATGACCGTAATTCCATGTCCTCCGAGTTCGAGCTGCTCATCTCTGTAACTCTTGATTTCTTTGATGGACTGCAGATGCTGTCTTACCATTTGTCGTAAAATGCCATCTCCCTTGCCATGGAGGATGCGGATCTCGAACACGCCGAGTAAGATGGCTTCATCCACGTATTTCTTCAGCTCATTCAGCGCTTCTTCGGCGCGTTTCCCACGCATGTCGAAGGTAAACTGGAAGTTGGCTGCCCGCTGGTTGATGTCTTTCATATACTCCTGGTAGAGCTCTTTGCCTTTTGACTTGTCAGCTTCGGCGATTTCCCGCAGACTGGCACGCTCGAGCTTGTCGAGTTTGCATTTCATGATGATGGAGCCAAATGCCACCATCACATCTTTCCCTTTCATGCTCTCTATCCTGCCAATTACGTTTTGGCCGGCCATCTTTACGCGACTCCCGCTTTGCATCGGACCTGGTTCGGGCGTATCCGGGATCTCGGGCGTTGACTTGGGCGACTGTTTCGGCATTTGTGGAGGCATCGTGATGTTTCTCACAGGTGCAGCGCCTTGTGGAAATCCTGCCTTGGGTCCCGGCTTTTCGTTTCCGCTTTCTGCTGCCATGCCTGCCGGAGAATGCACTGCCGGCTCGACAGCCTTAGGCGCTTCCCCGATGCGGATCTTCAGCCTGGCTTCTTTTGGGGGTAGGAGGGGTGTCAGGTCTTCTTTTTCGGCGGCCCGGTGCATCTCTTCTTTCAGGCTTTCCAGCTCTGTGCGTAAGCTCTTGGTCTTTTCTTTGTCGGCCTGGTTCTCGCGTATCTCTTTGATGGTCTTCTCGATGACTTTGTTGGCATCCTGCAGGATCTGTCTGGCCTGTATTTTGGCTTTTTCCAGAATTTCTTTCCTGGCGGATTCCAGCTCTTTGTTGAGCCCTGCATATTTCTCGAGTGTGGCACTGAGCACCTGGTCACCGATCCTGAACGACTGCAGGTTCTGCCGGAGTTCTTTCTTCTCCCGGTCCAGCTCTTCGAGCTGATGGTCGAAGTCGAGCTGCTTACGACCTACTTTGTCTTCTGCCTTTTTCAGGATGCTGTCGGGCAGCCCTGTCTTGCGCGCAATCTGGAAGGCGAAGCTGCTGCCGGGCTTGCCGATGTCAAGGCGAAAGAGGGGCTCCATGTTGACCTGGTCGAACATCATGGCACCGTTGATGATGCCTGAGCCTTTGCTGGCCAGCAGTTTGAGGTTGGCATAGTGGGTCGTGACGACACCCATGGCCTGTTTCTGGTTAAGCACTTCCAGGATGGCTTCGGCGATGGCGCCACCCGATTGGGGTTCTGTGCCTGCACCGAATTCATCGATGAGGAAGAGGGTCTTGGAATCTGCTGTCGCCAGAAAGTGCTTCATGTGCAACAGGTGTGAGCTATAGGTGCTGAGGTCGTTTTCGAGGCTCTGCTCATCGCCGATGTCGAGGAGGAGGTGGTTGAAGATGCCTGCTTCTGAGTCGGGCTGCATGGGGAGCAACAGCCCGCATGCAGCATGTATTGCAGCAAACCGACTGTCTTCAGGCAAACGGACTTGCCCCCGGCATTGGGCCCGGAGATGATGAGGATGCGTTCTTCCTGGTCGAGCCGGATGTCGAGGGGCACGACGGATTTCTTCTGTGCTTTGTGGTTGAGGTAGAGCAGGGGATGCCGGGCTTGTTTCCAGAACATCAGGGCCTGGGGATTCAGGTGGGGCATCATGGCTTCGATGCTCAGGGCAAAGAGGGCTTTGGCACGGATGAAGTCCATCAGTCCGAGGTATTCACAGGCCGCCAGCAGACTCTCGATGTGGGGCCTGAGCTGGTCGGCCAGGGCTATCAGGACTTTTACGATCTCACGATGTTCGGCCAGTTCCAGCTCACGGATTTCGTTGTTGGTTTCAAAGATGTCTTCGGGTTCAAGGAAGACGGTATGGCCGGTGGCGGATTCGTCGTGGATGAATCCCTTGATCTTGCGCTTGTGGGTGGCTACGATGGGGATGACAATGCGCCCGCTGCGGATGGTAGGCTCCAGGCCTTCTTCTGTCCAGCCGGCTTTCTTTGCCTGTTTAAAGATCTTGTCGATTTTGTTGTCGATGTCGATCCGTCTGTAGTTGAGGTCTTTGCGTATCTCTGCCAGGCGGGGCGAGGCCTCATCCTTTACCCGGCCTTTGTCGTCGATGACGGCATTGATGTCTTTGATGATAGAGGGCTCAAGGAAGACCTGCTCTGACAGTTGCAGCAGTCGCGGGTATTTTCGTGCGTTCGGCCTGGCAAAAAAGGCCAGGGTTTCGTGAATGGTGTTGATGCTGGAACGGAAGTCCTGCAAGGTCGAAGGCTCCAGGAAAGTGCCCAGGATGCGGAGGTGGTGCAGCTGGGGTCGCAGGTCGGCATGACCCTGTCGTGGGAAACCCGATTCGGTGCTGAGGATCTGCCGGAATTCCTCGGTCTGAAACAGCCTGAGGCTGATCTCATCATAATCATCCTGGAATGACAGCGCCTCAACGTAGTTCTTGCCGGCTTCACTCTGACAATAGCCGGTCAGCAAAGCACGTATGGTGTCGAAGCCTAGCTTCTTCTCGAAATTGGATGGGAATATCATGGATGGACCTTGGGATTTGAGCGCTGCCGGAATTTACTTCAGCGCACCGAATTCTGTTCCTACAGTGATGAAGTCAGGAAAAGAAACAGGGTAGTTTCCGATGTTAATCGTGGGTTTCAGTTTGAGCTTTACGCGGGTGGGTTTATTCCCCGCACCGGCCAGGTTCATCCCGAAATTCAACATCGCATCTCCACTCTTGCCACTCAACACCTGTTTCAGGTTTACACCCATCTGTATGGGGATCACCGACTGGCCTTTGGCGGGGATGTTGACCTTTTGGTTGACAACCCCATGGGTCATTTCAATGTTGTCGATCAGCAATACCCAGTCGAAGCGGACCAGTCCGGCAGCGGCGGTATTGGGGTTCTTGCCTTCCAGGTTGAGTTTGAAATTCAGGGGGAGGTTAGAGCCCATGGCTGCGGTTCCGAGGGCGGCGGCATCGCCGATGCTCAAGCCGGAGAGTGTTTGTATCTTCTGCACATTGACACCCGCCAGGCTGATGTTCTCCAGTGATTTTACCCGGAACTGGCATTGGGTGATGTTGGCTGCTTTCTGGACTTCATTCCAGGCATCGCAGGCGCTGAGGGTGATCAGGCTTAACAGGATCAGGCTAAGACTTAGAATCCGTTTGTTCATAAAGTGGTTTTTAAGGCGGGAGTTTTTAACTCCTGCACAAAGGTAGAATAACATGCCATTGCAAAATTAATACCAAAGCAGTATTTGTAAATCAGGCATTGTTGCATTGCCCGCATAGGGATGGGACATGCGCAATGACATACCCTTCAGCACGAATGCAAGGGCCTTAGTATGATATAAAAAGATATGTATGTAATATGAGGAGTATGTCCCCGGCTTACATGAATAAGACAAGCAGGGGGTAAAGCATCCCCATGGCAACCAACAACAAACTACCGCAGTGGGAACCTTTTGAAGATTTCCTCACTGTGCATGAGTACGTCGACATATTGTGCACGACGATAAGTGATGGGGTCGTTCAGGGTATTGCGACTGAGTTTGCCACGGAAATCGCCAAGGGAGGTATAGTTTTTCTCTTCCATCCATTTTTCGAGTCCGCTCAGGATGTTAGAAACCTGGGTGAATCCGTTTTTGTAAATGGTGCTGACGATCTGTACACTATCGGCTCCGGCCAGGATGGCTTTGATGACCTGTTCTGCCTGGAAAATCCCGGTGTTGCTACAGATGCTGCCTTTGATGTTACCATAAAGCAGACCGGCATAACGCAGAGGAAGGCGGTAGTCTTCGGAGTCATTGCTGAGGTGAAGGGGAGTGTAGTGTTTCTCTTCTCTGAGGTCGATTTCAGGTTGGAATAAGCGGTTGAAGAGTACGAAACCTGCTGCACCGGCTTCATCCATTTGTTTGACGACATTCAAAGTGTTGGAATAGAAGGGGCTGAGCTTCACGCTGACAGGGATCTTGACAGCTTTAAGGACGATTTTCAGGGCTTCCAGCTGTTGTTCTTCGATGGTTTTGCCATCACGATCGGGTTTGTCGGGCGTGGCATAGAAATTCAGTTCCAGGGCATCAACACCAGTTTTCTCGATGAGTTGGGCATATTCTTCCCAGCTTTCTTTGTAGATGCAGTTGAGGCTGGCGATGACTGGGATGCTGAGTGTGTCTTTGACCCTTTTCAGGTTTTCCAGGTGTTCTTTCGGACCGGCATGTTGGATGCTGGGGAAGAGGTTCACCATTTCGGCATTACGCTCGTTGTATTCTGTCAGGTCTTCATGCAGTTGCAGGCTTTCGAGCTGGATCTGTTCTTCAAACAGGGATTTGTATACCAGGGCGCCGGCGCCTGCGGCTTCAAGCTTTTTGACAGCTTCAGGGTTGTTGACTAAATTACTTGCCCCAATGATGATGGGGTTCTTCAGCGGGATACCTAAGTAGGTGGTTTTCAGGTCAGACATTTTTTATTTTTTGAAGTAAAACAAGCGTTATTAAGAACCGGAAGCATGCAAGCCGGTGCACGCAAAATTATGAAATAATTATAACAACATGTACAGCATTTAGTTCAATATTCCAAATGATGATTGCGCAGGATACCGCGCGTCCTATGCAGCATTCCTGCCCTGCCGGAAAATGAACAGCAAGAATCCTGCCCTTATGGTATTTAGATTGCTTATAATTAAGGTTTATGCGAATTTAAAAAGCCATTATTGAGTACTTTTGCACTGTTTTTTGATTAACTCACAGAAGATAAGCGATTACCTTCTTAAAACATAAACTAACAATGACTCAGAAGAAGAATTTCATCACTTGCGACGGGAACTACGCAGCTGCACATATCGCTTATATGTTCAGCGAAGTTGCCTGTATTTACCCCATCACCCCCTCTTCTACGATGGCGGAATACGTCGACGAATGGGCCGCTTTTGGCCGGAAAAACATCTTTGGCGAGACTGTTAAAGTCGAAGAGATGCAATCAGAGGCCGGTGCCGCCGGTGCTGTCCATGGCGTCCTTCAGGCCGGTGCACTCTGTACCACTTATACTGCTTCTCAGGGACTCCTCCTGATGATCCCCAATATGTACAAAATGGCCGGGGAGTTGCTTCCTGCCGTTTTCCATGTCAGCGCCCGTTCTCTCGCTGCCCAGGCTCTCTCTATCTTCGGCGACCACAGCGATGTGATGTCGACCCGCCAAACGGGCTTTGCCCTCCTCGCCACCGGTAGTGTCCAGGAAATCATGGACCTCGCCGGTATCGCCCACCTCGTCGCCATCAAATCCAGGGTGCCTTTCATGCATTTCTTCGATGGCTTCCGGACTTCACACGAAATCCAGAAAATCGAAGCACTGTCGAATGAAGACATGGCCAAACTCCTCGACTGGAAAGCCCTGCAGGACTTCCGCGACAAAGCCCTCAACCCTGAGCATCCTGTCACCCGCGGTACTG
>Ga0247840_10007654_pt1 | contig 14926 bp, 11 predicted proteins | sample LaCruzMarch2015__FD_192404 | JGI IMG/M metagenome (GOLD analysis project Ga0247840, IMG submission 192404) | Freshwater microbial communities from meromictic Lake La Cruz, Castile-La Mancha, Spain - LaCruzMarch2015_17m | ecosystem: Environmental > Aquatic > Freshwater > Lake | place: Spain...
TACCAATGCCTGGCATGTATTTCCCATATTTCAAGGCGTAGATGTGCGCCTGTTTGATATACGCACGAACCTTTTCAGAATCAGATGCTGTCTCTACTACAACAGGAGCCTCTGCCTCCGCCGCCAATTCCTTTGTAGGAATGAAGGGAACAGGAGTAAATCCATACGGAATACTGTCACTAGGTCTTCCTCCTATCGACGCTGACCCAAAGGTCTCCAGCAAATACTGTTTTTTATCCACAATGGCTTGTTGAACATCAGGTGTTTCTGCCAATTGCGTTGTAAAGGATTTCAAGTAGGCCATGATTTCCTTGATGCGATTGGGGGTTGATGAAATGTTTTGATAGCCTGTGAGGTCCCAAGGCTCTGTTCTCTTTGTAATACTGGAGATTGCGCAGGCTAGATACTCCATGCCTGTATCAGGTTTTCTAGAATCAGCATCCTTTGGATACCCTGTAAATTCTGGCGCAACACACCCAGCCAATGTGTAGCGAACCACATACTCAGGGACGTGAGTTTGGACATCAATCAACAAGGCCGCGGCACAAAGAGAGACCAAAATACGACTGATAAAGACGTCATAATCGGTAGAAGCTTTGCCTGCCTTCTTCAAGGCTCTCTGACTCTGGGAATATCTGCCTCTATCAGGAGCTAGCGTAAGGGCATTTTTCACACGAATTATCATTTTCTGATAGGAATCTCTGTCTGGATAGATACCCACTAAGGCAGAAAGTTCAGCGATAACTTTATAGATTTTCACCTCATCCTCAGACTTTGTTTCTACCCTCTCCTCTTCCTCTGCTTCTGTTGTCACAGCTCTCATGAGTTTTTCCTCTTCTAGAGCATCTTCATCAACAAGAACATCGCGGCCTGCCATGGGTCTTCCTTGGTCATCGTATTCCAAATGGGTATCATACTCAAAATCAGAAATAGCTTGGCCACACTGGCGACAGATGTGTTGTCCATTGAAACGCCCTCCACCAAAAACCAAGAGCAATTCTTTGTGAATCACGTCTTTTTCTTTGGGTCGTAAAAATTCTTGGAGAAGCAAATATTCGTGCTCGCAAATCAAATGGTGAGGAGGCTCACCATTGTTACACCAGAGCCAGTGATTCTCTTTTTTCAGTTTATACAAACGAATCATCTTGTTCAACAACAACATGCGCTCCGTGTTGTCTTTGATAAGTCGTATCTTATTCAAATCTTTCACGTGCTGGCAAGGATTGGGTTGAGGAGGCTGGCCCGCATCCTGGAGTTTTTTGTCTTCTTCTAATTTGTTCAAGACTTCACGAATAAAAATATCGCGTTCTGCTCTCATCCTCTCCTTCGCAACCTCAGGATTCTGTGCTAACGTGTTGATGAGCAAGTCAGGATAATAGACATACAAATACGCAAAGCGAGCCACATCGTCTTTCGCATACGCAGGAAAGCGTTCCAGAAAGTCATCCAATCTCTGTTTTAGAATCGGCTCACCTGTTTTATCACTGGCAAGTCTCATAAACATCTCATAGACGCGTTGTTGGGGTAAAAGAGGAAAGGTTTGGATAGGCTTTCTCTCTTTGCGACTTGCGAAAATAAGATCTCTGGAGGATTTAATGAGTTGTTTCACAGCCGCTCTGTAAATACCAATTTTGCTTTCCAAGACAGCTTTCTGGGCCATTGTGAACTCCGCCTGAAGCAAGCCAAAGGAGCGCAAATAGGGCATTAAATCACCAATGCCTCCTCCATAAATGGCCTGTCCTTTCAACCAGTCAGCGATTTCTGTATTTCCCAAGGTGCTTCCATCAAAACTCACAGAAATAATTTTTCCAGCTTCAGGAATATCCACGATGTTTGTCTTGCTTAAAATCATGGACATAAACATGGGTGTTTTCATGGCATTTGCCACGTCCAAGACAAGAACACCTGAACGAATGTATCCTAAATCACGAATGAATTGAAGAGGGAACAACAAATAGCCTTGGATTTGCGATTGGTCAGCCTCTTCTAGTTTGTGTGTCAAACCACCTTCTCCATATCGGCCAAACCGAGGTCCAAGCGCTCGCATATAACTGTATTTCACTTTGCCAAGATAAGATGCGTCAACCTTTGTCTCTCTATCAGCATCCAAGCGAACAAGACCTGTTAATGTTTCAGGGACTTCTTCTGTGGCAGGAATTTCTTGACGAAAAAAATCAGTATCAAACTGAATATCTTTCAACTCATCATCCTCTCTCAAGGGAGAAATGACCATGAAATAGCGGTTGTAGTAGCCTTGCCAGATCGTAATCCAGCGAGGGATTTTCTTAATGAGACCCATTGTAGGAGCTTCCGCTTCCACGAGGCCTTCGCGCAACTGCGTCTCCAAATATCGGTTGGATTTGATAACAATATCTTGTAAATAGTGAAGACGAATGGCAGGGTCAGGAACTGTCGTGGGATCTACCGTATTTCCTCGCTCATGGGCCTCTAAATCTTCTTCTCGATGGTCCACATAAATGGATTTCGCAACATTCAAGATTTTCTTCGCAAGAGGAAATTCTGTTTTCTCCAAAAGTTCGACCAAGGTTGTAAACGCAACAGGTTTTCTTCCTACAGGCTTCTCACCACTGTAACGCGTGATGTCATTTCGCAAATAAAACATGCTCCACACAAGACGTGTGACCTCGCGAATTCGCTTTGCGCTTCTCTGCGCAGCAGGATCTAACTCACGGATTCTCTCTCTCAACATATCGTTGATTTGTTCATCATCCTTATACATTAAGAGCCAGTCCTCTAGTTTTGTTCCTTGGAACAGACCAGGAATGATATCAGGAGCTTCCATTTCATCCAGGAATTCAAAATCCAGAAACTCTTCTTGAACTTCCGCAGGGGCTGCTTCATTTGGCACACTTGCTTCCTCTTTCGGTGGTTCTATCACACGCAACACATCAAACGGAGCGGTTGATCTGTCTTTGGGAATCCCTTTGAATTCAAACGAGAGAGCGAGTTGCTCTCCTGCTGTGTCTTCTAACGTGGCAGTATCTGTGACCTCATCCACTGCGATAATCTTGTAGGTTGTGAGTGGCTCACCCTCCGCCGTAAATGTCTCTACCAACATATCTTTGGACATCCCTCGTTGTGCCACAAAGGAAGAGAGTAAGCGTTTCTCAAGAATTTGAATTGACGTTAGCTCATACTCAGGTAAAAAGTTCAAGTCACCTTCTTCATCTGTTTCCATTTCAAACACCGTAAGTTTACGACTTTTTCCATCTTCTAAAATACTCACTCGTGTTTCATCAATATAATAAATGCGGCCACGAATTGTTTCAATCTCAGCTTTGTTCGAGTGGAATTCCACCGAATCTCCCAACTCTAATCCTACGTTTTCATCTGCGATTTCCTCCTGAACTTCTTCAGCGCTAGGACCCACTTGAACACCAGTATCATTTGCTAGTTCATCGGGTGCGGAACCAAGAATAACACCCACAACATCTTCATCATTTCTTTCTTCGGGTTCCATTCTCCCCTTCTATTGTATCAGAACCAAAATCCAGTGGAGCTTGGACGCCTAAAAATTGACACCTATGAAACCTAGTATTCAAGCATTGCTCCAAATGAATTACCAGATACAAGTATTTCGTGATATTCTTGCGTCTCACTCTACATGGGAGAGTCTTCAGACCTATCTATGTTCGCCTGAAGGTGGACAAATTCGGTGTGTAGGAGAGGGTCGGTATCGTATTCTCCGTTATGTAAAAGGAACGAGTGATTTGAAGAGCTCTCATGGGAAGTGGATGCGTTCTGTGATTTGGGATACGGAAGAGCATCTTCCAGTCTGTATCGCTCCTCCAAAGGCTGAATCAAGTGATGTGCCAACCGGAGAGGGTCTCTCGTATCCTCTTGTTCAATGGTTCCTAGATGGCATCATGATTAACGTCTTCCGAACGTATTCCGATCCAAATACTCTTCAGATTGCGACTCGCACACAAATTGGCGCAGGTGGAAAGTTTTACAGTAACAAGAGCTTTAGTCAGATGTTTGACGAAGCACTTCAAACGATGGGATATTCACGTCAGGATATTCTCAATCTTCTGGCTCAGCCAACAGAAATGGTTCCCAATCACTTTGCTTCCTTTGTTCTTCAGCATCCTGAGCATCGTGTTGTATCACGTTGTAGCAGCCCACGCCTCTTTGTTGTTCATGTTGGCGCTGTTCATGACGATGGTTCTGTGAGTCTCAATGAAGGGTGCGAGCAGTGGTTGAAGTGGAGACTTCCCATGTTTGCTCCAGGACTTATTGTTGACGTGTCGAACTCTGATAAATCTCTAACAGACTTCTTCAGCAATCAATGTCAGCAGCAAGGATGGTTCTTCCAGGGTCTTACATTCAAGGATGGAAAGGGAAATCGTTGGCGCATGCGCAATCCCAATTATCTCTACTTGCGAGCACTCCGTGGCTCCGAGGCCACTGTGTTGGAGCGTTTCCTGCGTCTTCGCTCAGAGAATAAGGTCATAGAGTATGTGAAGCACTACACAGAGGACCGGCAACAGTTCTGGGACTTTGAACAGCTTCTGCGACAGAAGACGGATGAGATTTTCAAGGCGTATTGCTCTGTCCATAAGTCGCATGAAAAGAAGCTTGAGGACCTTCCGTGGGCGATTAAACCGTGTGTCTTCAAGCTTCATGCTCAGTATCTAGAGCATTTGAGACCCCAATCGGAGAAAGTCTATATGAAGCATGCTGTTGAACTCGTGAACACGTTAGCCCTCTATGAGCAGAAACGTCTTCTAGTGCCTGAGGCCGCAAAGTAAGTCAGGTTGAATTTTATCTTTAAAAGTCTAAAGGGTAACCACAACATCCTTTGTAGTGACAATGGCCGCTGTAGGTATTGATTTGGGAACGACCACGTCTTGTGTTGGTGTATGGCAAAATAACCGTGTAGAGATTATTGCGAATGACCAAGGCAATCGCATTACTCCTTCGTTCGTTGCTTTCACAGAGTCTGAGCGTCTTATCGGTGAGGCCGCAAAGAATCAGTCGGCTGGAAATCCTAAGAACACGGTCTATGAAGCCAAGCGTTTAATCGGTCGCCGCTTCGATGATGCGTCTGTTCAGCGCGATGTCAAGCTTGTTTCTTACAATGTCGTAAGGGGCCAGCATGACAAGCCTGAGATTGAGGTAGACTTTAAGGGGGAAGTCAAGCGTCTTCGTCCTGAGGAGGTGGGAGCAGCGGTGCTCCAGAAGATGAAGGCTATAGCTGAGGCTTATCTGGGCACTCCTGTCAAGGATGCGGTTATCACCGTGCCTGCGTATTTCAATGATTCTCAGCGTCAGGCGACAAAGGATGCGGGCATTATCGCGGGTCTCAATGTGCTCCGCATTATTAATGAGCCAACTGCGGCTGCGATTGCGTATGGTCTCGACAAGGTGAAGGGTGGTGAGCAGCATGTTCTCATTTTTGATTTGGGTGGCGGCACCTTTGATGTGAGCCTACTCTCCCTCGATGAGGGTGTCTTTGAGGTGAAGGCAACTGCGGGTGATACGCATCTGGGTGGCTCTGACTTTGACACACTCCTTGTGGAGCATTGTGCTCAGGAATTCAAAAAGAAGACGAAGATGGACTTGACCTCAAACCCTCGTGCGCTCCGTCGTCTCCGCACAGCAGTAGAGAAGGCCAAGCATACTCTCTCGTCTGCGACACAGGCGAATGTAGAGATTGATTCTCTTCATGAGGGTCAGGACTTCTCTACAACGATTACTCGAGCGAAGTTTGAGGCTCTCTGTGATAGTGTGTTCAAGCGCTGTATGGAACCGGTTGAACAAGTTCTTCGTGATGCGAAGATGTCAAAGGAGCAAATCAATGAGATTGTCATGGTAGGTGGTTCCTCGCGTATCCCTCGTATCCGCCAGCTATTGTCTGATTATTTTAATGGCAAGAAGCTCAATGATTCTGTAAATCCGGATGAGGCTGTTGCGTATGGCGCAGCTGTTCAAGCCCACATCCTCTCCAAGAAGGATGGTGCTCCTGAGGATCGCACGGACCAGCTCCTCCTTCTCGATGTGGCACCTCTAACTCTGGGGATTGAGACTGCGGGTGGTATCATGACTCCACTGATTAAGCGCAACACGACTATCCCCACGAAGAAGTCTCAGACGTTCTCTACTTACGCAGACAATCAGCCTGCAGTCGATATCCAGATTTACGAGGGCGAGCGTAACTTCACCAAGGACAACAACATCCTGGGTCGTTTCAGACTTGAGGGAATTCCTCCTATGCCTCGTGGTATCCCTCAGATTGAGATTACCTATGATTTGGATGCCAATGGTATCTTGAATGTGAGTGCTAGTGAAAAGAGCACAGGCAAAACAAATAAGATTACCATTACGAATGACAAGGGTCGTTTGAGCAAGGAGCAGATTGAGAAGATGCTCGCGGAGGCTGCTGAGCATGAGAAGGAAGACAAGGCTCGCATGGAAGTTATCGAGGCCAAGAATGAGCTTGAGTCTTACCTTTACAATGCGCGCAACTCCTTCAAGGACGAGAAGGTTGTAGGTAAGCTGGGTGCGGATGCCAAGGAAGGTGAAGAGAAGGCCCAGGAGTTCCTGACTTGGCTAGACAACCATACGGATGAGGACAAGGACACCTACAAGGCCAAGATGAAGGAGGCTGAGGAAGCTCTACGACCCCTTCTGATGAAGCTGTATGCGTCTGAAGGTGGCGCTCCTGGGGCTACAGGAGAGGAAGGAAATCTCCCTGGCATGCATGGACAGAGCTCTGATTTTCCCCCTCCTAAGGTAGAAGAAGTAGACTAAGATGTTACAAGCAATGGCGATGAAATATGCACAACAAGCTGGGAAGAAATATCTGTGTGAAGGGGATATTTCATCACTGAAACAGCGCGCTGCTCAAGCGATCCAAATGATGAATGCTGATACAATTAAAGAGTATTCAATCCAGGCCATTCAAATGATGCCTGCTGAAATGCTAAGTAATGTTCTCAAAGCATCTCCTATTTGTGCTCCTGGTGGATCTATGCCTATGTCTATGCCTATGTCAATGTATGGAGGAAAGAAGAAGAAAACACGCAAGCAAAAGAGAAAGCAAAGAAAAACACGCAAGCAAAAGAGAAAGCAAAGAAAAACACGCAAGCATTAAATTCTTGAATCTTTTCAAAAGAGAAAAAGAATTTACAAAGAGTAGAGGACTCTATGTCTGGGATTGGCACAAGTTTAACAGCAGCGGCCATGGGGACTGCCCAAGGTGTGGCAAGTTTAACAGAGGCTGCGGGAAAATCTGTAGAAGTTGCGGGAAAGACAACCGCAAAGGCTGTTCAAGTGACAGGTGTTGTAGCAGATAAAGTTTTGAATGTTGGACAAAAAGGCGTAGAAGTGGGAGCCAATGTCACCATGGCTGGATTGAATGCGGCTGGAACGATTAGTAAAGTAGGGTTCCAGACTGCGACAGTGGCAACAGAAGCAGCGGGGCAAATCACACAAGCGGCTGCGAGGTCCACAGCAAATGCTAGTGAAGCAACACTCAAGGCCTCCGCAAATATTGTCAAATCAGGTGTGGGTGCTACGGCAAAAATAGCCAATGCGGCTCTTCTTGGAACAGCACAAGTTACAACTGATACATTAAAGATAACAGCTGATGCTGCGTCTTCCGCAGCAAAGTTTTCCATTGGAACAGTCAATAGTGCCTTAAAAGGATTAGACAATCTGCGTGATTTGGGCAGTATGACAGGGCAGGCCTGGGTTGACCGTGTCCGTCTGGAAAAACAAGAAAATTCCAAGATTGCGTCTATGCGAACTCCTCAAGTTGTCTTGAATATTCTTGTAAAAGATTTTGAAAAAGTAGCCTATGATTTGCGTTCATCCTTCAAGGGCACACTTTCTGCGAGCGATTTATCGTTGAAACTCTTGATAATTATGATAAAAGATTTGTATTGTATGTCGTTCTATCGTCGTATGACTAAAAATTCTTGCCCGACTAATTCACAACTTCGGAAGACATTACAAAAGAAGATTGTAGCGCAAGCCAGGGAATTAGATGGAAAATCTGCGTTTTTCTTCAAAATGTTTGACCAAAAGTTGGCCCAGACGCTCGCCTTGTTCAAAGCAGAGTCTCAAAAACCTGCGCCATCCATGAAGTCTGAAGAAGAACAGGTGAATCAAATCAAAGGGCTCTTTAGTAAAAAGCTCGATGAGTTTTCTTCCTTTGTTGCTACGCAGCTGACAACGATTACGACCCTCTTTGAGACGAGATCGGCGCAATACCAGAAAATCATTGACAAAGCGTATGAAGGTGTCTTTGCCATGAATGGTGTTTTCAATGTGATGGCACAGCCTACTCCAATGGTACAACCTGTTGAAATGGCAGAGCCTCTTCCAATGAACACAGCCCCTGCCGCGGGTGGGAAACGACGGAAGACACGCAGGTCAAAGAAACATACAAAGAAAACACGGAAGCATTAAATCAATACGAGATTTTATAAATCTACAGTTGATTTCTTTACGCAGCAGCAATTACAGCAATGCGGGCGATTTCCACTAATTGAGTACCTAATCCGAGGAAAGTGATTGTTGCCGCACGCCCTGTTGTAATAATTTGAGTAGCAGCCGCCTGGTTCGGGCGAATATCTGTTCCGAACGTAATTGTAGGTGTATTGGCAGCTGCCCCAGAGTTGAGCACCATCACGACAATTTGACCATCTACCACGTTTGTTGCATTAAGTGTGAAGTCATCGTTTGTGGAGATGACTACTTTGAAATAAGAGCCAAGGCTACAGTTCACAGTCTGAGCAGTTGTAGTGGCTTGTGTGATTGTGACAGGATTCTGTACAACCAAGCTTGTAGCAGTAAGAGTAGTACCAGCAGTGATGCTAGTTCCAGCCGTGACAGTGCCAAGCGTATAGACAGGGGGACCCTGGTCAACAGCACCACCATTGGGATCAATACCGCGGGGAACATACTCAGGCTTGTCCGTGTTGTAGGGAGCAAAGAGCTTGGAGTTGGGGTCAATGAACCCGTTCAAGAAAGAAACAGGGTCATAGACACCCACCATGTAGGTGGTTACACCGGGGTTGGGCGCACCATAGGTTGTGTTGTTCGCTTGATAGAGACCACTGGGATACAACTTCTTGCCATTTTCACGCAAGACACGGTTGGCAGGGCAGTTTGCAGCAGTGCCTGTTCCAACGGTGGCCAATGAGGTTAAGCTGCCGGTGACTTCAAAGGTTTGTGGATTTGTTGATGTGGTGTAGCGATAGATATCATTCTGGAAAGCAGCCGTTGTGATATAGGATCTGCGAGGTGAGTTCAAGTAGTTTGAATGAGAGGCTGTGCCGATAGTCGCCATTTCTATACTTCCTTTTTAGAAATTATTTCTTGAAATAGGTTTTCATAAAAAGTAAGGTTCCTACACAAAACACAGCAATCACAGTGGATGCGACTCCTTGATTGCTGACAATGATGTATCCTTTGTTAGAAGGCGCATCAGGTAAATTACACACTTCACAGGACGGTTTTTGTTGAATATCAGAATCTCCTTTCTTAAAGCGATTCTGTTTTAATTGAATTTTTTTGTGCGCAGCAATGACGACCATTCCCATTTGAGAACATCTGCGCATAAAATGGTCTACGTGACCATCTATGGGGAACGCGTTATCACACAATGCTTTTGCCCCTTGTCTTGTTAAAATATAGCCTGTCAAAGGCGCAACAACATCGTAAGACCAGTTTTTAGTATAGGTTGGAGTTCCGAGTTCAAGGGCTCGTGTTAAAGTGGGTCCAAACGGCATTGCGAGTGTCCAAATGTCAGGTCGTTTGACATCTTCTTGATTTAAATCTTCCATAGCGTCTTCTAAAGTTTGCACAAAATCATCAGGCACAATCGCATCATCTTCCAAGATTAACACATATTGTTTATCGCTCTCTAAAAATTTCTTCCAACAGGAATAATGGCTCAAATAGCAACCGACACCTCCAGGTGTATCCAAATCTTCATGATCTCTGCGTTTCTGATACAAAATATTGCGTTTTGTTCGGAGACTTACGCGTGAATCATTTTTGATATCTAACAGTTTGCCATTGATACCTTCAAACCGTTCAAATGGAAATGTCTGCTGAATGCGACTCACACCTGGTTGTTTACTAAATCGGTGCCATCTATCGGGACGCTCTTTCAAGTTTATACAATAGACTTGAAACAAATTGGATTTCTTTCGGTCCTCCATTCTGTTAAACAGAGAATATTTTCGTTTAAGGGGTAGAGTTCGGTGGTTTCGCAGCACCATAGTTCGGTGAAGCTGCTGTATAAGGGGGAGAGCTTGGCACGTAGGGTGGAGGAGAGCTAGGGACATACGCAGGAGAGCTAGGGGCGACTTCTCTGTCAGAACGTGTCGCTTCACCAATCTTACCATAGAATGCGCTGGCCTGGGCCTTGCGCTTAGGTCCAGGAGCTGCTGCGACCTTTGCGGGCGCCACACGTGTGGCTGCGTCCTCCAAGGCTTTCGCGTTGCCAACATTCAAGCGGAGAGACTCGCGATTGCGCATACCAATGGGTCTCGTCTTGGCTCTTACCCAATCCTCACGCCACTGCCGAAACATGAGAGCACACCCAGCTGCGGCTCTGCTGATAGCGGCACGCGCAACTGTCTGCTTACCATCCCGTGCCTTGTCAGTAGGGAAGTCTACACCTACACGGAGAACCATTTCAGCACGAAGAGGGTGAGGCACCTTATATCCCACATAGCTAATCTCAGCTGTGTCCATTTGATTGGCCTCCATAAAGCTCTGGAAGAGATTGCCAAGGGTGTGGTCTTCATTCGGGAAGTAGAAGTCAAATCCCTTCATGCGCGCATCCGCAGGAACTACCTTTACATCATTGGGCAACTCACCAGAATACTTTGCGCAGCGTTTCTCAATATTGTAAAGCGCCCGCTCAACAATCTGGAAGATAGACAAGGTGCCAATGGCTTCGACAACGAAATCAAAGCTATCAGGCTCTCCCTTCTCATTGAGTTTGTAGCATCGCTGAACTTCCATCGTTTGGAATTCACGAATCATCGCCTCTTTCTTCGCAGGGTCATCGTTGAGGGCCTGAGCCGACAACTTTTTGTTGTTTTCTAGCCATTTCTCAAAATACTGCTGCTGTCTCACAGGATCCGTATCAATTGTATAGGAGTAGGAGCACTGGCTCACAGGACACCAACGAATGTGTTGATTTCCAGTGCCGACAGAAGCACGCGCAACAAATTCAACCTTCTGACCGGCTTGATTGGGCTGCTTGGCCTTCAAAATCGCAAGGAGACATGTATCACCTGTGATAGGGTCAGGATGGAAGAATTCCTTGTTGCCTGGGGCATATTTTACATACCCTTCCTCTGCGGTTCCCTTCTTGAACACTTCAATGTGCTCTGCCTTGACAGGCATTGAGTTATCTGTATTGTTTTCCATGGAAAGACGAAACTCAAACTGGTCCTTGTCCCATCCATCAGGATTCCAAGTCTCCATGTTAAGAGCCATTGGAACAAGTCCAATTCTATCTGCCAACATCTCGTTCGTCATAGGTGTTGTGTTCGCAGAGATTTTTACATCAGATGTGGCACCTGTGTCATTCATTTTTGAATTAAAGGCCAGAGTTTCAACACCTGTCAGAATCATACGACGGAGTGTATTGACATAAGCAACTTCCGTATCTTTTACTTGGAATGTAAGAGTATTTTTATCTTCAACATTTGCGAGATTCCAGAAGATTTGCGACGATTCAGAGAGGTCCATTCTATCCTATTAGAAGTTGTTGTTTAAGGTTGCCCACACTCAATTTTTAAGGCGGGTGCGTTGATTACTACGCGATCGTATCTTTCCCCACGGTAGTCGGTATGAACACCGGGCAACCCGAACACATTTGTTTTTACAGCAACAAGTGTAACTGGTCCAAAGCCTTTTTAACAGAGCTTGCCACAACTCCTTGGAAACAGACATTCCGGTTTGTTTGCGTAGACCCGAGTCCGAATCGGGCTCCCATTCCGTCTTGGTTAACCAAAGTGCCCACCCTTGTCATTAAAGGTGAGCAGCAACCTCGCACAGATGGTGAAGTAATGAATTGGCTTTCAGAGATGAAACTGAAAGGAGGTGGCAATGTGGGAGCTCCCAGTGGAGGAGGCGGAGCCACGGAATACGAGGCCTTCAACATGATGGAACATCAATCATTTGCGAAAGGATTTGGATACAGTGGGTTAGACGTGGATACCAGCGCACAAGGAAATGGAGGATTTACGATACCAGGCGCTTTTTCCTTTTTGAACGGAGCCGCTGCTACGGGTGACCGCACAGCGAATACAATTCCGTCTATGGCAGATACTGCGAAACGCAGTAAAAAGGAGCAAATGATGGATGCGCAAATGGAAGAATATATCAAACAGCGGAATATGGGAATCCCCCAAGGACCCCCTCGCATGTAACCTAAACTCGTTCCGCGTTGAAATAGCTAGTTAGCAGCGTGCTCCTAAAGGTAGAATGTCTTATCTTGGGGCTTTTAATAATCAACTGATTCGTTTCTTTGAAGAGCTCACGGATAGTTATCCTGAAGAAAAGGGGATTAAAATGGCTCTCGAGGCTATCAATGCGACAAAAAAAATTAATCCAAAGCTGATTTTGGATCTGTTCTATGACAATGTTTACCGTGACTGTCATGTTTGGGTAGAAGATGAAGATGAAGCAATTATTGTATTTGCGAAATCTAAGATTTCCAAAGAATACAATGAAATGTCAGCAGCCTTATTTATCTTTGATAAATACTGGCCCGAGATGTCTGAAAATAATCAGAAAGCCATTTGGAATTATTTGAAGGTCTTGTGTATTTTGTGCGAACGAACCAAGGGGCTTCCTTCCAAACAATCGCTTGCGAAGTAGAAAAAGAGCGTAAAGAATTCATTAGGGTTCTCCCGAGACAAGTATAGAATGTCTGAGGAGAAGTCGTTGCACTCTATTTTTCAGAAGAAGTATCTTGAGTTCTGTGATGACCTTCAGGGAACCTATCCTGAGAAAGATTCTGAAATCCAGGCGGCCCGAACTCTAAGTGAAGCCGAGCGAATGGATAAATTTCGCACAGAAGTTCTTCCGACGGCTGGGCGTCCTACAAGGAATCCCTTGGAAACTCCAGGCGTAGTTCTTCCCGGTGTTACGATTGAAGCTTCGCACTGGGACACCTTTTCCAGTCATACGCAGAAAGCAATTCAAGAATATATAACCTTGCTTTGTTTTACATGTATGTTTGGAGATGAAAAAAATCCCTGGGCCGATTTTGAAAACAGTGCTGGCATGAAGGATTTCATGGAAAATATGATGGGGTCTTGGAAACAAAAGCTGAATAGCGTGGACTTCAAGGCGATTACGGAGAAGATGATGAAGATTTTTGGAGAGGGTAAAAGTCCCTTCAAAATGCCTGAGCGGATGTTGAAGGGACAGTTGGCCAAGTTGGCAGAAGATTTGGTCAAGGAATTCAAACCTGAAGATTTTGGTCTTTCTGTGGAAGAGCTTCAGGAAACGGAAACGAATCCGACAAGAGCCTTTGACCTTCTCATGAATATTTATACCCAAAAGCCTCATTTGCTCCAAAATGCCATGAAGCGCATTGCGAAGAAACTTCAAGACAAAGTACGTCGTGGTGAGCTAAGACCTCAGGAACTTGCTGCAGAAGCTGAGGAAATGATGAAAGAGTTTACTGACAACCCTGCGTTTGTAGAGCTCATGGAGGGATTCCGCAATGCGTTTGGCTTTCAAGACGAGGAGAACTCAAAAGCAGCAGGTCGTGATGGAGAAAGCAGACGAGCACAAGCTGTCAAGCAGATTCGCGCAGAACGAGAGAGACGAGCAAAGCAAAGAGCAGAGGAGGAAGCCGCTAGACAAGCAAGAACAGCAGCAGCCGCACAGCCTGCGCCTTCTGTTGATGATATCATGAGACAGATGGGACTCCAAGAAGATAAGCCCGAATCTCAGAAAAAGAAAGGTGGAAAAGGTGGTCGCAAGTAAGTATGTAGCATCTGTAGTAGAGCGTAGGTTCAGATGGTCAAAGTAGCATTATGTGATCCGTTTTTTTGGGAACAACCTTCTGTGCTAGTGGGTGGAGCTTGGTGGAGACGCTGGTCCCGAGTCAAATCCGCTCCCTGTGCGAGTGAAACAGTCAATGAAATTGCGGCTGTCTATCTCTTTACAGCGTTCGTGGGGCTTGTGTTGAGTGTTGCCATTGGATATGTCTATGCGATTCCTGTTGCGATGGGTGTGGCAACTCTCTATCTAGTTCCCGCATACATGAGTCTTTCTGAAATTCAATCCATGAAGGACTGCTCCGATACAAAAGAATCGTTCGCAGATGTTCAACCAAATCCTGATCCGATTCCTATGGTTGCTTCTCCCTTGGAAACACATCCGAATGCTGAAAATCCCTTTATGAATGTGTTACTTGATGAAATTAAATACAATCCGACACGCCCTCCCGCCGCCGATGTCTCGAGCCCTGAAGTGGCAGACACATTGGATGCTTTCTTCCGTGTTCAGTGGTCTTCCGACCCTACGGATGTCTTTGGCAGAACGCAGAGCCAACGTATGTTTGTGACGCAGCCGGCAACAAGCATCCCGAATGACCAAGAAAGCTATCAAAATTGGTTGTATCGTATTCCCGGAAAGACTTGCAAGGAAGGTGGTCGCGAGGCTTGCTTGCCTGGCACAGATGGTGGCCCTGTTACATGGTTGAACCAAAATCGCTAAAGCAATTTCGGCAATCCGCACAGTGTGCTTGAACCAAAATCGTTAATGCGACGGAAACTAGAATCATTTTATCAGTTTTGTATTGTTGGAAACAATCATGAACTGAACTTACAAACGGAGAGGAGCTTTCATAGCATTTTCATAATAGCTCTGGATGCCCGCACCAGGCTGTATTTTGCTCGCTGTAGGGTCTGTG
>Ga0247840_10007656_pt1 | contig 14923 bp, 13 predicted proteins | sample LaCruzMarch2015__FD_192404 | JGI IMG/M metagenome (GOLD analysis project Ga0247840, IMG submission 192404) | Freshwater microbial communities from meromictic Lake La Cruz, Castile-La Mancha, Spain - LaCruzMarch2015_17m | ecosystem: Environmental > Aquatic > Freshwater > Lake | place: Spain...
GAGTGTTCGAGCCCGCCGCCTGCCGGCAGGCCGTGAGCGATCCGGGTCAGGGGAATGCCCGAGGGCGCGAGGATTTCGACGAGATAGTTCGTCGTCGCCTCGCCCTCGACGTCCGCGCTCAGCGCGAGGATGATCTCCGTGGGTTTTCCGATGTGCAGGCGCTGCAGGAGCGGCTCGATCCTGAGCTGGTCCGGCCCGATGTGGTCCAGCGGCGCCAACCGTCCTCCCAGCGCGTGGTAGAGTCCTCGGAACGATCCGGTTTTTTCGAGCGGCAGGATGTCGGTGGCCTGCTCGACGACGCAGAGCTCGCGCCCGCTACGCGAGGGCTGGAGGCAGATTTCGCAGAGATCCTCCGTCGCAAAAAACCCGCACTGTTTGCACGGATGGATGGCTGTTGCCGCCGCTGTGACCGCCGCAGCAAGCTGGGTCGGGCGGGCGTCTTTGTTGGAGAGTATCCACAGGGCGATCCGCTCGGCGCTGCGCGGCCCGATGCCCGGGAGACGCCGCAACTCGCGGGTGAGCTGAAGAAAGGGGGCCGGGTAGTCGATGGCCATGGGATCAGGTTGCTGGGGCCAGCCGCCCGTCTTCGATCCGCAGGAGCCGGTCTCCCCGCTGGGCGAGATGCTCGTCGTGGGTCACGACGACAAGCGTCCGGTTCTCGGACCGCGCGACCCCGAGCAGCAGTTCGATGATGGCCTCGCCGGTATGGGAGTCCAGATTTCCGGTGGGTTCGTCCGCGAAGAGGATCGCAGGGTCGTTGATGAGCGCGCGGGCAATGGCGACCCGCTGCTGCTCGCCGCCGCTCAACTCCGCGGGCAGATGGTGCAGGCGCTCGGAAAGCCCGACCCGTTCGAGAAGGGAGGTTCCTTTTTCGACCGAGCATTTGCCGCCGATCATCGCCGGGACGAGGACGTTTTCCAGCGCGGTCAGTTCGGGCAGGAGGAAATAGGATTGGAAGACGAATCCCATCCGGCGGTTCCGGAGCCGGGTGAGCCGGTCCGATCCCATGGTGTAAAGCGAGCTGCCTTCAAATTCCACGGTCCCCGACTCCGGCGTCTCAAGGCCGGCGAGGGTGTAAAGGAGCGTCGTCTTTCCGGCCCCGCTGGCTCCGCACAGGAAGACAGCTTCCCCGCTGGAAATCTCAAGGCTCACGCCCCGCAGAACCGGGATGGTTGTCCGGCTGATCCGGAATGACCTGACGAGATCGTTTGCTTTGAGCTGAATCGACATATTCCGGCACTGTGGGCCATCCGGGGCCGCAGGGCGAAGCGAAAATGCGGTCGAAAACAAATTTGAGGGATACCGCAACAATCCTCGTTGCACCTCCTGTTATGAAAAAACTCATCCTCCTCCTTGCCCTGGCCGTCCTCGCTCCTCTGCATGCCGAACCGACGCCGGCCTCGCTGCAATCCGCCCTCGACAAATACATTCTGATCCAGGCCGCTTTGGCCGGCGATTCCTTGAAGGGTGTCGCGGCCGCCGCTGCGGACATTGCCTCCATCGCAAAGGCCAGCGACGGGGTTGTTCCTGTTGCCGCACAAGCCGAGGCGCTGGCAAAGACCACGGACATCAAGGCGGCCCGCGAAGCATTCAAGCCGCTCAGCGCAACCCTCATCACGGCGCTCTCATCGCAGAAATCGATATCCGGCCAGTATTACGAGGCGTTCTGCCCGATGGCCAATGCCTCGTGGATTCAAGTCGGCAAGAAAATCTCTAACCCCTATTTCGGGGCAGACATGTCGGGCTGCGGAGAGATCCGGAAGTCACTTGGAGACAGCCCGCAGAGCAGCGCCACGTCCAGCGCGGGAATGGGCTGTTGCGGGTCGTAGAAGCATCTTCCGAAATCGAGGGAAGAAGACAAACTCCCTCCCCCCTTCGTATTTCCGTCAACGAACAACGGCGCCCCCTCATGACGACACGAAACCTTGCGCAGCAAGCTGCTCCGCGAGGATTTTTCTAGCCCGGTAGATCCGCAACTCGGCCGCCTTGGGCGAAATCCCCAGGATCGATGAGATTTCCTTATGGGGGAGCTGGTCGATGGCTCCCAGGATGAAAACCTCGCGGAGCTCGACAGGCAGCGCGGCGATGGCTCGGTTGAGGGCCGCTATCGTTTCATTCATTTCGGTCTGGTTGTCCGGTGAAAGGCCCGGATGAGGGAAGTCCCTTTCTTCGACGCTACCGTCATCTTTCTCGCGGACGATGGGATTCGTCATGCGGGCGTTGCGGGTCGCCTTCGACTTCGCGTGGTCGCGGCAGAGGTTGGCGGCAATCTGAAAAAGCCATGTCGAGAACCGGGCGCGTTCCTGGACGCGTCCGAGCGCGAACCAGGCCTTGACGAACACCTCCTGCGTCAGGTCCCTGGCGGTTTCCACATCTCCGACCGAACGGAAAATATACCCGTGGATCGGCCCCTGATAGCGCTCGATCAGGACGGCGTAAGCCGCTTCGTCTCCGCCGGCGGAACGACGAGCAAGCGCCCAGTCATCGGCGCTGTCATTCGGCTCCATGCGGGCAGTCGAGATTGTCGAGCGCGTCGGCGGTGAAGTTGAGGAGCTTTTGATACTGCTCCGGGCTCAGCACTTCCTTCATCTCGAAAACGTGGCCGATCGTGAACATCTGCAATTCGCCCATGTTGGAATGGATCTTTCTGATCGCCGCATGGACGCGGTCGGAGTCGCGGCCGTCCGAGCGGATCGCCTCGGCCAGCTCCTTGTTTGCCCGGGCGAGTGCCTGCTCATAAACCCTGCGTTTTTCGTGGTAGGGCTTCTCGAGGTTGTCGAGGGCGGATTTCTGCTGCGGGGTCAGGCCCAGTTGCGTGTGGATCCAATCGTGGGCGTCCTGATGCGACGGGCGCATCCTGCAAGTCATCATGCAGGAAAGACTGGCGGCAAACCCGGCCACCACGACGACCAGCAGCAGGAAGACAAGTGAGAGGAGGAACTTTTTCATTTGAGCAGGCCGGAAGGCATGTGCGAGGTCGAGAAGACATGGAGGCCGAGCCCGTCCGCCGCCAGGGAGTCACCGCTTTCACGGGTGAGCCCCGGAACAAGAACGCCCACGACAAGCGCGAGCCCCAGGCTTGCGGCAACCATGCCCGGACGCAGGCAGGCGAACAGTTGGGAAAACCAGCCGGATTCTTCTTTGGTCTCCGAGCTCCGCAGGCGGATTTCACGGAGCACGCCGGCGGAAAATGAGCCGGGGAGAGCGGGGATCCCAGCCGCCCGGCATTCCGCCAACAATTCGTCGAAATCGAGTCTCTTCATGACTTCTTCAACGAGAATTCAACCTCAATCCCTCGGAGGTTGAGGGGTTTCTATAATGATGTGCTCTTCCTCTTCGACGGATTTTTCCATCTCGGAAATCTTCGGCCCGCCGTGCGAACTGGACCGGTAGAGGAGATAGACAATACCGCCGGTGAGGCTCCAGAAGACGACCATGAGGAATCCGGAAATCGAAATAGACATCGCGATTTCCTTCGGGGTCGCATAGAGGGCGCCGAGCAGGGTGATGAACAAACCCTCGCGCACGCCCGCGCCGCCGAGGCTGATAGGAAGGGCCGTGACCGTCGAGACGATCGGCATGACACAAAAAACGCCGATTAGACTGAGCCCCGCGCCGAACGCCTTGGCCGCGAAGTAAAACGTCGAAAAGATCAGCAGGTGGGCCGGAAGCGAAAGCAGGAACGCCTTGCCCACCGCCCCGCCAGCCTTGGCGTATTGGGAAAATGCGGCTGCGGCTTCGACCATCTTGTCGTGCATCGGCAGCCAGTGCGGCAGTTTCGAGGTGAGGTTAAGCCGGTCCACGAGCCACGCCGCGAAGATGAACCCGAGCGAGCCTCCCAGGATGAGCGCCACCGTGAGGACGCCCATGCGCGCCGAATTCCATAGCTCCCCCCATCGGGCCAGAATGACGACCGCCGAAACGACGGCTAAGGCGAGCACGCCGACCACGCGGTCGATAAAAACGCTGAGGAGAGCGCCGGCTTTTTTGTCCGGGGTTTCCCGCATGATGAAAAAGATCTTGATGACATCGCCGCCGGTCGAGCCGAGGAGGAAGAGGTTGAAAAACAATCCGGAGAGGATGATCCTCAGCGCCCGCGAGAACGAAACCGTGATCTCCTGGACGCGCAGCAGGATCATCCACCGCCAGGTCTGGAGCAGGATCGCCACCCCGAGCGCGGCGATGCCGGGAAGGAACCACCACAGCCCGCCATCGGCCTTCGCCTTCCCGATCGCTTCGAGCATCTTCCGGTTTTGCTCCGGATCCCGGAAGATCCAGCACAGCAGGCCGACGGTGATCAGGATTTGGATGACGGGCAGAAGGTATTTTTTCATGGGGCAAATGTTTTCGTCCAGCGCTCCAGTGCGGGGCGGACCTCCTCCACCGGGGTGTGCGGAGAGAGTTCAAATACCATGGCGCAGGATTTTGGGAAGAGAGGAAGCAGGTTTTCGAAATCGACCTCCCCGGTGAACGGCGCGCAGTGGTCGCGGAACGGCCATTTGACATCGTGGACATGGCAGCCGAGCGCGAGCGGCGCGGCGGCCTCCAGCCATTGCCGGTGGTTAATCAGGCCGAGGTTGTGTTTGATCTGGGCGTGGCCGAAGTCGTGCCAGTATCCGACGTGCGCGGAGTCCAGCCGGCGGAGAAACGTGACCAGCTCGCGCTCGGTCGGGACCGCCTCGTAGTATTCGCGGTTTTCGATCCCGATCCGGACACCTTTTGTGCCCGCGTAGTCGACGACATCGGTCAGGCATTCGAGAACCCGCTGGAGATAAACCTCCGCGACGCCCTCGCGCTTTTGCACGGCCGCGAGCTTGCGGCGGGTGTATTCCCGGCTCAGGTATTTTCCATCCGCCACCATCCCGCGAAGGCGGGCCGTGAGATCGAGCGAGCGGATCCTCCCGCAGTGGACGACCACAAAAGGAGCCTCGAGCTTCTCCGCCCAATCGATCGTCCGGCGGGTCAGGCGCACAGCCCGCTCGCGGTCTGCGGGGCGGTGGGAGGTGAACTCGTAGCAGTCCGGATCGTCGGCGCGGATCTCCACCGGAGAGGGCAGAAAATTGTGGATGCTGCCGACGGAAAACCGGTGCTTTTTGCGCGCCTCCAGAACTCCCTCGAACAACGTGGCGGGCATCCCGTGGCCGAGCTCGATGCGCCCGAACCCGAGGTCGAGGATTTCCTCGACCATGGCGAGCCCGCTTTTGTGGCGGCGGGCATTCCAGCAAGTGGAGAGTGAGGTTTTCAGCGGTTCAGTTTTCAGCGCAGAAAGCCTTCGATTCGCAATGCTTTCCTGAGCACTGAAAACTGAAAACTTTTTTCCGTGTTCATCTCGCCCACGTGATCAGGCGCAGCTCGTGATCCTGCGTGAGGTGCGGGTGGGTCGGGATCACCCGGACATTCAGCCCGTAGCTCCCGCTCTCGCTCGCCGGTATGGGGCCCGAGAAAAGGTAGTTCCCGCCATCGATTTGCTTCTCCATCGCGAGGTCGGTGAACGAAGCGTCCACGATCCGGTTTTTATCCACGATCCCGTAATAGGCCTGGACCCGGACATTCCCCGGCTTCACCGGCCCGAGGTGGACGTGCGCGGCCACCGTCATCTGCTCGCCGACATAGAAGATTTCCTTCGCCGTCTTGCCGTCCGGGACCTGGTAGGAGATCTCGTAATCCAGGACGCGGACCTGCGGCCATTGGGAGCGGATTTCCGCCTTCCATTTGCTGAGGGCGACCGCGTTCGCGCAATGCTTCGCGCTGAGGGCCGCAAAGGCCGCCGCTGCCGGCTCGTAAAGGCGCTCGTTATACTCCGAGACCATGCGGTGGGTGTTGAACACGGGCACGATGGTCCGCATGGATTCCCGCATGAGCTGGATCCAGGCGAGGGGGAGCCGGCCGTCGGGCTTCGCGTAGTAGAGCGGGATGATCTGGTTTTCGAGGACGTGGAAGAGGCTTTGGATGTCCACCTGATCCTGCAGCGCCTCGGAGCCGGCGGTGATCTCCGGGCCGATCGCCAGCCGTTCTTGCCATTCCAGCTTTCCAGCCACCATCCGTCGAGCACGCTGAAATTGAGTCCGCCGTTGGGAGGAAGCTTCATCCCGCTCGTGCCGCTGGCCTCGAGCGGGCGGAGCGGGGTGTTGAGCCAGAGATCGACCCCTTGGGAGAGGCGTCGGCCGACGTTCGTGTCGTAGTCCTCAACAAAAACAATCCTGCCTTCGAACCGGGGATCCCGCGAATGCTGGTAAACCTCCTGAATCAGCTTCTTGCCGCCGTCGTCGGCGGGATGGGATTTGCCGGCGAATACAAACTGGACCGGGCGCTCGTGGTTCGTGACCAGTTTGATAAGGCGGTCGATGTCGCGGAAAAGGAGGGTTCCCCGCTTGTAGGTCGCAAACCGCCGCGCGAATCCGATGGTGAGAACCTCGTTGTTCAGCAGCCTGTTCGCGTGCCGGACCTCTTCCGGAGCCTCGCCGTTGCGGAGGCGCTGCGCGTGGATCCGCTCCCGCAAAAAGTCGATCGTGCGCTGCTTGAGCGTCTGGTGGAGATTCCAGAGGACTTCGTCCGGGATGTCGATGACCCCGCGCCAGTAATCCATGTTGGTCAGCTGGTCCTCCCAATCTTTACCGAGGTATTTTTCGTAGAGGTCGTGGAATTCCCCGGCGGCCCAGGTTTTGATATGGACTCCGTTCGTGATGCTCGTGATCGGGACCTCCTTTTCCGGCACGTCCTTCCAGACATTTTTCCAGAGCCCGCGGCTGACCTCGCCGTGCAGCTTGCTGACCCCGTTTGCAAACCGGCTGGTTCTCAGCGCGAGGACCGTCATGCTGAACGTGTGCTCGGGGCTGACGGTCGCCTGGCCGAGCGCAAACAGCCGGTCGAACGTGATCCCCACCTGCTGCGGATAGGCCGCGAAGTATTTTGCCATAAGGGCCTGGGAGAACGCGTCGTTGCCCGCCGGGACCGGCGTGTGGGTCGTGAAGACGCTCGAGGCCGCGACGACCTGGAGGGCCGAGCTGAAATCGAGGCCCTCGTTCCGGACGTATTCCCGCATGCGCTCGAGGGCGAGAAACGCCGAGTGCCCCTCGTTCATGTGGAAAACCTGAGGCTCGATCCCCATGGCCCGCAGGGCGCGGCAGCCGCCCATCCCGAGAACGATTTCCTGCCGGATCCGGAACTCCTGATCCCCGCCGTAAAGCTGCGCGGTGATGAGCTGGTCCTCGGGGGCGTTCTCCAGGAGCATCGTGTCGAGGAGGTAGAGGTTGATCCTCCCGACCGCGAGCCTCCAGACCTTCGCGCGGACTTCCCGGTCGGGAAACGAGACCGAAACCTTGAGCGGGGTCCCGTCGAGCTTGACCTCCTGCACCGGGAGATGATGGAAATTCTGGTTCAGGCTCACGGCCTCCTGCCAGCCGTCCTTGTTGATCTGCTGCTTGAAATAGCCGTCGCGGTAGAGGAGCCCGACGGCCACGAAATTGAGATCGAGATCCGAGGCGGATTTGCAGTGGTCCCCGGAGAGGATGCCGAGCCCGCCGGAATAGTTCGGGAACGACTCGTGGAACCCGTATTCCGCGGAGAAATACGCCACCGGATGCTGGAGCGGAGTCGTCTCGCGGCGCAGTTTTCCGTAGGTGTCCTTCCTCGCCATGTAGGCTTGGAACCTGGAATAGACCGAGTGCATGTCCTTGAGGAAATGCTCGTCGTCGGCCACCTCGGTCAGCCTCGCCTGGCGGCATGTCTGCAGCATCCGCAGCGGGTTGTGGTTCGTCACGTCCCAGAGCGGGATATCCAAAAACCGGAACAGCCGCCTCGCCGACGGCTCCCATGTCCACCAGAGGTTGTAAACCATTTCCCGAAGCGGTTCGAGTTCCGAAGGAAGTTTGGGGATGACGTTGTAGGTGATGATCGGTTCCATACAGCAAGATGATCTAACATCCCTCCGCGCATTGGGCGAGAAAGGATTGCCGGGGGCGTTCCTCCCCGGTTCCGCGCAATGCTTCTCGTGTCCGGTGAAGAATCCGGCGTGCCGATGGGCGTGACGGCGCTCGCGCATCTCCGATAAGTGCAAAAGCAATAGAAGTGGCGGCGAAGCCGCGAGCACGCCTCAGCAGAGTGAGGCGGCTACAGCGGACGCCAGCGCGACCGGGACGCTGGCGCTGTAGCCACGGCACTCTGCTGCCGTGTTTGTTCTCCTCCGCACGAAGTGCGCTCGCTCGATCTCCCGGAAGTTGCACTTATCAGAGATGCGCCCGCGGAGGGGTGAGATTTTCTATTGCCAATCCCGGGAAAACTAATACTTACTAGCATTTCCTAATATGGATATATCACTCATCAACAGCCAATCCCTCCTCCGCCTGCTCAGCCTGACGGAGAGGAAGGAAGAAATCCTCCAGCTCCTGGGGAAAATCGACGACGAAATCCGCAAGACCCTCCAGGGAGGAGTCTCGGTGGAAGTCCTCGAAATCGCGTCTGCCCCGAAACCCGCCGCGCCCGCTCTCAAGCAGGTCGCCACCCCGAAAGCGCCTGCCGCAAAGCCGGCCAAAGCAAAAAAGGCCAGGAAAGGAAAATCCGGCGGCCTCAAGGAGCGGATCCTCGCCCTCCTCGAAGAAGCCGGAAGCCGCGGTCTCAGGGTGAAGGAAATCGCCGAAAAGCTTAATGCAAAGAGCGGCAACATTTCCGTGTGGTTCAGCACGACCGGCAAGAAGCTCGCGACGAAAGTTGAGCCCGGCCGATACGCGATCAAGGGCGCCGCGAAGTCTGCCGCGAAACCGGCGGCACCGGTCGCAGCCAAGCCAGCCAAGGCGACCAAGAAAGCCAAGCCAGCAGCCAAAGCCGCCAAGAAAGTTAAAGCGATAAAGAAGAGCGGCCTCACCCCCGAGGGGCGCGCGAAGCTCGCCGCCAACATGAAGGCCCGCTGGGCCGCCAAGAGGGCCGGGAAATCCGCCCCCAACGTCGGCAATCCAGCCAAGAAAGCCTTCAAACTTTCCAAGAAAGCCTGAAATTTATGCCAACCAAAAAAACGCCAGCCAAGAAACCCGTCAAGAAAGCCGTGAAACCCGTCAAGAAAGTCGTGAAAGCGCCTGCGAAAAAAGCAAAACGCAAGGTGAATCCGGCTCTCATGAAACCCATCCAGCCCGATGCGGTGCTCGCCGTTGTTGTCGGCTCCAAGCCCCTGCCTCGCGGCCAGATGACCAAGAAGCTCTGGGACTACATCAAAAAGAACAACCTTCAGGACGCGAAGAAGCGGACCCTGATCAACGCTGACGACGCGCTCAAGGCCGTCTTCGGCGGCAAGAAGCAGGTCAGCATGTTCGAGATGACGAAGCTCGTCTCGAAGCACGTCAAGTCCTAACCAACCTCTCCGATCCCCGGCGGCCAGTCATAGCCGGCCGCCGGGGATTCCCCTTCCGGGCGCGCCCGCAAAGATCGGCGGCGGCCGCCGTATGAATTCCCTCTTTCTCCCCGACCATTCCGATCACCTTTTTTTTGATTTTCTACCGCACGATAAGGCGATTGAGAAATTTCAGAATTCCTCTACGGAGAGAAAGAAGAGGCGGCTGGCCGTGCGTAGCGGAATTCTGAAAGAATTTCGTGCTGGGGCAAACGACGCACTCCGCGCGGGAGAGAAGAAGAAATTCTTTCAGAATGGAAAGCCCGGCCTCGGATGCTTCGCGTCCTGCGTTGCAACCTCTACAAGAAACGCCATTTTCGGCATAAAAGAAGAGCCGCACCGGTTGCCCGGCACGGCTCTCGTTCCCCCCCAAAATAGTCGAATAGAAATCAGCAGTCGCGGCGGCGGCGGAAAATCATCACGATAGTGAGGCTGGCAGTCAAGAGCGCCCAGGTGGAAGGCTCTAATACATTCATTGTTGTGCTGCCTCCTGCCCGCGGTCGGACAGTTTTCTTTTTTGGAAATCGGGGGTGGAAAAAACGGCCCGGCAGCCGGCACGTGGCACGCGCCAGGGTTCGCGTGCGCTCCGGAAGCCTACACGGTTTTTCCGGTCGGAGTTCCGTGTGGAGGATGCGCGGGGGTTCCGCGGGGTAACGCTCAGAGAGTAACCCAAGACACCCAGGGCACCGCAGCCTGCTCCGAGCGCCATGACCTGCCAGATGGACAGGCTGGATGCCTCGGCCAAAACATGGGCCACCGCCGTGATGGTGGCCCCGCTTCCCGTTGAAATCACAGCCGCCAGCCAAAGCGGTTCCCGGTGGGGTCCTGCCGAGAAGCTCATAACAACGGAGATCAAAACACCCGCGAGCAAAGATGCCGCAAGCGTCGCCGCAAGAATGACGTTCAGACCCTCCATATCAACAAATCTGCTTTCATATTAGGCCAAGGTAACCTTGGTGTGGATTCCGCGCAATCGGGCCAGACCCGCAATCAATGCTAGTAAATCCCCCGTTTCGGCTAGGAAAAACCCTTGCCCGCTCAGGGTATGGCCGGACATTTGTTTGCAGGCACGGGGAGCAGTTCCGGCGGCGGCGCAGGGCCATCGTTCCTCCGGTGAGAATGAGAGCAGCCATGGCGATCCAGGTTGCTGGTTCGGGGACCGGGGGAAAGGTCGAGAAATTCAGCTCCGTTCCGCTGATGGAAAAGGAACCCTCGAGCCCGCTGCCGAGGTTGGTGAAGCTGAAGTCGCCGGGGTCGAACGAGGAGGTGCCGGACCAGTCCACCAGCTTGAATGTTCCGGTGTTCGTGGAGCCGCCGAAGTCGAAGCGGAAGGTGGTGCCGTAAGTGGTGTAATCCTTGAGGAAGTCGCCGGTGATGTTGAGGAGGTCGGAGCTGTTCGAGGCCCCGAGTTGGAATATCCAGTCGGTGGACGAGCTGGCGCTGGCGGCCCCCTGCCAGGTCACACTGTTGGCAATGTTCAATGTGCCGATACCGCCGATGCCGGGCGATACGGCGCCGGCGATGGTGGTCGCGCCCCCGAGGGTGCCGGTGCCGCCTAGGGTGGCGCCCGAAGCGACCGTCACCGCGCCGGTGGCGGCGGCCTGGTTGCCATTCACGAGAAGCGTGCCTGCGGTGACATTGGTGGGGCCCGTGTAGGTGTTGTTGCCGGAGAAAACCCATGTGCCCTCCTCCGCTTTGGTGATCGACAGGGAAGTGGCGCTCCCGTTTTGGATGATGCGCGAGATGATGCCCGTGGACAAGGCTTGACCGTAAAGCTCGAGGGTTTGATCGCCGGATGCAGCCCCCTGCACGACTCCTGCGCCGCTGAGGGTGAGGGTGGTCGGGTTGATGTAGGCGGTGATCCGGGTCGTCAGCACCGAGGCGCTGCCGACGTCGATGTTCCCTGTTCCGCTGATGGTGTTGTTCCCGCTGTAGTTCCGGAGCGCCCCGGCGACATCTCCCGCCGGATCGACGATTCCAAGCCCGATCAGCGTCAGATTTTCGTCGGTGATGGTGACGCCGGCAAGGCCGATGCTCGCGCCATCGTTGACGGTGGTTCCGCCGGCGGAGGTGCCCAGGGCGCTGTTGTTGGCCAGGCGCAGCAGCCCGCCATCGACAGTCGTTTCGCCAGTGTAGGTGTTCGCGCCGGAAAGGACGAGAACTCCGTAGTCGGCCTTGGTGATGCCGACGGCCGATCCGGAGATCACCGCCTGCACTTCCATCTCGGCGAAGTTGCTGCCGCTATCCCCGATGGCAAATGTGCGGGTCGCGCTACCGAGGGCCAGCTTGCCGCTGATCGTGTCTGTGGCGCTCCGGTTTCCGGTGGCCACGGAGGTGACATTGCCCGCCAGGGTCAGCGTGCCGCTTCCGGTTTCGACCTGACTTTAACGCTGCCCGACTGCGCTCCCACGCCGCCAAACGTCAGGCTGTTGATGGTGCCATTGAACCCGTTGAGGTCCAGGGTCGCCGAGCCAACGCCGGTTGAGTTGACGATCACATCCGTCGCCGAAGCCAGGGCGTTGTCGGCTCCATACTTCAGCACGCCGCTGTTGATCGTCGTCGTGCCGGTATAGGTGTTGGCGGCCGTCAGCGTCGTATTGCCCAAGCCGGCCTGAATGAAGGAGCCCGAACCGCTGATGGCCGAGAAGTCCGCACCCTGAGCCACGGCATTGCTGCGGTTGATGCTGAGCGTCCCGTTGTTCACGATGCCGCCGGTCGCCGAAAGGTTGCCGGAGGTGCCGCCATTGCCGATTTGCAGCGTGCCGGCGGAAATCGTCGTGCCGCCGGTGTAGGTGTTGTTTCCGGTGAGCACCCACAGGCCCGCTTCCGCTTTGGTGACCGCCAGGGAAGTGGCGCTCCCGTTTTGGATGACCCGGGAGATCACGCCGGTGGACAAGGCCTGGCCGTAGAGTTCGAGGGTCTGAGCTCCGGCTGCAGCCCCCTGCACGACGCCTGTGCCGCTGATGGTGAGGGTGGTCGGGTTGATGTAGGCGTTGATCCGGGTCGTCAAAACCGAAGCGCTGCCAATGCCGATGTCGGCGCTTCCCGTGATCGTGTTGTTCCCGCTGTAGTTCCGGAGCGCCCCGGCGAGAGCGCCAAAGGGATCGGTGATGCCGACGCCGATAAACGTCATGGTCTCGCCGGTGATGGTGACGCTGGAAAGGCCGATGCTGGCACCATCGTTGACGGTGGTGGCACCGGCAGAAGTGCCCAGAGCGCTGTTGTTAGCCAAGCGGAGAAGCCCCGCGTTGACGGTCGTCGCCCCGTCGTAGGTGTTGGCTCCGGAGAGGACGAGGACCCCGGCACCGGCCTTGGTGATGCCGGCGCCGGAGCCGGAGACCACAGCCAGCACGTCCATCTCGGCGAAGTTGCCTCCGCTATTCCCAACCGTGAACGTGCGGGTCGCACCGCCGAGATCCAGCTTGCCGCTGATCGTGTCCGAGCCGGTCGGGTTTCCGGTGGCCACGGAGGTGACGTCCCCGCCCAGCGTCAGCGTGCCGCTGCCGGTGGCGACCTGGTTGACGCTGCCCGCAAGACCATCCACGCCGCCAAAAGTCAGGCTGCTGATCGTGCCGTTGAACCCGTTGAGATCCAGGATCGCCGTGCCGCCCGTGTTGGCATTAATGATCACCGCGGTGGTCGAAGACAGGGCGTTGTCGGCACCATACTTCAACGTGCCGTTGTTGATCGTCGTCGCGCCGGTGTAGGTGCTCGCTCCGGTGAGAGTCACCGTGCCGTTCGTGCTCTTGGTCAGAGCCGCCGCTCCGCTGAGGATGGCGCTGATGTTGCCGGACCCGACCGCGTAGCTCGTGCCGGTGAGCGTGCCGGTGCCGGTGATGTTGCCGCCCGTGAGGCTGACCGCACCGAGCAACGACTGGTTGAACGAGCCCACATTCACCGTGCCGCCGGTGATGGACAGCGTCCCGTTGCCGAGGGCGTTATTCGCCCCGAGGACCAGCGTTCCGTCGGAAACCGTCGAACCCTCGCTGTAGGTGTTGGTCGCCGACAAGGTGAGCGTGCCATTGCCGCTCTGGACGAGCCCCGCCGCACCGGAAAAGACCCCGCCGATGGTCACGTTGCCGCTTCCGTCGTTGATGAGGTATTCATAAATATCGCCGTTGGTGTCAGCCAGTTCCAGGTTGCTATTGATGACCAGTGCTCCCGCTCCGGTTTTGGTGAGGTCGTCCACCGAGATGGCGCCGCCCGTAAGCGTGACGGTTCCGCTCTCGTTGGAGACCTCCATCTCCCCGGCATGCACCGCATCGGGAGTCACGGAAACGGTTGCATTGTCGGTGAAAGAGACATTGTCGTTTGTGTAGAAGGTGGTGGAGTTGCCGCCCACCTGCTGCCAGTTCGCGCTGGTTGTGTTCCAGTCGCCGGCGGTGCCCCCCGTCCAAACCAGATTGAAGGTGACTCCGTCCGTGTTCAGGATGAGCGAGGTCAAGTTGGAGCTGAAGGCATAGTTACGCGGCCGACTGTCGTATTGCCGCCCAGAGCGAGGGTCGCGCCGTTAAGGGTCTGTCCGGTGAGCGAGATCGTCGCGTTTTGGGTCATGGACGTTCCGGAAAGCAGGGTGCTTGTCCCGTTGCCCCAGGTGCTTCCCGAGATCGAGAGAAGATTGTTCGTGCCGCTGATGCTCACGGCCCCGGTGCTCACGATCTTGCTGTTCGGTTGCAGGCTGATGGTGGAGTTGCCGTTCAACGTCACTGCGCCCACGGAAAGCGTGCTGTTGCTGGCGCTATAATTGAGGTCGACATGGGTCGTCGCATTGCCGCCTGTCATCGTCAAATTCCCGGTGCCCAACCCCTGGCCTTTATCAACAATAAGTTGGCCGCCGGTGATCGTGGTGCCGCCCGAGTAGGTGCTGTTGTTGGAGAGGGTCAGCGTGGACGTGCCGACCTTCGCCAGGCCGCCTGCGCCGGCGATGAGCCCGTCAAAGGTGGATGAGCCCGACGTTGTCCCAACGGTAAGTGTGCCGCTGGTCAGGTTCGCCGTTCCGGCTCCGGCAATCGAGCTGATCGATTCCGAGCCTACCATGGTGAGCGATGCGCCGCTGCTGATGCTGAGCGCCGGGGCAGCGCCGATGAGGCGCGAGGCGGAGTCGAGCTTCAGATTTCCTGCGGTGATGTTGATCGCGCCGGTTGCGGAAGTTCCGCTCATTTCCAGGATGCCGCCGGAGACCGTCGTGGTGCCGTTGTAGGTGTTGTTGGCGGTGAGCACCCAGGTGCCCGCCCCCGACTTCATGAGCGAGGTGGTGCCGTTGTTGGCGATCACGCCCGACAGCGTGTTGTTGGCGGTGTTTGAGCCCGCGAGCGTGAGCGTCGCGTTGGCGGAAAATGTCGGGGTCGCGGTCAATGTGAGAGCGCCGATACCCGAGGCGTCAATCGTTCCGTGGTTGGATCCGACCGTGAACGTGCGGTTGGTCGAGAGGGTGGCGCCGGTGTATTGGAGAGTGCCGCCATTGATGACGAGGTTGGTTGCGACGTTCGTGGCGTTGCCAAGATTGCTGGCCGCCACCCCGTTGCCGATCGTGCCAACCGACAA
>Ga0247840_10007657_pt1 | contig 14921 bp, 19 predicted proteins | sample LaCruzMarch2015__FD_192404 | JGI IMG/M metagenome (GOLD analysis project Ga0247840, IMG submission 192404) | Freshwater microbial communities from meromictic Lake La Cruz, Castile-La Mancha, Spain - LaCruzMarch2015_17m | ecosystem: Environmental > Aquatic > Freshwater > Lake | place: Spain...
AAAGACACCTTGGAAAAACTACCCACTTGGCCCAACAGCCGCATCGACGAATTACTGCCTTTCGGCAAATCAGATTAAATTGATTTTGGCAATTTCTAAGTTAGTGGTCGGGCTGCTCGCATACCTAGCCGGAACGGCGGGCAGACTTTGACCGACTTGTTGGGGATTGGATAACGCAAATTTTGCCTGCACCGGAAAAGCCCGCTGCTCCGCAACTCTCACAATCAAAAATCTTGCAACACGCAAAAGATGGACTGTGACGGCAGTGCCAATAATTTACAGAAACACCAGGCTGTGACGCTTAACCCAACCCGCAGTGAAAACAGACAGGGATAACCTGAAGACTTATCGCATCGTGCAATTACCTGCTGCCTGCTGGTTGCGGTAGAGATGACCGCGCTATCAAAACTACAAACTTAAGCGTTTGTGGTATATGACAAGTTTCTCTGCCGCGCCCTGCCCATATTACGAGTTTTTCAACCAATCTAAAATTGCCCTGCCAACCGCTTGCCCACCTCGAGTACTCCAATCTACGGCATCAGGAACTCGCACATGAATAAAATAAAGCTCCGCCAACACCGAAACTCTGACATCTGTATCTTCAGCACCGCTTAGGACACCCAATTTCCGACGTTTGGGTACTCCGTTTATACGATCCCGTATACCTAATTCTCTCGCAATTTCCGCGCTCATCGCTATCGAAAGCTCTATCTCTGCTTTATCAGCTTTATCGATATGAACCAAAACTTCAGCCCCTTGAGCCGGATTGCTGGCACTATTATGGTGAATGGAGCAAAATACATCGTATCCATTAGCACGCAGTCCGGTGTTGTACAAGCTTGCAGCGACATCAGTAACGTCACACGGTACACCTGCTCGTTTTATCACAGTTTGAGCCGCTTTTGCTGCAATGACATTGAGTTCATGCTCGTTTTTTCCACTTACACCGCCAGCACCCGGATCAAAACTTCCATTTGGAAGATTACCGTGTCCAATTTCGAGAAGAACGCCGTTCTTTTTCCAAATATGTACCGAATTTCCTACATCTGGAGGGGATTCGAGAAGGCCTGAAGCTTCAGAGAGTAGATTGGTAATCTTATTCACATAAGACTGTTTTGCTGCGTTATCTCCACCAATATAACCAGCAAAGGCAATGAATTCTATGTAATCTTCAGCCGAAGAAACATTAGTACGCCAACCAGAGTAAACATCCCTGTCAATAAATACCCAATACCCATTCACTGCATCTTCTGGAGTATCAAATTTGCAATAAACATCCTCGCCATCATGCGCATTATAATTAACTGGAGTAGCGATACGCCTCATCTCTGGACGATACTTCATGCCAAATGGATTTCCATACAGCTTGAATAAATCGGAACTGCCGCGTCCGGATTCGAGAACGGCTTGAGCCATTTGAGCTTTTTTCAGATGCGGAAACTCAATCGCCGCCTCTTTGAGCGTTTTTACAAAGTCATCCCATGCGTAAATCATAGCTATTCTCCTGTTGAAAAATTGAAAATTAACGAATTCGACTGGCAAATCAAATGTTGCGTGGCAGATTAAATTTAGCGCATAATTCCCGCCATTTTAATGTACCCAACGTTACGGGACACGCCCCTGACTGACTTGTTGGGCTTGACAATGCCCACCAAAGCCAAACTATTACCGATTAAAAATAACCACCTTGCGGTTAAATCAACGAAACTGCCCCCCATTGATTTGATTCCCTGAACTAACCCACGAAACTCGAAAACAATAAGCAACCTCGTTACGCAAATGCGATGTAACTACATGATAAAAATAAGTATGGGTTATTAATTCGATTACTGGTTTTTGTGACTTATATCCTTAATAGACTCCAAATCTATCTTTTTGTTATTCATTAGGTTCTCGATTTCTTTGCCTGTGCCTACAAACGAACCACCGCCATGTTTTGTTATTATTCGTATTCGTCCGTTAAGTTCTTGAACCGAAGAGTTTGCCGCGAATGACAACTTAAGAATTGATTCTGATGTCGATATTCGACCAAGAATTTTCTTACTGAAATCAGGGTCGTCATCAATTTTTGTCTTATTTAAAACATAGAAAGCATATAAATCTTTTAGAGCTACCACATAGTCTTTTGACTCATAAGCTTTTAAACCGTTTTGATACAGGTCATCACGTTCCCCTGCATAAGTTGGGTAGGAAGGTAGGAAAAGCGAAAGAGCGGTTACAAATAGACTAAAAAGGTGGTTTATTGGGCATTTCATCTTTAGCACTCTCAATGACTTCAACATACGACTCTGTTACACCTTTATCTATATAGTCTTTAAACTCTAAACCTTTATATAGAGTTATAGATACGATTATTGCACCAAACAAAGCAAAGAATGTTCCTGGTGCAGCCTTTTTTAATGTTAGTTTTTTATCTCCATTTGCTGCTTCAAGCTGTCCAGCATCTCCTAAAATACCAGATATAAATAAGCGATATCCCATGTACCCAAATACAACTCCAACAATTAATGATGTAATTTTGTAAGATGTCAGAGAGATTATGATTTGTGTTTTTATGTCCACTATTCTACCTAAACCAAAATATATACATCCTAGCCCAAGGTTTACGGTAAGGCGTACGCCGCTAATGGAAGCGAAACGAAGTCACCGAGCCTTGATAAAAAATAGAGATCCAAAATAGCCCACATGCGGCACGCCACCTTTGGCTGACTTGTTGGGCTGAAAATACCAACATAGACGGCTTCAATATGTTGGGGTTCGTTCTTCACCCCAACCTACGAGCTGATTGGTCTTTTGAAAGCAATCAGTTGAAAATTACCTATTCAATCTCCGGGATTACCGACTACTAGACAAACCTTATTCTGGTTTATCATTCTAGGGTGGTGCGGGTCGGTATTGTCGTTAATGACAATTTCCGTCGAATCAAGAATCACCCCTGCGTAATTAGGATCGTCTCTCCGCCTCCTCTCTACGTCTAGTAGTGCCTTGGCTGTATTCTCATCGTTGCATATATCAATTTTCATAATTTTTCCCCTTTACTTTTATTTACACTTTAAAACCCAGTCGGGTAGGTTGGACGCGTAATCACTCATTGCGAAATCTTTTTGACATTCTTCAAAGGTTTTGTCTTTAAATTTGGCGGCAAGCTTGTCAATTTCATTCTGTTTATTAAACCCAGCGCAACTAAAGAAGTCTTTTAATGCCGGCTCATCGGTTTTCCCACTTACCAAAACTTTTTGGCAGAGCGTTTCAATCGCGTTTTTTTGTACAGTGACCAGCGCTTCGGGATCAAGTGTGGAGGCAACGACTATCGCAGCGACGGCATCCAATGTTCCATTTTCGTCCTTGGCAAACATAAATGCCGCACCGGGTTGTCTGACCGCAGTATTTCCAACGGCAAGCCGTTGATAAATACCGGACGAACCGCCCGTATCGAATATCCCCCCATACCGCAATTCCATCAGCACATCGGTTGTATCCTTGGCACCTCCTTTCCAGTCACCTTGGGCGCATTGGAAACCCGGGGGATTCTTATCTTTAACGCAGGGAGGGCGATTGGTGGGAACGATGGCCAGTTCGCCCCGGTTATACCCGAGTTTTGCATGGGGAGATTGCGTCGCAGGGTCTTGGGAAATATCGACACCGATCACAGTGCCTGTGGACGACAGCACCATATGATCCGTATGGGTGCATCCGGATAATACTACAGCCATACTTAACACCAATAATACAGGCGTTAGCAAGATTTGTTCTTCTGTTGACATTTACTTTCCCCCCATGGGTTTAAGAGTGGCTGAAGGCGCGGTAATGGTGATAGGCCCCCAGAGTTTGTGAGAAATTTCCACCCGGACATCTTCGGCGCCATCGGGTATGACGACGACGCTTCCGGACGAATAGCCAATGCTGATTTTAGAGCCGGGCTGGTCGGAGACCAGCATTCCCAACGCTTGGGTTTTCGTAGCCAGTACCGCGGTCGCTTTATCGGATTTCGGTACGCTGACTATGCCGAAGCCGAGGACGATATAATGGATTGAATCCTTTCCAGCCACGGGTAAGGCTAAGCCGGTATTAACTGCGCTACAGCCCGATGCAATTAATGCCAACATAAGGCCGATTTGATGGCTGATCCGCATGTTGTTTTCTACCTGCTAGACATTAATACTCTTTGTTGAAATCAGTAAATAAAGGATGCAATCGTAAACTTTTCAAAGCTTTCATCCGACGTGCATGCTAGCTGCAGCGTAAGCGTAAACTCAGTATTACGGTGGTATATCAAGGACTCCTCGCCGTTTTTATCAGAATCAGGCATCAAAACGGCGATTGGTTTGATTGCCCAACGTTACGGTAAGGGGTTGCCCGCGTGATTGACTACATCGAAGCCGCTTACCTGTGAAAACTAAAAACTTCGCCAGCCGGAATGGCGGGCAGTCCCTTTAACTGACTTGTTGGACTTTGACCGACTTGTTGGGCTGGGTAGTATTAAAAAGCTAGACTACCACTAACAAGAATAACCAATTATCTGTTAAATATGGGGCTAAACATTTAATCGAAATCACTCGGAAGGAGTATCTAATAATTTTGGCGAAATTAATTCACCTAACCTTTCCTGTAACTGAAGAATATCAAGCACAGCTTGCGATTTATCAACCGGATTTAAATTAGATAAAATGAAATAATGCCCATCGGCAGTTACAACTATGTTAGCTCTCTGTATTTGTAAAACATCTGCTTTAGCTTGAGCCTCCTCAAGGGTAGTCTCTTCAGCTAACACAATGTAAGTCTTTTGTACATTTGGTTTGATACCAAGATCAAGATCTAATTCAGCGACTTGATAAGTAGAATCCGACGCTGCTTCGGCTGGACTAATAATCTTGAAACTCCAAGGAGTTGAATCCGATGGTTTAATTAAAGAGACAGGTCTAATTGTAGTTGGCGGCAACGTACCAATTTCAGCTTTTATGGTGAGTTGTTTAGTGAGTTCTTCATTTTTTTTATTAATATCGTTTGCTACTATGGCAATGTTAGCCGTATTCAATGCACCAGATAACAAGCTAGGTAAAGCTAAGGCTGTCATGAAAGTATCTTTAGGAGCACGATTTTCTTCACTCCATTCAAAAAACATAATGACAGCCCCTATTAATACACTAAAAATAACGGAAGCAATCATGTAATTAGTACTTAATACCTCAAAAGACGAATTTGTCATACCTAATATTGCAGACAATTTAGGCATAAGTGCAGCACACAGACCAGCAACAAAACCGATAAAAAATTTGATAATGCGATAGGTTTTCATAATTTAACTTGTATTCTCTAAGTGCAACATTAGCCATTACTAAAATTGCCCAACGTTACGGTAAGGGGCTGCCCGCGAGATTGCTTACAGTGGAGCTGCTTACCTGTGAAAAAAACTGACTTTGCCAGCCGGAACGGCGGGCAGTCCCTGACTTGTTGGGCAATGTATCAAATTTGAAATATTATTGGGTTGTTGATTTTTTCTCTTCTACTGGCGGTGGGTTTGCTGCCTTTATAAGCTTAGTTGCTGAATCAATAGCTTTATCGAGAGTAGGTGTTTCTCCAGCTTTGATAGAACCTACCTCTTTTATGTTATTAAGCTCCGTTTTTATGAGTTCAACAGATTGATTGAAGTAATGCAGCCTGAGCGATTCATAAGAATTAGGATTGACTTTTGTATTTTGTGTAAATGGCTCATTTTTCGGCAGTGGGTAATCTTTCTTAACATTTCCGTCAACCCAACCATTCATCCTATCTACACATAAATTGTGCATTGAATCCCTGTAAAGCTGTAATCCTTGAGTTCGATAAATTAATGAGGCGATTTGAGTTGATACTGCACGAGCATAAGAGTTGGATAATTCGACTGGAACCCCTTCTATTGGTGCTTTTGCGCTGACAGTATCGGCAAATGCCGAGGCAAAGGCTTCACCAACATCAGGTGGTGGTTCTGCACATGTTATAAGTGTATCGCCACTGTCTTCAAATTTAGCAAGCACCATTCTTCGACTTGCCGTTGTTGCAAAAGTATTTAACATTGTTTTGTTCCATGGCAACAAGTGTGGTGCTATCGTTAAATCTTGGATGCTAGGATTTGTATCCCTGGAGGCAAAAAGAGACATGCCGCTACAACCATTTAATAAAATAGTACAAGTGAAGATACCACATGCCCGAAAGACACTGATTGTATTCATTTTTCCTCCTAGCTATTTGATGACATTGAAAGCCCAACGTCAATTAGACATGCTAAATGACGCAAAACAACACATCATCCTTTCGTCTAATACTTTATAAGAATGTGAAATCATTTTATTTTCATTAAGTTGTAAAAATTTAGCACATCCTAAAATAAATGCAGTACCCATCACGCAATTTAGCTAACCAAGCACTCAAGTTGTTTGGTCTGGTCAGGAATAAAATCCGTTTTAAGCACTATAGCATACGTATTGGGCAGACTTATACGGACTGGATTAATCGCTTTATCTTGTATTTTGGCAAGCGGCATCCAATCAATAAAATAAGTTTCTATTCTTTCGATAGTGGTCTGTTAATGCAATGAGTTTATACACCTGGTCTTGGCGGGTTTTGTTCTTACCAGAACAGTCATTACCCATTCCATTTTTTGACTTTCCAAAAACGGTTTGACAATAGCACTTAGGTGTTCCCAAAAATATTAACTATTACCTAAAAAATAGTGAATTTTCCACTAAGCATAAAAAGCAATTGATTTATCAAAACTTTTTTATTGAGAAAGTTTTAACGTTAATAGTAATTTTTGAAATAAGTGAAATTAACTCAAAATGAACCGCAATTCCTGACTTGGTATCCCAAACAAAATTACCGCTGCGTCTAATTTTTGCATTTATTCGCAACCTCAGAAGAGCGGTAATCGTTTGCAGTTTTCGTAGCCGAATTAATCAGGCTCCCAATTGCATAAGAGCCTAGCTTCTTACCTTATCCTCCTTTTTGGGTTTTGCTTTTGATTGTCCAGTTGAGTAGGTAATTGTTGTCGGCCTTAGCCCCTTTCAGCCTAATCCTCGTTGTATTGCGGTCTGAGTTGGGGTCGCACTTTAACCAGTCCTGATTCTTGAGTTCTTTCCAAAACTTCTTGCCGCCTGTCGAAAAATGCTCCCTGTCAGATTTTGGCAGCAAGTTGATTAAGGCTTCAACAGCCACGTCACTACGAATAAAAACACCGCCAGTTTTAGGGTCACGCCAGCCAACCCAAAGACCATTGGCTTCGTTGTTGCGCCAGCCCACTTTAGATGGGGCGACTGTTTTGGGTTGTTGACCCGTTTGTGAGTCTATCAGGTGAGCTTTGCCATCCTTGAAGGCTTGTTGCAAACCTTCGATAAAAACGTGACCAGGGTTTTCCGTATAAATGGCTTCCTGTTGCTGTATCAATTCTATTAAGACCCGCTTTACATCCCGCAGGTAGGCATTGGCTTCCTCTTGGCTAACCACCTTATTTTTGTAGGCGAATTTACAGAAAAAAATCCAAGCAACCATTAAGCCTGCTAGATGGCTCGCCCTCCGTGCATCCCCAGCAAGCTTTTGGATAAACTGTTCCCGGTATTTCTTAAATAATTCATCCGCCCTTTGCGCGTAATGATCATAATTAGATAATAAGAATTGAATGAAGCCGCATTGGCACAGACGTAACTGCCTGCTGTGGCCAACTCTTGAACGTTGCTCAATTTATCCAGTTGAATGTCGCCAGCCTGGAAAGGCACGTAAATGCCCCGATGATGCAGCGAGTCAAGTGCGCCACGCGGTGCAAACTCACCCGTTGAGATAATCAGGCAATTCAAACGCCCATTGCCTTCGACACCCGTGCCATGATCACTGGCTCGTGTTTTTGCTGAGCCGTTTGCACTGGGTCGGAACAGGTCATCAGCCTTCTGGTTAAACTCAGAGGCTCGGTTAGAGGTTTTGGGGTAAACAAAATCATCCACGCATAACACGCCATTAGTTGCCGCTTTCTCTAAATTTTCCAAGCCACAGGTTGTCGATTTCCAATTGACCAACGCGTGATTTTTGTCCATCACGCCAAAAAATGCCTGGATTACTTCAGCGACGCTGCTTTTGTAGGTCGCTTTTTTACCCACCAGAAAAAACCAATGGTCAACAGGCAACCACATGCTAATGACTGCCCGAAAAGCCGCAACACCCAGCAGGACACCGATGCAGGGGTTTTTAGATGAAAACGCCAACAACTTAAACACCTCCTGTATGGCGGTTCGGACAACTTGGCGGTTGTCGGCATGACGGGGTAATTGATAATAACGAAGCTGCTCAGGAAGTTGACTGCGGGAATTGAAGTCCATGCCATTGGCGGTAATGGCTCCGTTTCCAAATAAGAATTTCCGCTCATCCGCTTCACCGACCAAGCCAATGCGGGAATAGATATATTCTGTGGGATAGTTATTGTTGCTAAACTTTTGCACAGCTTCTGTCAGATGTTTATTGGCCTCCTTAACGTCCAAGTCAAAAAGCTTAGGTTTAACACCCCAGTACTTACGAAACCATTTAGTATTTTCAAATTCAGTTGCGCTGAGAGTGATCATTTTCAGTTGCTTTCCAGATTGCAACTTACCTGCAATCTTGACAAAGCATTCGTTACTCCCATCATTTTTCTCATACACTATTTCACTAATGATCTGCGCATTAAAATTAGTTAGGCGTTTGGTAGTGTCTGACTGGTGATCCCGAACATACATGCAATCATTTTTCAGCTTATAAGTGTACCTGCGAGTCTGTTTGGTTTTGGATGGTGATGTGGATGTGGATGTGGATGTGGATGTGGATGTGGATGTGGATTTTTTAGTCATCTTGTTCTCCTGTTAAAAACGAAAAAGTGAATAGCCCAATGCTATTCAGTTATGTTTTTACAGTTTTTCAAAACTGACAAAGATACCCGTTAAAATCGACAAATTAACAACAAATTACACAACACCAATCAGCGGAATAATTTGTTGGCTGTAACGGTGAATTGCAAAATTGCCGATTGTACGATTTTGACGGACACCTATACTGGTGTTTTGTGAACGTGTCTTGCGGTTGTCATGCCCCCTATTAGTGTAATACAACCAATACATACTCACTTTTAATACAGCCATAGATACCATAGTTAAAGCAATAGGAATGGGTATAGATAACACAATACACTAAACTACCAATTATCACGGTAAACATACCCATAATAACCAGAGTAACACTTGATGGAGACAACCAAACTCCTACACTTACAACCAACAAACCAAATAGAAAGGTAAGTAATAGATGAAAAATATCAGTATTAATCACTTTAATAAGGCCAACAAAATGCCTAAATCAAGTAGCCAAATAACGTATTAATTTGCTTATTTCGGCAGAAAGTCATCAAAACTAAAAACTGTAAAGAAGCCTTGTTCTTAACCACAACAAGGTATTTACAAATGATCGATTATATAGACACAATAGTTCCAATGAAACACATCAGTGTCATTCGCAATGGACACAAAACAATAACCAAACAGGACGGGAGTGAAAGCCATGAAAATTACGACACCACTATTGATGGAAAAAATGGTTCTTCCATAAAAATTAAATCAGTTACGGATGTCAAAGATAATGATGACGAAGCAGTGGATTATAAATTTGTGCGGATAACCGGAAATCTAGCCATGTTTATCCAAGGGCAGAATGTCTACGGCACAAACGATCTTCTGGCGCTTTGTAACAAAGCCTTCCCAATCATTGCAGAAAAGCTTGGCATTAAACCAACGAAGAAAAATCTCAGGCAGTGGCAGTCCGGTGATTTTGTCGTGAACACCCTGGATGTGACTTACAACTTTGATCTACAGTCACAAGCTAATGTCAATAAATAGCTGAACCAAGCATCCATGGCTATTAAGTCCGGTAGACAACGAATCGACTCCATTAGGTCATCAGGTTCAAACACTATTGAATCCCTATATGCGGGAAAGTCATCGAAGTTTATAAGCTTGAAGTGCTACAACAAATATTACCTACTCACTTTTGGCGCTAAGAAGCAGAAGAAGTTTAAAGAGGCTGAGGCTCTGTACCAAGAACTGGTGAAATCATCCAAAGGATTGTTACGCTGTGAAATCACTATCCACAAAGGCTATCTTAAGAAAAATGGCCTAACAATGGCACGTGACCTGACAGCCAAAGTCATTCGCCGACATTTTTATAATAAGCTGGGTATGGTTATGTTGGGTACTACCAAGCTCCTACCCGTTCAAGACCTCAATGGACTTACTAACCAACAACGACTAGTTTATAGCCATTGGTCTGAAGGGGGTGATGTAAGCAGCATATTGCTCAAGCAAGCCTTTGAACGTGTCTGCAAGAAATTGCTGGATAAAGGAATAGATATTCGTCAGCCGTACACCGATGGAGTGAAGGGGAAATCCCTAAAAAGTTACCTGAGCTCGAAGAATATAGTTGATGCCCCCGACTTTCTACTTGGCACACATTGGTACTTTGATCCGAAAAAAAAACTACCCCGTAAATAGAGTAGCTGCATTAATCAAAAATAAGGGCAATCATTTATTGGGTTGCCCTTTATCCAAGACAGTATCAAGACATAGGCTTCATGATTCCATTCCACTAAAAGCAATTAACAACCAATTAACTCGATGACGATTTTAATGTCCCATGATTGGTTTCGACAGGGGTTGTAAGTTCAAATGTGATGGGTATAATGAAATCCACTTGCAATTACTATACAAAGAGATTTTAAAACGAATGATTGATTTACAAAATTTATCGGTAAACGAATTGGCAGCTTATTCCTTATCTGACCTTAATGCCATTAAAGACAACGTGACAAAAGCGATTGAGTTACGCAAAAGTAATGATAAAAAAGAGCTTATCAGCAAACTTAAAACAATGGCTGAAGAGTCTGGATTGCCTTTGAGCGAATTGGTCTCTGAGCTACAAAAAATATCAGCATCTTCCACCAAACTGAAAAAAGAAAAAGCACCACCAAAATTCAGAAACCCACACAATGCAGAGCAAACTTGGTCAGGTAACGGTAGGATGCCAAAATGGTTGGCTGATGAAGTGGCTAATGGCAAAAGTGAGAATGATTTTTTAATCACTGACCATCAATAAGTAAGGCTTACAAAGCAAATAAAAAGTTTTTATATACCCTAAGAAGCTGGAAAAACTTTATTTAATTTGTGAATCTGGCAAACAATAAACGGGCAAATTATAAGATTTCAGCTTTACCAAGATTGAGGAATTTGAACAAGGTATTTATCCCAATACCTTATTGAATTCCTCGGTTGTATGTCAATGTGTTCAAATGCACTATCCTCACCAGTCGTACGAAGAATATGTTCTATAAAAATGGTTAGACATCCCATCCTGACATCACTAAGAATGGGGATAACTAAATATGCCAGAAAACACATCAATGAAGCTAAACATGGCTAATTTAATAATTTGATGTTTATAAAACAACTTAAAATCAGTAGGTAATGGTGCATTTTTAACCCAATTTATCTTTATAAATGGCTTTTAATTGGTCATAAGCAATATTAATTTCTTGTTGCTTTTTATTGGCAAAATCTAGCAAATCCGGGTGTAGTTCATAATGATCTAGTTTATTAGCATGGAAAAACTTAGATAGCCTAGCACGCGCATACTTAATATCAGAAAATTCACAATCTTTATCAACACCTAATACCTTGTACGGATCAAATTCTTCATCTTCACTATTATTTATGTTTTTGTTTTTGTTTTTGTTTTTGTTTTTCTCATTATCTAAATAATCATTTAGATCATTTATTTCTTGCCTCAGGTTCTCTAAGTTATAAGAACTTCTAATATTTTTCAAAAGCATATTACCGTTCGCAGGATAACCATTGCCTTTTTCAACTACAACATAAAGGCCATTATATCTATTTTTAAATCTTCTTTTCCAATCTGAAACGGTTAAATTTTCATCATACGGACGTTTATAGTAGTTACGTAGATCATCACTTGAATCTTCTATCCATACTGTAAAACCTTCCACTTTAAAAATTTCGCCAATTAGTTCATTCGTATTCATAAATTATCCTTGTTAGTAAATTGAAATTAGATTTTACGATTTGAGAGGTGTTTTAGTTGATTTTAATAAAACCTGAAACTGGATAGGATGCTTTATTAAACAAATTCAGGGGAATGTTGCACAATTTCTTTTTCGAAATCGTAGTTACTCTATAATTTTATTTGTGTTATTTTGTCAAAGATAATCCGTGATCTTTTGATGAATGAATTTTTAACAGTTGATCTGAAAATGCGAATTTAGACAACTCTGCCAGCAAGTAGCCTATGAGGAAGTTTTGATTTGAAAAATGCCTCATTATGGGGGAAATGAGATAGCCGTATGCCATCATGAATGGAAGCATAAGGATGATGTAAGCAAATGTGATGAAAAATGCTATCCAACCTAAAAATAATAAAACACCTTTAATGGCTAGTTGGTTTATGACTTCGTACACATATTCGGTATTATCAATTTTGGCTACTGTTACAAGTGCTATCGAACCTATCATGTAGATGAATAAGCTTAGGATTCGGTTTTTTGAATCTGGGTCGTAAATAAACCCTGAAAAATGAAAACCAAAGTTGTCTAGTGAAAACGATTTGTTTTTGGTATGGACTTTTTGTAGTTCGGTTATGTTTTTTAGCACCGCGTTAAAGCTCTCACCAATCGGTGCAGTTAGGCTGGAGAGATATAAAGTTTTAAGCGTTTTTAGTTCGGTGGTATCAGTTTGAGTGACTTTTTGTAAACGTTTTATCAGATTTTTATCGTAAAATTTCTTTGCAAAACTCCATAAACTTAAACCTATCATTTGCGGAATGATAACAAACGCATCCGAATTGATCTTTAAATTGTTGTTCATAGCCACATCAAATGAATAGATCAGGAATGGACAGCCTGCAATCAACAACCCCAAACCTTTCCAACCAAACAACGTAAAATCAACACATGCTTTGTAATACAGCTTTGCGATGCGTGTTATTTCATCCATTGTGTTTCTCTTATTCTATTCAAGCTGTAAGGAAATTTTAATTTACCGTTACTTGCCCGTTCATTAGCATAGGCAGCAACCAGTCACGAAGTTCTGAAAGAATTTGATTTTCAAAAATATTTTTTTCTATTTTTTTTGTGATAGTGTTGAGTGATGAAAATATGTCTAAATTTTGATCTTTTGGTAATACAATTTGGATATTTTCAATATCTCCCTTAGTAATAAATTTCACGATAGAACCACGCGATCCTTTCGTAAAATAATTAACTCTATCTTTTACTGCCATGTAAATTACAGTGTAATGTTTTTCATTATTTGAAATTAATATATAAGTTCTTTGATAAGCATTAAATTTCCCTTCGTAAGATTTGATATTAAAATTTCCATTTCCTGCAACAAGAATAGCTTTGCCTTCAAACTCGTAAGAATCACATTTTAAAACCTCTTCCCCGCAAGTGAAAAAGTTATATTTTCCATTTACTGTTGCAAAACAGGAGAGTCGCTATTTTTGCGAAAGCTTGTTCCGGGCCATCCTGCCTGAACAAGCGGCAAAAATCACGCGACCGCCAATGCCTTCGGCTGCCCGCGTTCGTCCTGCTCCGGCCGCGGTGCACAACTCCCCTCCGGTACGCTGTGCACCACTGGCCTACGCAAATGACTTGACGCCGTGTCGGGATGGCCTTGCATATTGACTACGCTTCCGCTCGCGCTCCAACTCCGTCAATACGCCCGGCCCCCTACGGCTACGCGGGGGGCGTCGTACACCGCTCCACTATCGTTACGCTTCCTGTACTCCTTCAACGACCATTTCCCTCCATTTACTGAGTTAAGGATTGTTAACGACTCCATAAATTAAACCACATTGTCTAAATACGTTAATCGGTTTCGAGTATATCTATTCTTTTATTGTAATTTGTTAGCAACTTGTTATATCTTTGTTAGCGTCCCTAAATAAATATAATTAGAACCGTTAAGGGCTTTGCTATGGAACGAAACAAGATATACATATTCGGCACGTATCGATTGGACACGGCTACCCAGCTTTTGTGGAATGCAGATTCAAAAGTTACGATAACGCCTAAGGTTTACCGTTTATTACTGTATTTTTTACTGCATTCAGGACGCATGATTTCCCATGATGAATTATTCAACTCAGTGTGGGATGGGCGTAGTGTTGATGATTCGGCATTGCGGCTAGCGGTTAATGCATTGCGGAAAGCCTTGCAGGACGAAAGCAAAGCGCCGGATTATATTGAGACGGCTTGCAAACGCGGCTATCGCTTTCTGGCGTTGGTTACTGTGAAAATAGGTTTTGAAATCGCTGAAGCTGGCGAGAACAATCCCTTGCATTATCAACTACAAGCTCAAGTATTGCCTGACGGGCAAGAGAACATTCGGGGATTGGCGAAATTGCGGGAAGCTTTTCAGCAAGCATCCAACGGTGAACGGCGTTTGGTTTTTTTGCACGGCGAACCGGGCGTAGGTAAAACGGCTTTGCTCGACAGCTTCCTCGCCCAAGCCCAGCATCCTGATTTGGGTGTGTTGCGTGCCCGTTGCGTAAAGATGGGAGTTGCCAGCGAACCTTTTCTGCCATTGTTGGAAGCACTCGAAGACCGTTGCCGCGAACCTTATGGAAGATTGCTTGTCGAGTGCTTGAATTATTTAGCCCCAAGCTGGCTTTATCAAATGTTAAATGTGCTGGAGCCAGATGAAATATCCCGGCTTTTACCGAAAGTTGAAGGCAACTGTTCACACCGGATGTTACGGGAAGGCGCGGATTTATTTGAGATGCTAAGTAAACGTCTAACCCGCCCACCTACGCAAACCTGATACGACCTGTCATCCTTGCCCTTTTGGATGGGGAATACCGATGGC
>Ga0247840_10007658_pt1 | contig 14920 bp, 14 predicted proteins | sample LaCruzMarch2015__FD_192404 | JGI IMG/M metagenome (GOLD analysis project Ga0247840, IMG submission 192404) | Freshwater microbial communities from meromictic Lake La Cruz, Castile-La Mancha, Spain - LaCruzMarch2015_17m | ecosystem: Environmental > Aquatic > Freshwater > Lake | place: Spain...
CTGGACTGCCGATGCTCAAACCAAATGGGATGATTATCCGCAAAGAAATCGAGGATTATATCTGGTCACTCCACAAAAATCATGGCTACCAGAGAGTCTGGACGCCACATATTGCAAAAATAGATCTGTATGAAGCATCTGGCCATGCAGCAAAATTTGGCAATGAGCTTTTCCGCGTAAAGGGTGGTCATGGAGAGGATTTTTGTATGAAGCCGATGAACTGTCCTCACCATATGCAGATCTTCGCTGATAATCAATGGAGCTACCGTGATATGCCGATTCGATATTTTGAGCCAGCAACGGTCTATCGTGATGAGAAACCGGGGCAACTCTCAGGCCTAACACGAGTACGAGCTATCACACAAGATGATGGCCATCTCTTCCTCCGTGTCGCACAAATCAAGCAAGAAGTAGGAATTATTGTGAGTATTATCAAAGAATTTTATACCACGCTCGGAATGGTCGATGATTATTGGGTATCTCTTTCCGTCAGTGATCCAGCAACACCAGAAAAATATCTCGGTACGAGACAAATCTGGGAAACCGCTGAGTCCTCTCTCGAAGAAGCCGCAAAACAATTTGAGCTTCCGTACAAGAGAATCGAAGGTGAGGCAGCATTCTATGGACCAAAGCTCGACTTTATGTTCAAAGACGCTATCGGTCGCCAATGGCAACTCGCCACGATTCAGCTCGACTTCAATCTCCCAGAACGATTTGACCTCAGCTATATCAATGAAGCTGGTGAAAAAGAACGCCCTGTTGTGATTCATCGTGCCATCTCTGGAAGTCTTGAGCGATTTATGGGTGTGATGATCGAGCACTTCGCTGGTGTATTCCCTCTCTGGCTCGCGCCTCGTCAGGTCATCGTCGTTCCAGTCGGTGAGAAATTCAACGACTACGCTGAGAAGGTCCTCAAAGCTCTCAAAGACGCTGATATCCGTGCTGAGATAGACCTCTCGACTGATGGTCTCAATAAGAAAGTTAGAAACGCTGAACAATCTCGTATCAATTATATCGTTATCGTCGGAGAAAAAGAAGAAGCAAATAATGGTGTCGCTGTGCGAAATTATAAGACCAAAGAACAGACGGAAGTTTCATTAGAGGATTTTATTGACAAGACGCAAAAAGAAATAGAATGAAAATGTTTATAACTTAATTTTCATTTTATGTTAGATGATCAAAAACAGAGTGATGGTGTAAGCGAAGGTCCCCATGAATGAACATCTGCTGCACTTCCGACTACCCCTGCACGAGTCATAGATATATTATCCGTAACTACTTTCCCATTTCGGAAGTGAGAAAACAGTCCTTCCGGGACAACGCATTGGAATAAAGCCGGGAAAAAAGCATCTGGTCCATCTCGACTACCAACTAAAGAAGAATTTGAAAAACTTGCAGCACTCATAGCTGAGGCTCGTGGAAAGTGAATATCTGAAATAGATATAAGAAAATTTCTTCGATGATTAGGATTTGAAACAGGTCAAATTTATTGGTCTCAAACTGAAGTCGCAGATAACACACAATTAGCTTATTGATGGGAGGCTTGAAATACAGTGAAACCTGATTATTTATTCGATACGCCCCTTCGACGAGTTTCAAAAAAAACAGATCATCTTGCTCAATATGTACAACCTATAGGATAATATTTTCAGTATATAATAAAAATTGATTGGATTTTCTATATGATAAACTGTTTTCCAGGGAAAGAAATAGAATGAAAGATGACTCTCCATCCAGAATGAGGCGTATTGGAAGACCTGACTTTGGTGGTTCGTGCCTGTGTCAATGCTCTCTGTAATATAACCACTTCTGTATCCGAAGAAATGACTGGAGTAATCAATAATCCTGTTCATCGATTTGGATGAGCAAGAAAGTTTCGCGTACAATGAGAAGAGCCAATGGTGCTTGAGATTTGAGGCAAGAGAATAACATTCCCCGTCTGGTGAGCCATTTTTAAAAGCTCGAGCGGATGAGGTATTTGAGAACGAGAAGCAAAACTCCATCTCGTATCACACGATCCTCCCCGAGAAATAGGTCTCTGATTTATCACAGCAGAACATTGAATTCCCGAGTATCTCGGATATTATTTAAAGACTAAGATGGGGTATGATATCACGACAAAAAGTGGGAGAATATTTCATATCTGTGTCGATAAGTGTATCATCCCCTGAAAAAACACCCCGCCTCTCTACCAAATAGAAGTAGAATACAAGTATTCTCCTGATAGCCTTATAGGAGAAACACTTGAGAACATACAAAGGGAGATTGACGAAATCATACACACACTATCTCCTCAAATTCATATACCTCACGAAATAGGATGACCAAAAAAAGGAAAATGGTTGTTAGAGGCACTGAAGCACTAGCATCACTTGCTTTCTCCCCTTTTTCGCTATTATCTAAATAATATTGACAATTTGCAACAAAAGATATAATTAAAGAAGCTCTAGTCTTCTTTATAGCTCATTCGTGCGGAAATATTAAGATGACTAGTGTGTGTTTTCACGTAAGCACCTATGATATCTCTCCTTTGAATCGCCTGAGCAACTGGATCTGGAAAGAATACAGTGATAGAAGAGATATTGAGACCTCTCTGATTTGTCAGTTTCAGGACTTCGGATATGCTCAAGAGAGAAATACCAAAAAAATTTCCAAAAATTACAGATATAGATTGACTTACACCTACTAAGCTAGCTCAACTGAAAAAGATAATTTGAAGAGAGAATTGAGAAGATTGCCTCATTCAACTTGCTCTACTAGATTCCCTGCATGAACCACAGAGCATTGTTGATTGATTACAAAGCAGGGAAGAATTTGATGCCATTCATACAGCAGGATGATGAGTGATACTCACCATCTCAGATATTGCCAAAAGTGTCAAAAGAGCTCTTGATGCTCATAAAAGGACTGCTACTGTGGTGAATACTTCTTGAGATGAGATTCGGAGGCGAATAAAGAAAGAAAAGAAGGAATTGGATTGTCTAAGGAATAATGCTGATTTAGTGCTTTTGAATAATTTCTCAACCAGTGAAAGTTTTATCGAATATGCCAGAAGGCAAATTACAGATTTTTTGGAACAAGAGGATGGATGGGAGGAATAAGTTACTTGCTTTCTCCCCTTTTTCACTATTATCTGGGCATAATTTTCCTATATGCAATTTGAACTTCTCGCCCCTGCTGGTAGCCCAGAAAAAATGAAATTTGCATTTACTTATGGTGCCGATGCCTGTTTTATGGGTATTCCCGATTTTAGTCTCCGTACGCGTCTGAATGGATTTAATCTCAATTCTCTCAAGGCATGTATCGACTATGCTCACAGCATCGATAAAAAAATCTATGTCACCTTTAATATCTTCGCTCATAATCAGCATATTGCGAGATTTGAAGAGTTACGAGAAGAGTTTAGAGAATTTCTCACAGGTCCGAGCAAGCCGGATGCCGTTATCGTCGCCGATCCTGGAATGATGCTCGCGATTCACGAAGTCGCGCCTCAGATGGATATTCACGTCTCGACGCAAGCAAATACCCTCAATTATAAAGCCGTGGAATTTTGGCAAAAAAATGGAGCCACTCGTGCGATTCTCGGACGAGAAGCGAGTCTCGAGGATATCCGTATGATTCGTAAATATTGCCCTGATATCGAGATAGAATGCTTCGTTCATGGCGCAATGTGTATGGCGTATTCTGGTCGTTGCTACCTCTCTCGATACTTCACTGGTGCAAGTGCCAATCTCGGTGCTTGTGCTCAACCATGTCGCCGGGAATATTCGTACGAAGGTGAAAGAATCAATGAAGATGGAGAAAAAGAAGTCATCCTGATGGAAGACGAGCATGGATCGTATTTTTTTAACTCACATGATCTCTGCGCTATCGAATATATGCAGGAACTGATGGATGCCGGTGTGACATCGTTTAAGGTCGAAGGACGCACGAAGAGTATCTTCTACGTCTCCATGGTCATGAAGGCCTATCGAGAGGTCATGGATAGCATAACCAATGGCACATACAGTCCTAAACAGATCACGTACTGGAAAACGGAACTCAATAAGCTGATTAATCGAGGATATTCCACAGGATTTATGTTTGACGAGGCAAAGCAAGACCCATCTCTTGAGTGACACAGTCACGAACCCAGTGATTACCGATTTGTAGGAGAATATGTCGAAGGCGGTCTCGTCTTCGTACATAACAAGATCTGCGTCGGAGATGATCTCGAGATTATTCCCATACACGGGAAAAATCACACAAAGAAAATCAAAAAAATCCTTAAAAACGGCGAAGAACTTCAAGAGTTCTCAGCAGGAAATAGTGAATCCTATGTGAAAGTAGGATTCGAAGGCGATGAGATCTATGAACCGATGACACTGATAGTAAAAAATTACCAAAAGTAATTATTTTAGTCCTTCCTCTTGAGAAACTCCCGACTCAGATGACACCCCGCTCCGTAGAGATCAATAGTTTTTACCATCGTTGAATAAAGTTGCTTATATCCATTATCAAATGCAATATATTTGAGACGATTAGCAGCTGAGATGTATTTGAGTGGTACCAGCTCTGCGAAAATATCTGGACGAAGCGTATGGGAATTTTTTTTGAGCCAACGCAGTAATATGCTCTCATCATCGATATCATTACCATCTCGGACAATCAGAGATTCTAGGATAGCATGCTCAGGACAGGTCACCCAGAGGGACGAATCGTCGATAGTAATCTTTATCGCATATTTCTTGATAATTCCATAAATTCCTGTCTTTTCTTGAGAGCGTGGGCATATCGTAGTCATCATATATCACTCGAGGAGGGTGATTTTTTTTGGATTCTTTGGGACACAGACGAGGAGGATTTCTGGAAGAGAATAATCTTTCAAAAAGAGAGCAAGGGCTTTTTGTCCGCTTACGATACCATGGCTCATATAGAGCTCAGCGAGAGTCTTCCGGACGATATTCCAATAAAAGTCCTGTGGGTCCAGGGGCTTCATATCGGATTCTTGTCCGGAGAGGTAGAGTCATTTACGGATTGAAACCAATGCTCATGTCGCCACCAGCCGATGAATCGTCTTATAGAGAGTACTATGGGAATCCTTCGTAGGAGCAACTATGAGCCTTTCGATATCCTTCATGGACCAAACATTTTGTCATTTTACTTTCATTTTTTGCACAATTTTTTCAAATTTCATAATAGAAAATTAGCTTATAAAATAAAGAAATATACAATATAAGAATATAATAGTTATATCTATAAAAATACAAGAGTTTTTTATAGATATATTTTATTATCCATGAAGTCTAGGGAAAAGAAGTCCTGGGAAGATAAAAATATTGATATATTAACAACGATATGCACGTGGGACATTGAGAGCCTGGTCTTGATCTAATATCTCACAGACAGACTTGTCGGTAGCGTCAAGAATCTTTTTCCCATCCTGATAGCCCTCTATGGTCTGTGCAAACTCAGTTCCATTTTTTCGAGCATCTTCTGAACTTTTAGCGAGTGATTCCTCTCTTGTATTGTGTAGATTATAATGAGACTCATCAAGCTGTTCGAGACGTGCTATCTTTTCGAGCTCTTCTGTTGTTTGGACATTTTTGATATACCCTGGGCCATCTGGTCATCATTCTTGTGTAGTCAAGCTCGGTAGGACTCTTCTGATAAAGTCATATCATGTCTTTTCATAAAATGTTTTCTTCTCAAGGCCCTGAACAGATTCCTCCGTTGTTTTAGTATCCGGTCGATATCAGAATTCTTTGAAGAATTGACTATTTATCATAATATCGGAATTCCCGAGTCATCCCCGTTTAGCTCTTACGATGCGGTCTATCTGAGCATCTTTTCCTGCATCAGAAGCTCATCATCATATTTGGCTGCCTCGATACAGGAGGAGATTCATGGCATCTTTCCAGACTTGCATTGCCTGAGGATATTTCCATCCGGCAGTAAAAGCACTTTTTATCATATCTATCATTGCTTGTTTTCGTGGACTATTATCGCGACATTCTTGGAGTTTCTTCGGACTATAATAGACGTACATATCCTTTGAAAATCCTTTTGATGCTATAGGAAATGGTACTTCATCGATATATTCTTCTGTTTGGATTCATTGTCAGAGTATAGTAAAAAATCGCTTGGTTTCCCTAGTTTCCTTTGCCATCTCAATCAAGATGCCAGAAAGAGCTCTTCCTCGAGTATCATAGGCACTCTGTCACTGAAATGCATCTTCACTAACTTGTTGTCATCGAGCACAGCGTGATCAGACATATTGAGCAGTTTCTAATATACTTTGCTCTATTTCTTCTATGTTTTCTCGATGTGCTTGGAGCTCATTGAGAGGACCGGCTGGATCAAGAAATGACCCAGTTTCATCCAAAAATTCTGTTCCAGAAGTTCCCAGGGAGGACACTTCTTTCATCAAACTAATAGAACCGTCCATCCGTGCGGCTGGAGAGGCACTAGCTTCACAAGAAGAAGCATCAGCCTGTTTGCGAACAAATGTATTGAGAGTATCTATTTTTTCTTTATAAGATTGAATCGGGGAACTCGAAGTATCACTCAGACTACACCCCTCTTCCGCAAATATCGGCAAAGCATAGACGAGACATAAACAAGAAATACCGTACAAAAAATGAGAAAATCTAAGATGCATAGAATAAATATTTAATTTTGACATTTTTCTTTTCCTTTTAATGCTTTCATACTCGTGTTGAAACTTTTTTCCATATTTCTTTTAGATGTCATCCATGACCCATCCGTACGTCCAATATTTTTTACGAGTGAATTATCAGTTTCGCTTCATATCGCTCTTTGCTGTATAAATCATCCGGTTTGTTTCGCTTTTTGAGTGTCACTATCCTTTCGGAGACTATCCTGGACATTTTTACCTGATTGTATATATGTCCCCGACCAAGGTGCTGTTCCTGCCACAGATTGTTCTCTGGTACCAAGTAATAAATGTTCGGGGTCAACGTTATTATTTTTGAGGCTATTATCGATGACATCATTGGTATCTTTTTCTTTTTGGAAGAGAGTTTTTTGTTGTGCACCTGAATTCATCTTTGCGTAGGGAGGAGTTTTTGTAAAAACGAAAATACCAAGTCAACGAAATATATTTTTAAAAAACAGATTCAGATCATTATTAGACTGAAAATGATTGACAGGTGGTGGGGCTTTGCATGCGAGATTTCTTTTATCTCCTTTTTTTATCAACCACTCATTGGCAGAGCTAAAAATTTCTTCGAAGTTTTTATATGCGAAGGACGTCCCGCCCCCTCAGCTACTCGATGAATAGCTCGTATTAGATATGATATCAGTGGTTATGCAAAAACCACTTTCACAGTCCGATCCATTCCCGCTTCCACCACTACCAGAAGAACCATCTTTCTTTTGTCCAAGAGCTGAGGCAATATCACTCGCGAGGTCTATCTCATATTGTTTTCACTGTGCCCAGCTACCACTCTCAAAACGACCAGTTATGAGTCCGCCAGCATCCTCTTTCATAGTATTAGTATATCCATCAAATTGAGGAGGTTCTTTCATAAAAAGTCTTGCCAATTTTTGCTGATCATCTACGATATCGTAAGGAGAATTCTTTGTGTCTCCATCGGTATATCGACCGGTAGAGTCGAGATTTCTTTGTGTAGATACCTGAAAATCCGTTTGTTTTTTAACAGACCGTAGAGAGGAAAGTGAAAAATTCCAAAGGGTCTTCTCCTCATCCTCGTTCAGATATCCTACTTGAGGATTTAGAGATGAAAATATGCCAACCCGATTAATATCCTGGTCTACACTCGGAAGAATCTTTGCAAAAAGCTGCTCATCGGATTCAGGAGGAAAGAGATTACAACGATTACATTTATTTAAAATTTTGATAATCTCACCATTATCACTCTCCAGGAGAGCCTTGTTAAACTTTGAGGACATACCTTTTGATGCATCTCGATAATACATATCATTATTTACTTTCTCAGCTTTTTTTGCTATTGAAAAGAAGCCCTCTTTTGCAAAAGCAGAACTAGTTACTATACAGAACACTATAATAAAGTATCGAAAAGGAGAAGAAAGAAGCTTCATAAACTCGCAAGAAAGTATATACTCTACTATCATACAGGTATTATATGGCTTTTTCAAGTATTTCTCTTGCCAAACACAGACAAAAATATATACTCCCGTTGATTTTTATTTCTTATTATATTTTTTATGCACAATGCAGGTAAAAAAGAGAGCGAAGTAGGTAAGACACAGTTTGAGATGCATAAGTCACTCATCCTCATCAAACCTGATACAATCGCTCGTGGTATCGTCGGCGATATCCTCTCACGTCTTGAGAGAAAAAGTCTCAAGATAGTAGCGATGAAATTTATCTCTATGACAGAAGAAGTTTGCCGTGAACACTATGCGCATATCGCTCACCAACCATTTTTTCCAAAAATCGTAAAATATATGACAGATGGTCCCGTCTTGGCTCTCGTCGTGGAAGGTATCGATGCAGTTCGACAGGTACGAAATATCTGTGGTGCGACTGATCCTCAATTCGCTGCTCCTGGAACAATCCGTGGTGATCACTCTTGTACTATTGATTATAATCTCATCCATTCTTCTGACTCTATCGCTTCAGCTGATGCAGAAATCAACCGTTTTTTCAATGCAGAAGAGGTGTTCGAATATACAAAGAACGTCTACGTAAATTAATATTGACACATTAGATTAATTATATATCATATTCTTTATATTATTAATTAAATTACATGCCAGAAAAATTATCAGGTCCAGACGAGGAAGAAGAAAAGCCATTTGTATGGGATGCTTCGGCGAAACAGTGAGCTGTGGCCGTAGCCCTTGCGGCCGCATTACTCTTAACCGGTATAGTAATGAGTCCAAAAAAATGACCAGAAGCCTCTACATCATGAGTACCGACAAGTGTTCCAACAACAGAAAATGTGACTCCTTCAGTCACAAATGAAGAAATCTTCGCTAGTTTTAAAATGAAAATAGAAAAAGACCCCAACTATACACCAACTCGTGCAGAAAGAATAGCGCTTGCGAAGTTAGGAATTGCGGTAAATGATTGAGCTCCTATACCCTACGAATGAGATGGTAAAGAAGAAGAAAAAAAATAATCGTTCATGCAACTTATTTTTTCCATATTCCACAATCAAACAATTCGAGCTGATATATTCTTGTCAGCTCTTTTTGACGGGATATACTCGAGGTCACAAATCCAAAAATGATTCGCAACAGGACAAATACGTATCTTTTGTCAGAAGAAACAAGTCTACAAAACTATCGGGAAATATTATCCACAGAGAGGAGATATCGTAGAGATGGATATCGCCTCCTCCCCTTCCACGCTGGAACCAGACTATCGACCCCTCGAAATAGTTTTTGAAAATGACGACTTTCTCGTCATCAATAAAGATTCAGGCATTAATTCCCATCCCACCGCGAGTCCTGAGGGGAAAAAATGAACACTTGTGAATCAGCTTATTGGCCAGATTAAATGATTTCACCGAGAAATAGGTGAAGATAGGCCTGGTATCGTCCATCGTCTTGATAAAGAAACCAGCGGACTGATGTTAGTCGCAAAAAATGATATCACCATACGAAAACTCCAAAAACTTATCCATGATCATAAAGTCCAAAAAAACTATCTCGCACTCGTCGTGGGAATTCCAAAAAGTCCTATCGCTACAATACATTCAGAAATCGGTCGAGATCCACATGACAGACTCAAGATGACCACAAAAAATCCCGTTGATCCACGCAACGCCATTACTCATTATACTCTCAAAGAGTCTTTTCAGTTTCAAAATAAATCTTATTCTCTCCTCGAAGTTACTCTAGAAACAGGACGAACCCATCAAATCCGAGTTCATATGGCCGGCATCGGACATCCTATTATCGGTGATGAAAAATATGGAATCGCTCTGGAAAATGCCTGGGCAAAAAAATATCTCAAACTCTCACGACAATTTCTTCATGCCTGGAAATTGGAATTTGAAATGGAAGGAGTAAAATATGATTTTGAGGGAAAACTAAAGGAGGATTTGATGACTACTCTGAACCATTTGCAGAAAAAGTAAAACGCTTAATAGCATCGGGAGGTATTTCCGGAGGTTCACACTTTAATATCCTGCCAAGATCACGTAAGACGCTTGTCACAACCATAGCGACACTTTTAAAATGCTGATCGGGATGCTGATCTGGAGCTTGGATTAAGATTGGTCACGAAAAACGTCCTGGAGGAGCATTGATGAATGTACTACAATGTACCGATATCTCGCTCATTCTTTCCACAGGGGTTTTTGGTGTTTTACGAAATCCGCGAAGATAAAAATACGTAAGTGGCTGTCCTGTTGCCAGAGAAGATAATTCTGTGATTTCAATAATTCTATGTGCATATCAAATCATCGGTACTCAGATTGGTATCTCGACTCGTACTATTTCTGATTGCATGAGACCTGAGGGCAAAATGCATCTTTCTCTTCAATGTATCGGATGGAGTGTTTGGAAAGATTTCTTTAAGAAAGGAAATACTTCAGAATATAAAAACTCTGAACTCAGATTTATCATATATCTTCATTATAGAATAAATATATTTTTATCAATTTTATATACTTTTGTCTATTTTTTCCTCTTCTTTCAAAGGATCGATAGTACGTAAACAGATTTTTTTATGATTCTTTTGAAAAAATCTTAAATACTCTATTATAGAGCATATGAAGAAAATAGTATTCATTGTTTTAGGAACCACTATGGCTGATATACTCACAAAATGGTGGGCACATATATGGTCACCAGATATTTCTCTCTTCGGAAATATACTAGAATTCACATACATCAGAAACACCGGAATAGCCTTTAGTACACAACTCCCCTATATTCATATTATTATACCCCTTATTCTATGAGGACTTCTTTATTTTATTTTCACATCTTGGAAACAAATATCAGAAAAAGAGAAAATCTGATATATACTTATCATTACCGGATGATTTCTCAATGCTCTCGAGCGAAGTATATTTGGCTCAGTAACGGATTTTATCAGTGTGCAGTATTTTGCAGTCTTTAATATAGCCGATATAGCAATTACGTTTGGGGTTTTATTTCTCTTATTCTGAAACTTAACCCTTAAGAGAATTTCACCAAAAATACGTTTGCAAAAAACAAAAAAATAGTGTATTCTAGTGGTATGATAAATACTCATACCGCAAAAGTACCTCAGATACTTATAGATTGTGACCCTGGTGCAGATGATTTTTTTGCGCTTCTCTGGGCACTCGGACTTCATAAAAAATGATTCATAAAAATCCATGCAATAACAACTACTGGGGGTAATGTGTGACCAGAATTGACATACGTGAATGCACTCAGGGCATGCGATTTTATGTGAATCACAGATGTTTCTATAGGGCGTAGTACTCTGACATCTCAGAGCGCCAATGCTTCTCATATACACGGAAAAGATGGTTTATGAGATGCGAGTCAATTTTTACCAAAAGTAAAAATACCAAAAAAAACTCTCTCCAGTGCTGATTTGGTAGAAAAAACTCTCAAAAAATATCCAGAAACACAAATACTCTGATTTGGTCCAATGACCAATATGGCACAATATTTGGACAAAAATATTTATACCGGAAGAGTCATAGCGATGGGGTGAGCCTTTCAAGTATCAGGCAATGTTACACCTGTTGCAGAATTTAATGTTTCCTACGATCCAGAATCAGCTGATACGGTACTTTCACATGTCAATAATACTGTTCTCCTCCCACTCGATGTGACTTCTCAGCTTATTTTTACTCGTCGAGAGATGAAAAGTATCATCGCAAAACTTTCCAAGAAAAAAGCAAAATTCCTCGAAGCACTCACTCTCCATACTTTTGAAACCAATATGGCCTTTCGAGAGACAGCAGGACTTGAGGGATTTCTGGTTCATGATGCAAGTGTCGTAGCCATGCTCGTCTACCCTCACCTCTTCTCTGGACAATTCCTCCCAGTGCGCGTAGAGACCAAAGGCGAATACACTCGCTGACAAACAGTCACTGATCTCCGTAATATCGCTCAACCATCGACACATACATTTGTCGTAAAAAATGTTAATTGTGACCGATTTATGGAAGCAATGGTACAGGATTTTCTCAGTTTTTTATAATACTCTATGCATATTATTTCTCTTATTGGCTGAAGTGGCTCAGGTAAGTGATACCTCGCCGAAAAAATCATCGCCTCGGTAGGAGCAGATCGGATTAATACCATCCCGATGGATATGTATTATTTTCCCGATGATCAATTTCCGAAAAATCTGTACGTCGATTTTCAGGGAAAAACATTTAAAAATTTTGATACACCAGAAGCGATAGATAGAGACCTGCTCGTGGAACATCTGAAACTCCTCAAGTCTGGTCAGTCCGTCCAAATCCCCTCCTATGATTTTGGGAATAATCCAACAGGAAAGTCACAACGTACGCCATGAAAAATCATCAAACCAAGAGACTTTATCATTATTGATGGGCTTTTCCCATTTTGTGATGAGAGAATTCGTGCAATAACAGATATTGGTATCTTTATAGATATATCACCGGTGAATCGTATGGCAAGACGTTTGATACGTGACTGGTGAAAATGACAAGTACGGTCAGATATGGGAGATCCTGGTATTGGTGACGATATACTCTTCTATGTCCAATTCGTCGAAGCTGGATATCAAAACTATGTGGAGCCATGTAAAAAATATGCCAATATCGTCGTCAATAATGATATATGGCTCGCACCAGGAGAGGAGCCAAAGATGGTAGATATCACGGTTAATTACCTCCGAGGTAAATATGAAAAACAGATAGAGAAAATTCTTTAAAACATAAAAGTGCGCGAAGAGTGACTTTCAAAGAAGATATTTTGCATTTTCTGAGATTTTTTATAGTATATCGGGATGAAAATATCTCTTAACTGGGCAAAACACTGGAGCCCGATGCCAGCGTATACCGCTGAAGCCCTGGAAACCTTTGCGCATACATACTCTACCTATACCGCTGAGGTGGAAGGAATTGATTCCTATATTTTTGATGATAAAATCGTAATCGGGAAGGTACTCGGATGGAAACCTCATCCAGACTCAGATAAACTCTGACTCGTCGACATCGATGCCGGAAAACATGGAAAGCACGAAATAGTATGTGGAGCAGCTAATGCGAAAATATCTCATTACGTCCCAGTAGCACTCGAAAATGCCGTACTTCCTGGAGGTCTCGTGATTGCTCGTCGACCGATTCGCGGTATTGATAGTTGTGGAATGATTTGTAGCGTGGACGAGCTCGGACTCTCATCTGTTCGTGCGGAAGGAATTCTCCCGCTGGAATCAGTTTGGAGCGAAGATTTTCTCGAAAAAAATATCTGAGAACCTTTTTGAGTTCTCACCTTAGAACTTCCTGGATATGCAGGCAATATTAGCTACGCACTGAATGATATCGTATTTGACCTCGATAATAAATTTATTACCAACCGTCCTGACCTCTTCTCTGTCATCGGAAATGCACGAGAGATTGCGTGTATTGAAAAACAAGATTTTCAAACTCCTACTTTGCCAACTCCAAAGCGAGAAAATACAACTCTCCTGACCGTCGATATCAAAACTGATAAAGTCACCAACTATACACTCACAAAATTTTCTCTTCCGTCTCATCCGGAAACACCACTGGTGATACAGATTATTCTCAAGCGAAGTAATCAGTGACTTCATGGGCTCTTACCAGATCTGACAAATCTTGTAATGACGGAGCTCGGTCAACCAATGCATGTTTTTGATGCCAGTATGGTCGAATGATCTATAGCAGTACGAATGGCAGAGAAATGAGAAACTCTGGAAGCACTCGATGGAAAAATATATACTCTCGCAGCTGAAGATATGGTAATCGCGGATGAGAAAAAAATCCTTGCCATTGCTGGTGTCATCGGCGGTAAAAATTCTGGAGCCACAGAGACGACACGAGATATTCTCATCGAAGCGGCGACATTTGATCCTATCAGTGTCAGAAAAACTTCTCAACGTCTCGGTATCCGTACTGATAGTTCTGTACGATTCGAAAAATGAGTCGACGGGACACTCCCCTCTCTTTCCTCATCACGATATGAGCAATTACTTGCAGCTTTTATTCCCGATGCACAATATCTCGGAAATTTTATCTACGAAACAAAAAAGACACCGACCATTATCAAGCTCTCTCATGAATATATCGAAGAACGTGTCGGTGCAAGAATGTTAGAAGAGGATGTGGCTGATATCCTCACACGACTTGGATTTTGAATCAAAACAAAAAGTGTTTCAGAATACACTATCACTGTCCCCTCTTGGCGTGATACTTGAGACGTTAGTATCCCGGCAGATATCGTGGAGGAAATAGCACGAATGATTTGATACAATACTCTCGAGATTGCTCCTCTCCCAGGACCTCTCAGTACAGCTCATATCTATGCACATGATGCTGTCACGACAAAGATTTCTCGATTTTTCTCAGGACACGGATACTTGGATGCCTATACTTACCCTTTTACACTCGCTGAAAGATTCTCACGATTCTCAGATAAAGATCCTGCCATTATTCACAATACGAACGAGAATAGGACACACCTTCGTGCGCATATGGCAGAAAATCTTCTGGAACTCGTGGCAAGTAATTATCGAACCAATGAGCAAGGAGCATTCTTTGAATTTGGCCCAATATTTGATGGAACCGAATCACTGCAATGACTCGGTATCTCATGGTGAAACTCCCTCGAAAGCATCCAAGATACACTAGTTCACTATACAAAAACTTTTTTCGGTACCGAAGGGAGTATTGTGCAATCAGAAATGGAAACAAAACTCTTTGCACCGAAAGCTTGTGGAGAAATTATCAACCCAGAATGAACAGTGCTTGTACGATTTGGACTTATT
>Ga0247840_10007663_pt1 | contig 14913 bp, 11 predicted proteins | sample LaCruzMarch2015__FD_192404 | JGI IMG/M metagenome (GOLD analysis project Ga0247840, IMG submission 192404) | Freshwater microbial communities from meromictic Lake La Cruz, Castile-La Mancha, Spain - LaCruzMarch2015_17m | ecosystem: Environmental > Aquatic > Freshwater > Lake | place: Spain...
CTCAAAAAGCACTTTTATATCGAGTTTGCTGTTGTCCTTAGGCACATTTTCTTCATCTGAAGTATTCGGATTTTCAGTAACATCATGCACTTTGGTTTGTTTTAAATAATGATTGTCCCAAATATCATTTAAATTTTTTACAACGCTGTTCTTAATCAATACACCCGAATAATATGGTGACCAGTTTTGAATCGGAAATTCTTCTTGTAAGTCTTTTATTAATAGTGATGTTTCACACTTTATGTTAATAAGTTCTTTGAAACTTACATCAATTTTTCGGATTAGTTGTCCCATTTGATAATCTTTTTCATTGTTCTCTATGTTGTAAATATCACTTACTACTTCTCCTCTCCCAATTATTCCTCTGTTCATAATATCTGATCCGTTATACAACAAAAAGACGGAATCACCTTTTTTTATATTTGTATCAACGACATTCCAAGATTCACTAATTGGCAGCAGAGTATAACCATTAATAAAATAATCATATCTCTCCCAATGTTTATCATTGGTATTCCACGTAATTAGATAGTACGCCATTTTTACCCTCTGTTTTCATTATACAAGAATATATATTTATATCTATATAAATAAGGAATTCTTCAACAAATACACTTATCCTGTCCTATTTTTTGTATAATTAGTATATGCCCCATATGTATCCTGATTCTCTTCCTAAACCACTGGATGAGTACCTTAAGGGAGAAGCTAAAGTGTTTGAAAAGCTTAAGAACCAATTGTCTAATGATTGGAATGTTTATCATGGGGTACCTTGGCATCTTCAACCTGATCGCTTGAAGAAACAAAGAGACGCTGAAGCTGATTTCGTTTTAACTCATCCGATCTATGGAATCCTTGTGATAGAAGTAAAAGGTGGTATACAGATTCGATATGATGCTCATCATAATGAATGGACAAGTACAGATTATAATCTTGAAGTTCATAATATCAATGATCCTTATGATCAAGCAAGATCCAATAAATATAACTTAATCGAAGAGATGCTAAAGATTCCTGAACTAAGACATTATAGTAAACAAGATCTAGAAAATAAACTATCTATAGGATACGCTGTTGTCTTTCCTGATGTAACCATTGTGAGTGGTGGTTTACCTGTCTTTGCTGTTTCTGAAATTACCTTAACTGAGAATTATTTAAATACGCTTGAGAAGACTTTGATTAATGTATGCCAACACTACTCTCAAAACAAAAGTCTAGACAGAGATCTTATTGCTTCTACTCATCTTAGTATTATGCATTTATTAGCGCCTTCATTTACTTTATCTCGTACTTTAAAATCTTGGTTCGCTGATGAAGAGAAACAAATCATAGAGTTAACCAATGATCAATACATCGTCTTAGAGAATCTTCAACGAGCTAAAAAAGCCAGTATCTATGGATGTGCTGGAAGTGGTAAAACCTTATTGGCCATTCGTAAAGCTCAGCTCTTATCAGAAACCAATCAATTGGTCTTATTGGTGTGTTTCAATAATATCCTAGGTCAACATTTACGTAATCAGTTTAAAGATCATCCAACCGTAAGCGCAGGTAACTTTCATCTCATCATGTCGATCTTATTAAACAGTCCAATCATTTATGATGACACTGAAATCTATGAGAAAGTTAAAGCTGCTCATCTAGGTTATTATGATGCCTTGATCATCGATGAAGCTCAAGACTTCTCCCCTCTTCAACTAGAAACTTTAAAGCTTCTTCATAAAGACGATGGTTTACTGTATTACTTCTGGGATGATAATCAACAAGTCATGAAAAGAAGTGTAAATATTGCCTTTGATAAAGAAGCATTTCCTTATACACTCTCTCAAAACATACGTAATACAGGAAAGATTTTCGAGTCCGTTAAGGCTCATTATCATATGGAAGTTAAGATCCATCATGAAGGATCAGTAGGTCGTCCTGTAGAGATCCTAGCGCCTTATGCGCATCGTAATGGGACCATGTTGTTTGTAAGATTAAAAGAAGTACTTAAACGTCTCATCGAAGATGAAAAACTAGATCCACAAGACATCACCATCTTAACCTTTAAGTCAAAACAAAAATCAGCCTTAAGAGACTTCACATCGATTTATCCATTAGTAAAATTTAGCGATGAAGCCAGTGTTTCTGGAATAAGACTAGAAACTGTTCGTCGCTTTAAAGGTATGGAGTCAAAAGTAGTCATCGTTACTGAAATGGATGATAGTTCAAGTATGAATGATCCTGTTTTATTCGATGATATGTGTTATGTCTCTTTCTCAAGAGCCATTCATTTATTGATTATACTTCCACCAGATTCTATTGAGTTTGCTTAATATTTCTAGTCTCTTTTTTTCTAGTCCCACATGACTAGACCATTGAAATTCACTAAATTATACTTACCACACTTAGGACAAGGGTATTTTTCAATATCAAGTTTTTGCTCTTCAAACAATTCCAATTTCTTATCACTATATAATCGTTCAAGTTTAACTTTGCACTTAGGACAGTTGTATTCCGTTTTATATGTTCCATCATCATGAGTTAATTCTAAATGAAAGCGACCATAGAATTCATGACATTTATTGCATCTAAAAAGCTCGTGTCCGTAACTGTTGAAATTTGAACTGTCATAGGTGGCATGTTTATGATTAACTAAAAATTTGATTTCCTCAATCATCTTCTTAGAACGAAATAGTGTTGGTAACAAAGTATTGCTTGGATCTAAACTTAGTACATCACCATATCTCATCCCAATACCTAAAATAATGTTCTTGGTATATCCACAATCAAAACACTTAATATTTAGTTCTGTTCCCATAAATCCTCCATAACAAACAATTTGAAATATTCGAAGGAGCAAATACTCTCTTAGTTGCCTAATCTTTAGCCCAAAATAATCGATTTTATGAGCTGTGAAATACTTACAATTAGTGCAATGGTTTGCAGTATCTCACTATATGTCAGAGGTTTATATGTCTTTTCATTCTGATTACTTCCGAGAATTTCAAATCCTTTTCTTGTAACTTCAATAATATAGGGAATTCTATTGTCTGGTGTTTCTTGATCAAAATCAGCTATATATCCAAGTTGATTAAGGTATAGATAAAATTCTTTTATGGTTTGACCTTGGGTTAGTGGTAGAACATTTTCATCTAATTGATTGGCTGTATCCGATTTGAGAGAAAGAGAAAATACAAGCATCTTCTTTAAGAAACTTAAATTTATTGGCTTTATAGAGTTGTATGGTATTAGCCAATTATTTCTTGAATCTTTAAATGCTCCAGGAATCCGATTTTCCTTACAATAGTTGGATATCTCTTTTTGACCAATTCCCCATTTTTGAGACATTAGTTTAGTCGTCAAATAGTCTTTTCCATTAGTGCTTACTATATCTCTTTTCATAATTTTCTCAGTAATTACTTACCCTTTCCTTTTTTAAGACAATAATTGGAATTCAAAAATATTATGCCATTCTAACATGGATATTATTATTATCAAAAACCAGTTCAATAGGTTTGTTATTGAGTGTATCTAACATAATAATATTGTCTATGAAGGGACGAACGAAGTTATTCTTCGTTGATGAGAATTGTTCCATCGTTTGTTGCGTCAGTTTATCATTGAATTTACCCAAGCGTTGTCCCGCATCAATCAGTGTTTTATCTGCTTGAGTCTTAGCTACCATAGGTACTTTAGCTGCAGCTTCTCCTGCTGCCTTATTAACAAAAGCCAATCCTTTTAGTACTTGAGAATCCACAGAAGACTTTGAGTATTTCTCGATCTGGTTATAACACAATGTATAAAGTTCACGATATTTAATAGAATACTTATCGATTTTATCTGATACGCTTTCTAAGTAAGACGAATCATAGTTCTCAAGTAACATGACTTCTAAGAAAGATGAGAAAGCAAAAAGATACAAACCGAGCTGATATTCCTTTAAATTAGACTGAGCCTTAAGAGACATCTCTTTTACATTTTGTCCAATATGGATCAAGTTCTGTTTAGAGATATCCTTTGAGATGAGATCACGATAGAAAATAATATTCTGTTCAGCTTCTCGTTTAATCTCTTGAACTTGAATATGTTTATTGGTCTTATATTTTTCATTATCCCAATTGAATTTATAATTTTTCTGAATCTCGTTTAAAATCTCAAGATTCCCTCTTTGTTTTGATTTCTCCTTTAGTTCAAGGAAAACCATAATCTCTTTAGTAGTCTCTTCAATCTTAGCTAACTTTTGATCTATACCTATTAACGCCACAGCCACCATCATCATCGCTGGATTAAAAACTACAGGATTCATGTTCGCTTTAGTTAGTGATGCTATTCCTCCACCAACTTGATCATTACTCGTTAAGGCATTCCCAATAAATGCTTTCTTTTTCTTTGAAAAAGCTAGATGAGTACCTTTTGGAATATCAACTTTATAATATCCACTTAAACCTGCTCCACTTCTTGATAAACTACTAAGTTTTTCGAACAGAGGTTCAAAAGTAACTCCTAAAGATAATAAACTTTGAATAGGAATATTTGTAAATTCCTTTGATTTATCTTCAAGTAAAAAATCAGGATAAACTTCTATATTCATCATCGATTCGAATATTTCGTTATTATTGTTATCCATTGATTCCCCTCCAAGGTCTACTAATAGATTACCATAAAACAATGCCCTCTATTTTATAACTACAAGACATTGATCATATCCTTTTATACTTTAATTCTTCCGTAGTAATCTTTCCTCTTAAATAACGCTATAAAGAATTCAAATATAGAAATGAATAGCGGAATAAGTGTCCAACAAAAGATGAAATAAAGAAGTCCAGCGAACTTCTTACCTGCATAGAATTTATGTAACCCTAACCAACCCCAAAATAAACTTAAGATTAAATACGTATCCTTAGGAACTCTTCGATCATCTTTACTTCTATAACCCATGTTTTCCTTTCGCCACCAATTTGACTATTACTTTATGTGACAAATCTTAATATAAACTTTTCTTAGGAGATTGTGTCTAGATGACCGTATATTAGGTCATGTTATAGGTCAGTGATTTTATCCATCGATTCATCACTATAATCAAGATGTATGAAAGATCAAATATTGAACTGTTCTTTTTAAACAAGAAATGATCAAAGGATTATAGTTCAACATATCGAATCAATATATTACAGAGGTGTGTATGACAAAAGAATACAAAAATAAGGAACAGCAAATAAAGTATTTGATTGAGAATAAGAATATCGATCCTTTAACTCTTTCTACAGAGCTTTTTGAATACCGTAGTTATGTATCGTTGGTTAACCCTTATAAGGAATTTGTTTGTAAAAACAAGATTGGGGAGACACATATATACGATGATCCAACAGATTTTAGTCTATTTCTTAACATAGCTTATATAGATGATTTCATTTCATCCCGGCTGAATCTTTACATTAATGCTTTTGAAAAACACTTGAAAAGTTTTATTGCTTCTGTTTATTCTGAAAAAATGAATAAGGTAAGTAGAAATTGTGATGATTATGCTACTTGGGAGCTTATAAAAGCTTCAGGCTCTACAAATCTTTCCCTAAAAATTTTTCATGATTGTTTACCAATAGGGAATGATTATGATAAAAAGTTTACGTTAATCTGCGCAGAAGAAGAAGTTATTAGTAAACGAATTAGTGTTGTTTCTACAATCCTAAAATTGAGTTCTACAACAACATCGTCTAAAAATATCATTGTGAATCATTACAAAGCAAATCATTTTCCCGTGCCTTTTTGGATAGTAGTACATGAACTTTATCTTGGAGATTTACTGGTTCTGTTAGGCATGCTACCAATAAAAGAACAAGTTGCATTCTGTGAGAAACTATCAAATAAAACTCTTAACTATAATGAAGCTAGATCAATGATTACAAGGATGACTTGCATTAAGAATATGCGCAACATAATTAATCATTATGAACCTATCGTTCCCTATTTTTTGGGATGTGTTAATGATAATTCGCTTGAACAAGTTAAAAAGAGCATTCAACTACTCATGATTCACTATGAGAATTCACCTTTGAAAAATATAGAAATTAAACCACTTAAAGACTTCATTCTACGTGAAAATGATTATACTAGAAAACGGATCAATATGTTAAAAGACATTCTTGGTGTTATCTAAAGAAAAAGCCGATGTAATTTAATACCTCGACCTAATTTGCGTGCACTAGGTGCCGCTCTCATGTATTTATATTAATACAATTGATGCATGAAATCAAGCCTTATTACTGTTTAAATGACCATTTTGATGTAACTTTAATATTGTTCTTCATCAGTAATATTAATCTCTTTGTCTACTATTCAAAGCATATAGAAGCAAATTGTCCATATTCCACTCTCCGTGTGTAGACACTGGATGTTTGTACTCTTTAGTGCCACTCTACATGGAGAAACACATTATGAAAGAATCATATTTTAATGGAGGTTTAGCGGGTTTGATTGGGTGGTCAATACTTGGTTTCCTGATTAATGTGTTTACTTCTGGGATCTATTATCCATGGGTAGTGGTTATGATGGTAAGTTGGAGAGTCAATCATACTTGATTTAATCCATCTGTTGCCTTTCAATCACCAATTAAATCTGTGAGACTATTATGGTTATATCGTGAATTCTTCTTACATCTGAATGAGTATTTTAGTATGATACAACTAAGTTTACCTATAAGTCTCCATCATTCTCTTATAATCTGCATCAAATTGTGGTAAAATGATGGAGATAAATCATTAATGAAGGAGATAATATGCACACTTTTGACTATAAAACCAAACCTCTTCAATGCCTGACTCCTGAAATAGTCGCACTTACCTCAAAAATACATGAAAGTAAAGGAAGACAAGATCTCTTTATTGAAGCAAATAGGGATGAATTAAATGCTTTATTGGATATTGCTAGAATACAAAGCACAGGAGCCTCAAACAGGATTGAAGGTATCTTTACATCTGATAAGCGCTTAGAAGAACTAATCACTAAAAAATCTGAACCAAGGAATAGATCTGAGCAAGAAATAGCTGGCTATCGTGAAGTACTGGCTACCATTCATGAAAACTATGATCTTATTGTTTTAAGACCGAATATCATTCTACAATTGCATAGAGACTTATATTCTTTCTCAAGCTCATCGATTGGTGGAACCTATAAGAATTCCGATAATATCATCGCTGAAACTAATGCTGATGGAAATCAAGTAACTAGATTTACTCCTGTTCCTGCTTTTCAGACATCAGATGCTATGAATGATTTGTGTGAAGCGTTTTTAGTTGCTTCACAGCAACAAACTTTAGATCCACTGATTCTAATTCCCATGTTTATCTTGGATTTTCTATGTATTCACCCCTTCAATGATGGGAATGGTCGACTAAGTCGTCTACTGACTTTACTTTTGCTTTATCAATCTGGGTATATTGTAGGTAAATATATTAGTCTCGAGATGTTGATTGAAAAGACAAAAGAGACTTACTATGAAGTGCTTCAGGATAGCTCAAATGATTGGCATCAAGATGAAAATCGCTATGAACCTTTCGTTAAATATACTTTAGGAATCATGGTGAAAGCCTATGATGAATTTGAAAATCGCATTGAGCATCTAAAAACTCGCAAGATGTCTAAGCCTGATCGTATTAAGTCTGTTATAGATCGTAAAGTAGGAAAAATAACTAAAAAAGAAATTATGGAAACTTGTCCAGACATCAGTCAAGTGACTGTAGAAAGAACACTCACAGACCTTGTTAATAAAGGTTATATTGTGAAGACTGGTGCGGGTCCTTCAACAGCTTATGTGAAAAGTAGTAAGATTTAATTTATCACTATCATTTTATATTCAAATGATGGTGATATTACAATTAATGATGGAGGTTTAGCTGGTTTGATAGGGTGTTCACACCTTGAATTTAATCACTGTGTTTACATTTGGGATCTATGGTTTCTGGATAGGTATCGCCATTAAGAAATGGGAAGTCAAACAACCTCACTTCGCTTATTAAACATAAAAGGGATTTCATTGAAATCCCTTTTTATATCTCCTATATCACATTCCTTAAATCTGTTTCTACGATATTGAACCTTTTAAATTCTGGGAAAGATTTCTCAAAGCATTCTTTCTTAATATTGCTTTTTTTATCTAGATAGGATATCAAAATTACATCAGCTGGATAGATAATCATAGACAACTTTCGATCTCTTAAATAATCATATTTATTGTAGAGTGGTATCTCATTGATCCTACTTAAGTAATCCAACATACCCAAGATATAAAGCGACTCCATATACCATCTTTGATCAAGGTATATTGTTATGATATCTGACGTTATGATGTACTCTATAAAATCAAGATCTCCTTTAGAAAGAAGAGCATGTTTATAATTTCCTTTATGGATTTCAAAATCTGGTCGATGTATTTCTTTGACATTTGCGATTTCAAGTAAGGATTCAATAGTTATATCCAAAGCTTTCGCAAGATCATGAACCACCATTATGGAACAATGGCCTAAATACTGATCTTCATCAAAAAGATTACGTATCGTAGGATAGGCAAGATGACTAAGTTCTTGGAGTTTATGTTTATTAAGTTTCCTTCTTCTTAAGTAGTTTTTTAGTGTCATAGGACCCCCTATATCCACACTACCTATTACCCTTTAGTCTGTCAATACCTTAGACTAAATTATGCATTTCTTCTTAGTACCGCATTGATCCAATCAGGTGCGTAAGGTGAAGTACAACCTTTAGATACCTTCATCTCTTTATAAAGCCCTAATCGTTCTCCTAACGCTAAACAACGCTCTGTAAACTTAGGATGAGTGATCCCTATCTCACAGAGACATCTATTCATTTCGTATTGAACAATAGGTTCTGTAGATAAGAGTTTCTCTTCGATAATCTTATATAGATCTTCCATTTCTTGATCTGTAAGTTTTCTTCTATGAATCAAAACGATAGCCATATTCCAAGCTGATCTCTGTAGTCTTAGATCAGGATGATTCATCCATTGATTGATGTAGGACTTAGGATCTTTAATGGATTCAAAGACCTCAAAGGTTAATTCATCGATTACCATCGTAGATGTACTTTGTTTAATCAGATTTCCTAAAGAAGTGATATCTAATTGAGCAGGATCTAGAATCATAGAAGCGATGATCCTAACCTCAAAGATGTTGCTTTCCCATAGTTCCAGACCTAGTTTATGATTTGTTTTTATTTTTAGTGCAAGCTTTCTTAAAGGACCTTTATTGATTCCTAAGATCTTTTCTTGAATGCCTTGTTTGGTATAGATTCGTTGTGTTGTCTCATTGGCTAAAGGATTTAGTTCATTGAGTATCTCTTGAAGTGTTGATGTCATAGTTATCTCCTAATCTAATCATACCATTCTCCTTGAAAAGGTCACTTATACCGCCTAGAAGAAAGATGACTAAGCATTTTGAAGTGCTTTCTTTGCATGGTAATCATCTATAAGAATCAAGATAAATACTAAGACTAAAGGTAATGTGATCAACCACATAAGGCCATTATACAAAGAGTACATAAAGTAGAAAAATATCATCAACCCTAAAGTGATCTTATTTCTAAAAGCTAAGAGTAAGGTGATGGTCATGATTGTGACACTTGTTTGAGTCATGATAAATAAAGACCAGAATTGATGAAGCAGATCAGTTCCTAAACGATTAATCTGCTCCGTCATGGATAAACTTTTTTGAAGTTCTACTCCTAAAGAAATCAAACATAAGATGATTATTGTAATGGTTATAGCTTTTTTAAAAGAACGTTTAGGTTTTGGTTGTCTATTCTCTAGTCTAGAATAGACATTAATTATGAGATGTATTGGGAAAATAAGTGGCCAAGAGATGATAAAGGTTGAAAACACATAAATACTTAGGAGTATTATAGCTGTCAATATGGGAGTCTCTTTTGGGAATGCTATGGCAATCATCAAAGCTATAATCAATGGAATGGTGGCGAAGTAAGTTAAAAAACTCAATCCGAACTCGGGCATATATAAGCCACCTGCCCAATTCCATGGAGTGTAAAAATAATAGAAATAGGCAAAATAAATTAAAACAATGCCTAAAGCTAAACTGAGGTAGACTCTAGGATTGATAGTTTTAGGCATTGTTTGATTCATAGGTTTTCCTCTTCTAGTACTTTAGTCTTGGATTATGGGATAGTTTTGGTTAAGTTACCAACTATTATGTGTTTATGAATGATTTTTATTAAGCTTTTTATCTTTGATCTTCTTTTCCTTCTTAGGTTTTGGAGTTTTCTTTACTTTAGGTTCTTTCTTAGGTTGTGCTTCCTTCTTAACCTTAGGAGCCTTCTCTTTCTTAGAGAACCAATGTTTCTTCTTTTTAAGATCTGCTTTAAAGATGATACCTGCACTTGCTCGTGCTTCATCTAAGATACTCATAACGGTCTGGATATGATCTAGTTCTAAGAGATAAGCTTTCTCATCTTTTTCTTCGATGATACGAGCTATTTCTTTTAAGGTATAAGCCATCCCATCAGATTCTTGTTTAAGACCGATGTTTGTTTTCGTTGATTGATCTAGCTCTACGTTTTCTAATAAACCAGATACTGAGTTTACGATCAAGCTTCCTTTTTCACCTTGTATAATGATCTTAGGATCTGATTTAGAATTCTTAGATTGGATACAGGTACAGATCATACCTTCATAGCTCATGGTTAAGATACCACTACTATCTATCGTATTAGGCAGCTTAGATGCGACATAGTTGATCTCTTGTGGTGCTCCAAATAGCGCACTCACCAAGTGAACCCCATAGACACCTAAGTCAACCAAAGCTCCTCCTGAGAATTCATCAGAGAAGACATTAGGATCCTTGCCTGCTAAGTAATCATCATACTTACGAGAATACTTACAGAAGTTTATCGTAACTAATCTTATCGGTGCGATGTCTTTGATGTGTTCTTTTAATACTTGGAAGTTAGGTAGATGAAGCACTCTGTTCATCTCAAAGATCTGAGCTTTATGTGTAACAGAGGCTTCTATTAAGGATATAAACTCTTTCATATTAGAGGTAAAAGGTTTCTCTACGATCACATGTTTATTCGCTTGTAGAGCTTTAAGAGCCATCTCATAATGAAGACTATTAGGTAGACCGATATAGATGATGTCTATGTCTTTGTCTTTAAGTAAAAGATCGATCTCATTATAGGTCTTTTCGATCGTATACTTAAACGCAAAAGCTTTTCCTTTTTCTAGATCTCGACTTAAGATCGCAGAGACCTTCATCGATGGGACAAACTTCACTGCCTCCATAAAACCTTCAGAAATCATCCCCGTCCCCAAGATTCCAACATTCAACATGAGCGTACCCTATCTTTCATTGTGGTCAATACCTTGACCACCATCTCTTTAAGTTTACTCTTTCTATTGCTTTCTTTACACAAAATATTTCTAAAATCACACTAAATAAAAGAGAACCTCGTAAGGTTCTCAAGGATACATACAAATTCTTCTATTAGGCTTTCTTAAGCACTTTTTCGATGAAGACCTGTACAATCTCTGGATCGAATTTTTTACCACTATAATAACGAATTTCTTCAATGGCTTCATGTTTGGTCATCATCTGTTTATAAGATCTTTCACTGATCATCTCATCATAGGCATCGGCGAGACAGATGATCCTTGCGTTAAGCGAGATGTTTTCTCCAGATAATCCTCTTGGATAACCTTTCCCATCCCATCGTTCATGGTGTTGCAAGACATCCTCTGCGATCTCAGCGAATTCTAAGGATGAACTTAAGATACGATAACCGATCTCAGGATGTTTCTTGACTTGTCTCCATTCATCATCAGTTAATCGTTTCGTACTGTTGAGGATGCTCTCAGGGATACCTACTTTACCGATGTCATGGATCAATCCGGTAGAGGCGATCTGTTCAATGGAATCCTTAGTAAAGCCCATCGCCGTCGCAATATCTCCACAGATTTCAGAGACTCTTTGTGAGTGGTTGGCTTCCCGTTTATTCTTCTCAAACAAAGTATTCATGATCAAAGAGATGGTCTTGTTTCTTGCGCTTGATCGATCAGACAGTTTATGTCTATACATTTGATTTTCGGCTGTTTTAAAGATATCTGAAACTGTCTCGGTGATGGTGTGTTTGGTCGCATAACCAAAAGAGATGGAGAGTTCTAGATTACCTATTTTTTCTTCAGCGATGTATTTATGGATACGTTTAATGATCTTTTCTGAGGTTTCTTCATTGGTCTTAGGCAAGAGGATAACGAATTCATCTCCTCCTATACGGGCAACGATCTCATCTTGTCGACAACCCTTCTTGATCGCTTCAACCGTCTTGATCAGTAAGCTGTCCCCAAAATCATGCCCAAAAGAATCATTGACGATCTTTAAGCCATTCACATCTCCCATAACGATGGTTAATGGTAGATTTCTTTCCACATCCAAGCGTTTAAGTTCTTCCTCAAAGAAACGTCTATTGTAAAGCCCTGTCAAATGGTCATAATAGCTTAAACGCATGATATTTTCTTCATTCTTCTTACGATCGGTAATATCCGTAATCAAAGCTGCGAATTGATTGGGCTTGATTCTATAGGTATAGGTCGAATAGATACGATCCTTAGCCGCATAAGTGTTCTCAAAATAACTGGATTTTCCTGTCATTACGACTTTTTTATATTCATCGAACCAATAGGACTCTAAATTAGGAAAGAGTTTCTTTAATGATTTCCCTACGATTTCTTCCTTCTTAAAGCCAAATAAACGCGTATAGCTATCGTTGATGTCGATGATGATATAATCTACAGGTTGACCTAAACGATTGAATACGACCTCATAAAAGGCTAAGCCTTGATCCATAGCGGTATATAAACTTCTATATTTTTCTTCGCTTTCTTTTAAACTACGATCACTGATCATTTTATCGGTGATGTCTTGAAGTGTACCAGCAACTTTTAATGGTTTACCTGCTTCATCACAGATCTTTACCGCACGAGAATGTACGAAACGATGTTCCTTGGTTTCTTTATTGATCAATTCAAATTCGATCTCATAAGGGATATTATCGTTGATAAGGGCCGCTAAAGCCGCATCTAAACGAGGATGATGTTCTTTTAAAATGACCTGTCTAAGTGTCTTCATTGGGGAAGATTTAGTCTCGTACGGGATACCATAGATCTTATAGGCTTCTTTAGACGCTGTAACGTTCTTTGTCTTTAGATCGAGTTCCCAATTACCGATATGCGCGATCTCTTGAGCCGCCAATAGACCAAGTTCACTCTCTTTGAGTGCCTTTTCCATGCGTCTGCTATCGGTGATGTCTCTTACGATACCGATCGCATTCCATTCATCTTTGATCAAAACAGAAGATAAAGATAGTTGTATTTGTATCTCCGTTTTATCTTTTCTATGCGTGGTCATATCAAAAGTCTTCCCTATTAAAGGACCACTTCCACTGTCTTTAAATTCTTGAGCACGTGCGCCATACTTATGTGTATTTTCAGGAGTGGCGATCCATTCATGAAGTTTCTTACCTAATGCTTCTTTTTCAGTATAGCCAAAGATACGTTCAGAAGCCGCATTCCAGAAAGTGATCTCTCCTTTTGGACCCATCATAATGATGGCGTCTTGAGCCGAAGAGGTGATCGTTCTTATTCTAAGTTCATTCTCGATCAATTCTTCTTCGATCTTTTTGATTTCGGTGATGTCTCGAATAGTCTCTATCGCCCCTATGATGTTTCCACTGGAGTCATGTAGAGCAGAAGTCGTCATCGAGATCCATCGACCTCTTCCTTCATCCATCGCTTTACAGAAATTAACTGCTGAATAGATATTGTTTTCTAAACTTACTTTTACGTAAGATAGATCTTTAAGTTTCTTCGTTTGAAAGATCACATCAAATAAATGAGGTCTCACATCACGATAGAAAGGCAACATATAAGCTTCTTCGCCTTTTCCTATCATCTCATCAGATGAAATATGGGTCATGGTTTCCATGGCTCTATTCCATATCAAGACCTTCTTATTTCGATCTACCACAAAGGTCGCATCAGGTGATGAATCGATGATGTCTGAAAGTTGACGTTGACTGTCTTTTAGTTCTTGACTAGAACGTTTCTGAGTTAAAAAGAGACCCAATTGACTCGCATATAATTCAGCGACATCTTCTTTATCAAAGATCTTATCTTTAGCCATGACCAGGGTAAAATCCCCCAGCATGAGTCCTTTCTTCGTGATCTTAACGAAAATAGCTTCACCTAAACCTAAAAGCGTTTCGATGACAGGGATCAATTCCGTATTGAACTGATTTCCTACGATGGCAGATAAAGAAGGAAAACGAGTGATGTTTTGATCCTTGGTTAACTCTTTACGTTGGAGATCTTCTTCCCATACATTATTGATAAACTTAAAGCCCATGATCTTAGATGCTTTTCTAACCAAGGTCAAACTGACAGCGATACTCTTGGTGGTAAATGTCTTTCCACTAGGATCATATAGATTGAAAATAACGAATTTAGCCCCAGTTATTTTTCTGAAGTCTTCCGCGATCTTTTCATAGTTGATGGGTTCATCGATGTTTTGAAGAAACTCCTCAGCCAAAGACACCATCGTTTTAATGGAGTCACTACTGTTTTTATCTGAGGTTAGTTTTGTCAAGTCTTGGCTCATTTAGGTTCCTTTATTATTTTCACGATACAGTACTCATTATACTAACTATAGGAATCTATTCTATGAGAGTTTATGATATTTAAGCGTTTATGTCAAAAAAAACTGTGATTATTATGCTTTATAAGCGCCTCGTTGAAATGATTCGATAAAGTCTAGGTATAAAATGGTATTGGTTTCTTGTAGATAAGTATACCAAACTCACAATATGCGTTCAAGTTTATCCATTAAGTGAACTCTGTTTCTTTGAGTTTCTTGCCTATATAAG
>Ga0247840_10007666_pt1 | contig 14909 bp, 11 predicted proteins | sample LaCruzMarch2015__FD_192404 | JGI IMG/M metagenome (GOLD analysis project Ga0247840, IMG submission 192404) | Freshwater microbial communities from meromictic Lake La Cruz, Castile-La Mancha, Spain - LaCruzMarch2015_17m | ecosystem: Environmental > Aquatic > Freshwater > Lake | place: Spain...
TGCGCTTCATCAATAATAATAAAGCGATTTAAAAAGGTGCGCCCACGCATATAATTGAGAGATCTTATTTTAATTTTATTTTGTAATAAATCTTGAGTGGCTCCTCGCCCGAAGCTTCCGCCTTCTTGAGTGCCATGTAAAACCTCAAGATTATCCATTAATGCGCCCATCCAAGGAGTCATTTTTTCTTCTTCAGTTCCTGGTAAGAAGCCAATATCCTCGCCTACGGGAATAGTTACACGAGTCATAATAATTTCTGTGTAACGGTTTTGGTCTAAAACTTGGGTGAGTCCTGCAGCTATTGTTAGCAAGGTTTTACCTGTTCCTGCTGAGCCTTGGAGAGTTACGAAATCTATTTCTGGATCTAATAATAAATTTAAGGCAAAGTTTTGTTCACGGTTTTTAGCATTAATTCCCCACACGGAATTTTTAGCCTGCGAGTAATCGCGTGCCATTTGTACGACAGTGCCTTCTTCATCAATTTGTCTTACTATAGCCTGAAATTCATTATCTTCGGTGCTTATGCAGTCATTAGGGTTCCATTGCGAGGTTAATGGTCCTTTTATCCGATAAAATGTATTGCCGCTTTGTTGCCATGACTCCATGTCTTTTGAATGTGTATCCCAGAAATTATTTTCAAGAATATGCATGCCGCCGTGTAATAAATTTACATCATCTAAAACTTTGTCATTATAATAATCTTCAGCTTGTATCCCAAGAATGCCCGCTTTAATTCTTAAATTAATATCTTTAGAGACAATAATTACTTGTTGTTGTGGGTGCCTGATTTTCAGTCCAAGAGCCGTTGCAAGTAAAGTATTATCAACTTTATGGCCTGGAAGTGATGTGGGTAGTACTTGTTCAAAATCATCAGTTTGAAAAAACAAATGGCCGCTTGCTTTTAATTTATCTTTGCTATTAAAAGTCTGGATTGGTAAACCTTTGACAATTTGTTTGTGGGTTGAGTTGCTCATGAGCTCCACTAAAATCCGGTTGGTTTGCCGTACGTTACGCGCAACTTCAGATAATCCCATTTTATGATTGTCTAATTCTTCTAAAACGACCATTGGCAAATAAATATCGTGTTCTTCAAAACGATAAATAGCTGTAGGATCGTGCATGAAAATATTAGTATCAAGCACAAATAATTTATTATTTTTATTAGTGTAGTCCATTAAGTTATCCTATTAATAAATTATAATCATTGTGCTTATGGCTGAGGTCTCAGTCAAGGGGAATTAGTTAATTGATCTTAATTTACGGTATAATAATTTAAATTACTATAAATAGGACTTACGAAAAACTAATACTATGTAATCCTGAACAAAGAGCTGAAGTAGTCTATCGTCCCCGCGCGGGGGTGGCAGACTACTTCAGCTCTTTGTTCAGGATGGCATTACTGCGTTATTCGTAAGCCTGATAAAATAACTATGGGTGTTTTATGTCCAATGGTAAACAAGATAGCAGCACAATCGTGTTTAATAAAAAAGTGCATTTTGAATATTTTATTGAAAATGAATATGATGCAGGCTTAGTGCTTCATGGTTGGGAAATAAAGAGTTTGCGTGCGGGTAAAATTAATATATCTGATGCCCATGTTATTATAAAACATGGCGAGGCGTGGTTATTAGGTGCACAAATTCAACCGTTGCAGACAGCCGCAACTCATCTATGTCCTGATGCGAAACGTACCCGTAAATTACTTTTGAGTCGGCGGGAATTAAATCAATTAATAGGATTGGTTGAACGCCAAGGTTATACTTTAGTTCCTATTTCTCTTTATTGGAAAAAGAATTTTATCAAGATGAGAGTTGCCTTAGCTAAGGGTAAGAAAACTCATGATAAACGCGATACAATTAAAGAGCGCGATTGGCAGCGCGATCGTTCACGCATTATGAAAAAACATGGTTAATTAAGATTTTTCCTTAATCATTTATGAAGCTTATACTTCAATATAATAAAATTTAAGTTAGACTATAATCAAAATTAAATAACTAAGATTTAGGCTTAACACCTAACTCTTAAAATTGTAATCCGTAAAGGAGTTTTATATGTGCGGGATAATGGGTGCTGTTTCACACCGTGATATTAGTAAAGTTCTATTGGAAGGATTACGCCGTCTTGAATATCGCGGTTATGATTCAGCAGGATTAGCTGTTATTGATGAAAATTCACGGTTAAAGCGGCTTCGAATCCAGGGAAAAGTACAAGCTTTAGCGGATGCGATGTCTGAGACTTCTATTGCAGGTCAGACAGGTATTGCTCACACACGATGGGCCACGCATGGCAAGCCATGTGAAAAAAATGCTCATCCTCATCTATCTAATGGTGAGGTGGCCGTTGTTCATAATGGAATTATTGAAAATCATGATGATCTTCGTTCATATTTGCGAGAGCTTGGTTATCAATTTACATCAGAGACTGATAGTGAAGTGGCAGTTCATCTTATTCATTATCATTACCAACAGCAAAAATCATTATTACTTGCTGTACAAGCAACGGCTGCCCAAATGGACGGCGCTTTTTCTTTAGGTGTAATACATCGCGACAATAAAGACGAATTAGTGGCGATTCGTAAAGGTAGTCCGCTTGTTGTAGGCATTGGGATTGATGAAACCTTTATAGCCTCTGATTCTTTAGCACTTCGCTCCTTTGCACAGGAAGTAATTTATCTAGAAGAAGGTGATTCTGCTCGACTTACTAAAGATAAAGTCGAGATTTATGACTCACTAAATAAATTAGTGATAAGAAAAAGACAGCCCTTAACTGATGATTGTCAAGCTGTTAGTAAAGGTCCTTATCGCCATTTTATGTTAAAAGAAATTTTTGAGCAGTCAAAAGTATTGGCGGACACTTTGGAAGGGCGTACTGCGAGTCTTGATGTATTGCGGGCAAGTTTTGGTGAAAAAGCGAATGGTATTTTTGCTGAAGTTCGTAATATCCATATTGTTGCTTGCGGGACTAGTTATCATGCTGGCATGATAGCTAAATATTGGTTGGAATCATTAACTAAAATTCCAACACAAGTTGAAATAGCTAGTGAGTATCGTTATCGAGATGTAGTTGTATCTGATAAGACTTTATTTATTACAGTATCACAATCTGGTGAAACAGCAGATACCTTGGCCGCTCTTTTTAAAGCTAAAACATTAAATTATTTAGCTAGCTTTGTAATTTGTAATAATGCAACTAGTAGCTTGGTACGAGAATCTGATTTTGCCTTTTTAACTCGCGCGGGCGTTGAAATTGGTGTAGCTTCTACTAAGGCATTTACGACACAGCTGGCGGCTTTTTTAATGCTTGCAGCGGCTCTTTGTCATGATGAGCGAGGCACGGAAGTATTGCAGCAATTAAAGCAATTGCCTGCAAATTGTGAGCGAGTTCTTAAGATAAATGATGAAATTGTTTCTTTAGCCCAAGTATTTGTTAATAAGGACCATGCTTTATTCTTAGGACGAGGCGTGCAGTATCCCGTAGCTTTGGAAGGTGCTCTAAAGCTTAAAGAAATTTCATACATTCATGCTGAAGCATATCCTGCTGGGGAATTAAAGCACGGGCCATTAGCTTTAGTTGACGAATCTATGCCGGTTGTCGCAATCGCACCTAATGATGAATTATTGGATAAATTAAAATCTAATTTGCACGAAGTAAGTGCGAGAAAGGGCAAGCTTTTTGTATTTGTAGATGACTCTCAAGACTGGCATGAAAATGGAGCTCGTTTAATTAAAGTTCCAAGCTGTGGGCAATGGGTAGCACCAATAGTTTATACTATTCCATTGCAATTATTAGCTTATCATGTTGCTGTATCTAAGGGTACAGATGTAGACCAGCCACGTAATTTGGCAAAGTCAGTAACGGTTGAGTAGGTAACTTTTAGAACTATTCGCAAATTGTATATGATTGACGGTATAATAGTTTCGTTTTTTATTTTGTTTTACGAGGATGTGAATGACAGTAGAGATTTTGGCGATAGCGACGAAGATTGCAGAGGAATTAAAAGTTAAGGTTTCTCAAGTTGAAACGGCTATTCGTTTACTAGATGATGGTGCGACTGTGCCATTTATTGCGCGTTATCGAAAAGAAGCGACTGAAGGCCTTGATGATATAAAATTACGAGCCCTTGTTGAGCGGCTGCATTATTTAAGAGAGTTAAATGATCGCCGTAATGTTGTTTTGCAAACTATTAGAGAGCAAGATAAATTAACTGACGATCTTGAAAAGGCTATACTAGCCGCTGACACCAAAACTCGTCTTGAAGATTTATATTTACCATTTCGTCCTAAAAGACAAACTAAAGCAATGCAAGCTATCGAAGCAGGACTTGAGCCTTTAGCTTTAGCTTTATTAGAAGATCCTGCTCTTATTCCTCATGAACATGCGGTTCAATTTATTAATCCTACTAAGGGAATAGAAAATGTTGAACTTGCTCTTGAGGGAGCTAAACAAATTCTTATGGAACGTTTTTCTGAAGATGCTAATTTACTAAATGAATTGCGCCAATATTTATGGCAACATGGCATAATTAAATCTACTGGAGTTAAAGATAAGCAGGATAAATCTAATAAATATAAAGATTATCTTAACTATGAAGAACCTATTAATAAAATCCCTTCACATCGTGCATTAGCTCTTTTCCGTGGTCGGCGTGAGGGAGTATTACAAGTAGCTCTTACGTTAGCTAATGATCTTAGTTTTGGCGAAGAGCGAATAGCCTCTCACTTTAAAATTAAAAAAGATAAATTTTCTCCAGATAGCTTTATATTAGAAACTATAAGGATGACCTGGAAACTTAAGTTATTTACTAAATTAACCCTTGAGTTATTAAATCGCTTACGTGAGTTAGCCGATGAAGAAGCAATAAATGTTTTTGCATCTAATTTGCGGGATTTATTATTAGCAGCTCCGGCAGGCCCTAAAGTTACTATTGGGCTAGATCCAGGTATTCGCACTGGCGTTAAAGTAGCTGTGGTTGATGTTAGTGGTAAGTTACTTGATTATACAACAATTTTTCCTTTTGCCCCACAAAATGAATGGCATCCTGCTATTGCTTCTTTGGCAAAAATTGCGGCTAAGTATCAAGTTGATATTATAAGTATTGGCAATGGCACGGGTTCACGTGAAACAGAGCGCTTAGTTCAAGATTTAATTAAGATGTATCCGGATTTAAATTTAACCAAAGTGATCGTTAGTGAAGCGGGAGCCTCGGTTTATTCAGCATCTTTATTAGCATCTAATGAATTTCCTGATTTAGATGTTTCTATTCGTGGGGCGGTGTCAATTGCAAGAAGGTTGCAAGATCCATTAGCTGAGCTTGTAAAGATTGAGCCTAAAGCTATTGGTGTTGGTCAATATCAGCATGATGTTAATCAAGCACGTTTAGTGCGCTGTTTACAAGGTGTGGTAGAGGATTGTGTTAACGCAGTAGGCGTTGATATTAATACCGCTTCAGTTGCTTTATTAACTTATGTCTCTGGGTTAAATGAGTTACTTGCTAAGAATTTAGTACAATATCGTGATGAGCATGGCTCTTTTACCGACAGAAATCTTTTAAAAGCTGTTCCGCGAATGGGCGAAAAAGCTTTCCAACAGGCAGCAGGCTTTTTACGTATTATGAATGGTTCTAATCCTTTAGATGGGTCTGGCGTGCATCCAGAATCATATCCTTTGGTGGAAAAAATTATAGCTGATAAGCAAGTTGATATTCGTAAAGTCTTAGGAAATCATGAATTACTTAATAGTGTAAACGCGGCTGACTATACAGATGAGATTTATGGATTACCGACAGTAAAAGATATTTTACAAGAATTAGAAAAACCTGGTCGAGATCCACGCCCTGAATTTAAAACGGCTAATTTTAAAGAAGGTGTTGAGGATATTAAAGATCTGAAAGAAGGCATGATATTAGAGGGCGTTATATCTAATGTTGCTAATTTTGGTGCTTTTGTTGATATTGGTGTGCATCAAGATGGTTTAGTTCATATATCAGCCATGACTAATCGTTTTATTAGTGACCCTCGCACAATTGTTAAAGCCGGCGAAGTGGTTAAAGTAAAAGTAGTCGAGGTAGATGTCGAGCGACGTCGCATTGGTTTATCTATGATTTTGGATGATGCTAAAGTAGCTTCCTCTGAGCGTAGGCAAGAGAAGCCTAAGATTGTAAATAAAGCGCCAATACCGAAGAAAAATGTAAAACCTAAACAAGTGGCAGAACCGCAAAAGCCAAAGGTAATAATTAATACATCTATGGCAGATGCTTTATTAAAATTAAAGAGTGGGTCATAAAATATGGCACTATCTAATAATAGCGAAATAACTATCCTAACATTAGCAATGCCTGGAGATACCAATCCTAATGGCGATATTTTTGGCGGTTGGCTCGTTTCGCAAATGGATTTAGCGGCTGGAGTTTTGGCTAAAAAAATTGCTCGAGGGCGTGCTGCCACTGTTGCTATTAACTCAATGACTTTTCTACGTCCCGTTCATGTAGGTGATGTGGTTAGTTGCCATGTTGAATTAGTAAAATTGGGCAAGACATCAATGACTATTGCTGTTGAGGCCTGGACTGAAATGTTAGCAACAGGTGAAAAATATTGTGTGACAGAAGGTATATTTGTTTTTGTTGCAATCGATGATCATGGAAATCCAAGACCGGTACCAAAACCAGCATGAAGTCTAATTATAATTTAACTGAAATTCTTGAAGAGCTTAAGCTTATATTTGAAAAAAATGAGGATCCCACTCCTGAATATTATACCCATTTTTTACATGAGCCTGAGTTAGCCCTAGATTTGGTTTTATTAATTGATGCTATAGATGAAAATCATGTAGATGATGAGCGAGCATATTATTCTTCTTTAATTTTCTCCCTTGATGTTTGTGTAGCACAGTTGCAAGTTGCATCTGAGGCTTTAAATAAATTAGCTACTAAAAATCTTGATAAGCTTATGGCAGAATTAGCTAAGGCTATTGCATCTAAAAAACATTCTTTAAGTTTCTGGTTACCTATCTTAAATGCATTTTATGAAGTACATGTTGAGTTATCGCCTGAATTAAAAAATGCTTATCTTGATCTTGCGACAGAAGAGGATGATTTAACTCCTGAGGAAGAAGTCTCACATCTTGATTCTATTAGAGATTTAATTAATGAGTTATCAGATCTTTCTATCTTTGATGTAGCAGAGAATTTTTTTGCGCAAAGTTATGCAATGCCCGCTGATTTTTTTGCAGATTTAGTTATTGATTTGTATAGTATCGATGAGGGTCAAGATATAGCCGTACTTACCTTATTGCATCCATCAGCTGAGGTCCGCGATGTAGTTGTTGCGATGCATGAACAATTGATGGACAGTATAATATTAAGTTCAGCTTCTTTATCGCGTTTGAAAACTATAAAAAATTGGTATCCTCCTTATTATCATGATCAATTTAATCGCTGGATTAAGATTCAACGTAAAAAAGGAGTGGTATTTAATGATGAGCCAGCTCCTTTAACTTTAGGAATTAAAGCTAGTGAAATTGATGGCAGTGGCGCACAAGGGCTTTTTATTCATATAAAGAAAAATCGTAAACATAGGCTTTGTGGTTTATTATTTAAGCAAGAACTTGGGATTAAAGATGCGTGGATAACGCCACCAATTTCTGCGCGTGATATTGCACGTTACTATGCTGAAGCTTTTGATGATAGCGTTACTTTACGTGTAGTTGATGTTCCATATTTGATGATGATTGCTAATCATTTTTTAGCATTAACAATTGAGCAGGGAAATATGCCAGATCTGCATTTATTAGAAATGCAGGAAGAGCTTGGCCTGCAATGGATGCCAGAAAAGATTGACGTTGAATATTTAATTGAACAACTTGGCGTTCAAATAAGTCCTTTTACTGAAGATATTATGCAGATGTCATTTAAACGCTCTAAATTATGGCCTAAATCTAAGCAATTTACGGAGTCATGGTTTATAGAAAATCCACATATTGATAAATTAGTTAATCATCGTTGTACTTTTGTTGATGGTGTAAAAGTTTGTAAATTTGATGAGGCAATAAAGGATGTATTTGCCGAAGAGCTCGAAGTTAATCGGGAGCGATGGTTATTTCATTTTTTGCTAATTGCTTTGTGGGTAAAGGCAAATCATAAGAAAAATGAAAAAATATGGCAAGATAGTTTTTTTATAGCTTATGCAATTCATAATGGTATGCCGCTAGATAAAATTCCTATTATGTATGAAATTTGTTATCAATCAGTAGTAAATAGCATTGAGACTATGCAAGAAAGACGTACGCATCTTATTAGACAATAATTTTTTAGTACCTGGTCTAATTTTTACTGGATTATTTGCGTCATTCGCGCGAAGACAGTAAGCCATCTATAATTAGGCGCAATGCTAATTTATTGGTTAGATTCCCGCCTCCGCGGGAATAACGAATTTAACAAGTATATAAATAACACACTTAGGCATGTATCAAGGCAAAACATGATTGCACGTCTTAAATGATATCTAATCAACTTGAGAATATACCCAGATCTAGCTATTATTCGCTTTTCGAAAAAATATCAATAAAATATAAGAGTATATACCTATATGAAAACAAAATTATTATTACTGCTTAGTTTAATCTATGCTTTTTCTACGTCAGTATTTGCTGTTGTTACTGATCCTAATCAAATTTTATTGCCGGAGTTATATCCTGTCTACACTGATGGCACATCAGTTTTAAATCATCCAGCTGATGGATTTGCTGAGCATTTATTGCCAACGGTTAATTTATATAAAGGCATGCCTGGTTGTTATATTGCCTGCTACTCAAGAAAAAGTGAAAATTCAATTTATTCTGCAGGTGATTCAGTATTTGTACTTGGAGTTGTAAGGGTTGCTGGTAAATACAACAATGAACGAATTTGCGAGCCTACTAATTTTGCAGGTAGAAATATAACTGGGGATCCTACATTTAAAACCATATGTACTGAAAAAATTGCATCATGCGTAGGTGGTCATTGTTGGGCGGGTGGTGATACTGGCCAATTTTTTGAAATGAGTTCGAAGGTACTTCCTTGAACTAGCATTAGCTTATAGTATGTAGGTTTGTAGCCTAAAGGCGCTGCTTTAAGCTACAAACCTTACGTCAACGTCCTGCGGCTTGACCGTTGGACGACGTAAATCTACCTAAGCTACGCCGTTGGGTCTTGGCCCAATAATATTTATTTCAGTAAGCGCAGATTTTAATTTATCTAGCTGCTCTTGAGATTTTGTTTTTGGATTAAATAGAGTGAAATGACCATTGGCTATTGATAAAACTAAATGGCCCAGACCAAAGGTTAAGGTCGCTATTGCTAAATTTACTAATAATTTTTTAAGTCCACGATGCATATCTAGAACTTTATGAGCGTCAGATAGATCCTTAGCACAGAGATCTTGAAAAGATTTATAGTTAATTGTCTTGGATTTATAATCATTAAAATGAGTGCTAATTTTCCTGATAAGTTCATTTGCTGAAGCTGAAGCATTAATATGCCCATCTTTTCTTAATTTAATAGCTTTATCAAATATCTGATTTAATATACTAAAAAAATTATTTTCAGCTTTGGTAAATGGTATTTCGCATCTATTGGTTAGCAATTTAGGGTTAAGCTGTTCAGAAACCTTAAGTGATTGAGAATAACTAAAAGCTTGAGTATCTTTTGCCTTTTGAGCCATTTCTATTACAGTTGCGCGGTAATTAGCATCTATTATTCCAGATCCAACAATGTCTGCGAATGGATGTGATAATGTAGAATTTACATATTGATTTAAATGTAAGGTTACATTTTTTGGCATTAATTCTTTGTGATTATTAAAAAAATTATGTAATGCAGAAAGAATATCCTCACGATCATCATAGAAATCAAAAACAATTTCTTCTTGAGGATTTGTCAGTGCAATTCTATGAATTTGTGCATAAAGAATCGTGGCTTTAGTTTCATCAAATTCCCAGTCAGCATGTTTACCTTTAAAATATGGATCTGTAGCACGATTATATGATGTTCCATCTTCTAATGGGTTTCCATTTTCATAACGTCCATAGATATCAGCCAGTAGAAAGGAATCAAATTTTACTGATAGATAAATACTTATCTCTTGTATTGCAGGAAAGCAAGAACCAACCTTTTTTTTTCCTTTAATACTGTTGAGATTATCGATGTATTTTGATTGTCTATTCGAGCCAATAAAAGAAATAACACTAGAGTATGCTAATCTATCATTTTCAGCACGAATCTCTTTTAAAAAAGATTCATTATATTTGATAACATCTCTTATTTCTGTGGATGCTCTTCCTTTACAAGAATTAATATAATCTTTATTAAATATACATCCATCAAAATCAAAAGAAAGCACACGTATGGACATTTAAATTACCTTTTGGTTTAAAAAAAATTATTATATTTTAAATTTATTAACACAATATTAATTTAATATTTACTTAAGGTTATTTGTATAAAATAAATGCTTTTAAGATTATGGTTCATTTATGAAAAATTGGGAAAAACTAGGTAGTGGAACTTATAATAACGCATATCTTAGTAAATCTGGTAAAAAAGTATTAAAAATTCAAAAGAAATCTTTTGGCAAAGTTAAAATAAATCCTGCATATGATGCACCTGAACGTTCAGTTCGGCTATGGAATGAATTAAATCCTCACCTTCATCCTCCCGCTCGTGTAGTTACGTTTAAGAGCGGTATTAAAGGCTGGATTTGCCCTTTTATTGCGGGTTTTCAAGCAAATGATGATGAAATTAGTGAGGCTTTAATTAGAATTTTTAATGATACCGGACGAATTATTATAGATGCTGCAAGTCCTAATAACTTTGTTACCACCCCAAAAGGAGTGGTTGTGTGTTTGGATGTTGGTCAAGCATTTCAATTAGATGAAAGAAGTGAAGAGTACTATGTTGACGGGAGAGCGCGAAGAAAATCTATAACAAGTTTAGAAGCGTGGAGTGAGTTAGAGGATAATCTCATCGATTATCTAAACAATAAAGTAAATAATACTATTTATCCATTAACGATGAATACGATTAAAGCGTTGCTGTTTATAAAACAAAATTTTCCAGATTGTTTTGATGTGAGTTTTTTCCGTGGTAACTCGCTTACAGTTTCTCAATTAGCTACAGCTTTTGATTCAGGTGAAACAGCTTTATCCTTTGATATTGATGCATTAGTTAGTGGAGACTGTCGTCCACGAAAGAAACTGCGGGAAGATATTGCACCATCGCTACCTTTTTCCTATTCATCATTTCTACATTCTTTAGGAGTTCGTAGTTATAATCCTCTTGAACATTATAGCGAGGCACCAAAATCCGGTTCAATTTCAGCAATCTTAGGCATTTTTTCAGATGTAGCACCAATGCCAATGCCTGAAACATTAATTCCTTTTTCTTCAGATAATAATACTTCAGCCTTTGGCCCCTAACATTTTTAGGATGTCTGTTTAGAAAAATTTAAGAAATATTTTTTTTCTTATATTCACACAAATCTTTAATAATGCATTCGAGGCACTTTGGGTTCCTCGCAGTGCAAATATATCGCCCATGCAGAATAAGCCAATGGTGGGCATCTTGTATAAATTCTTTTTCTATGTTTTTATTTAAATCTTTTTCAACAGCAAGCGGGGTTTTTCCTTTGGCAATACCTATGCGATTTGCCACGCGAAAAATATGGGTATCAACAGCGATTGTTGGCTTGCCAAAAGCTGTATTTAGGATGACATTTGCAGTTTTTCTGCCAACTCCTGCAAGCTCTTCTAGTCCCTCACGGGTATTTGGTACTTCACCTTGGTGTTTTTCAATTAATTGATGACAAGTCTTTATGATATTTGCAGCTTTATTATTAAATAACCCAATAGTTTTAATATAATTTTTTAAATTTTCCTCGCCTAAATTTAATATATCTTTTGGTGTGTTCGCAATTTTAAATAAATTAATGGTGGCTTTATTAACAGATATATCTGTTGCTTGCGCGGATAGGATTACTGCTATTAATAGTTCAAATGGGGAGTTGTAGTTTAGTTCTGTTGTGGGATGTGGGTTTGCTTTTTTAAAGCGCTCAAATATCTCGCGGCGTATTAGCTTGTTCATGTTTTTTATCCTTTTTTTTAGCTTCTTCGCTACGCGCCATGGCATTTAAAATATAATCTAGCTTAGCTTTTTTATCATCTTGTACTTCTTTAGATATTGAAGATAAACGCCGTTTTTCTCGATAAGCTTGTTCTGCATTATGCTCTTCTTGTAAAAGACGAATATTTTTGGCGTTAAAGCGTGCGCGAGCTATATTTTTATCATAGGTGGCTTTATCTTCTGCGATCATTTCAATGCAATCAACAGGACAAGGCTCAACACATAAACCGCAGCCGGTACATTCTTGATTAATTATTGAATGCATTGATTTTGCACTTCCAACTATGGCATCTACAGGGCAGGCTTGTATGCATTTTGTGCATCCAATGCACTCTGCTTCACGAATTTTAGCTAAGGCAGGCGCGCGAGTATTTAGGTTTAAATATGGTGTGGGATCAATATCTAATAAATTAGCTAATGCTTTTACCGTATCTTTTCCACCTGGTGGACAGCGGTCAATTGGAGCAAGGCCTGCTGCTAATGCTTGTGCATATGGTAAGCATCCAGGGTAACCGCATTCGCCACATTGGGTTTGCGGTAATAGGGCATCTATCGTGCTAACTTTATTCACTTTATTAGGCCTTATTCTCTCTAAGCATCGCATCTATTTTTTCTTTTTCTACCCTCATCATCAGAGGTATGAAAGTATTAACTTTGTGATCTAATAGCGGCTTATCAATGCTAGACCACATAAGTGGCTCGCAGTTTAAAAAGTTTTCTGATGCACTTGCCATTTGTGGTAGTACAGGTTTTAGATAAGTAATAAGAAGGCGAAATAAATTAATACCCATTGTACAAATATCTTGTACCTTTGTTATTTGCTCAGGGTCGCGTGCTAAAACCCAAGGTTTTGCAGAATCAATATATTGATTAATTTTATCAGATGCTTCCATAATCATACGAATGGCTCGTGCATAATCAAGCTTAATATAAGCATCGATGATATCTTCTTTCATATTTAATATATTGGTGTAGAGATCTTGTTCGCAGAGTGTGCTACTTAATTGATTATCAAAGCTTTTATTAATAAAGCCTGCACATCGGCTAGCAATATTTACCACTTTGCCGATTAAATCAGAATTCACCCGATTAATAAAATCATCAAAATTAAGATCAAGATCATCAACGCGGCCATTTAATTTGGCGGCAAAATAGTAGCGTAAATATTCAGGATTAAGATGCTTTATGTAAGACCGCGCTTCGATAAAAGTGCCGCGTGATTTAGACATTTTAAGCCCATTAACAGTTAAAAATCCATGGGTGAAAATAGCAGTTGGGAGTCTATGATCGCTTCCTGCAAGAATAGCTGGCCAAAATAGCGCATGGAAATAGACGATGTCTTTGCCAACGAAATGATAAAGCTCAGTCGTTGAATCTTTATTCCAAAATTCGTCAAAATTTACATTATTTTCATTACAATATTTTTTAAAGCTCGCCATATAACCAATTGGCGCATCTAACCAAACATAAAAATATTTATCGGTAGTTTCAGGTATTTTAAAGCCAAAATAAGGCGCATCACGTGAAATATCCCATTGTTTTAATCCGGCACTAAACCATTCATCAAGTTTATTTGCTACTTCAATTTGTAAATGACCTTTGCGCGTCCATTCTTTTAATAAATCTTCATAGCGAGGTAAATCAAAGAAATAATGTTCTGATTCTTTTTGAATAGGTGTTGCCCCTGAGATTGCTGAAACTGGATTTAATAAATCAGTAGTTGAATAGGTAGCGCCACAAGCCTCGCAACTATCACCGTATTGATCTAAAGCGTTACATTTAGGACAGGTTCCTTTTACATATCTATCAGGGAGGAACATATTTTTAAGTGGATCATATGCTTGCATTATAGTTTTAGTAATAATGTCGCCACGGCTTTTAAGTTTTGCATAAATACTAGTGGCAAAGGCCTCATTTTCAGGTGAATGGGTTGTGTGGTATGAATCATAAGCGATGTTAAAAGCTTTAAAATCCTGCTCATGGCTTTGTTGCATTTCGGCAGTTAATGCTTCTGGAGTAATCCCTAATTGCTCAGCTTTTAACATAATAGGAGTACCATGAGCATCATCGCCACATATAGAAATACAATTGTGCTTTAGCATTTTTTGGGTACGCACCCAAATGTCGGTTTGAATATGCTCGACCAGGTGGCCTAAATGAAGATGACCATTAGCATAAGGAAGAGCTGATGTAACTAGTATTTTACGAGCATTTGTCATAGTAGTTTATATATCACGTTTAAAAGAGCAAATTATAACCCAAATGTATGTCAATTTCTGCATATCTTTGTGGTTATGTTATAATTTATTAAATTCATCGACTGGTAAATTAATTATGTCTAATCCTCGCCTTATTGTTGGTATAAGCGGTGCTACAGGGCTTATTTATGGCATTCGTCTTTTACAAGTCTTGCAAACTATGCCAATAGAAACTCATTTGGTAATTACAAAATCAGCGCTTTTAGCACGCGCTTATGAAACTGATTTAAGTGTATCGGAGCTTAAATCACTGGCTAATGTTTATCATCGATGTAGCGATATTGCAGCTTCTATTGCTAGTGGCTCCTATAAAACCATGGGTATGATTATAGCACCTTGCTCAATGAAAAGTTTGGGTGAAATTTCCCAAGGGATAGGTGGCAATTTATTAACGCGAGCCGCTGATGTAGTACTTAAGGAGCGTCGCCGTCTAGTGTTAATGCCTAGAGAATCGCCATTACACTTGGTGCATTTAAGAAATATGGTAACTATTACTGAAA
>Ga0247840_10007667_pt1 | contig 14906 bp, 16 predicted proteins | sample LaCruzMarch2015__FD_192404 | JGI IMG/M metagenome (GOLD analysis project Ga0247840, IMG submission 192404) | Freshwater microbial communities from meromictic Lake La Cruz, Castile-La Mancha, Spain - LaCruzMarch2015_17m | ecosystem: Environmental > Aquatic > Freshwater > Lake | place: Spain...
TATATTTGTAAATGTATGGCTACACTTGAAACGCAAAAACCTCGCAATTATCTCAAATTGGCGGACTTGCGATTTTTCTTAAAAAGAAAGTGCGTCAAGGCAGCCCCGGCGTTGTGGCGGGCGAACAGGGCTTGGAGTTCGCCGATAATCTCCTCGGGAGCAGGATTCCTTACAGTTCGTCACCTGGTAATGGGGGAACATCAGGGCATGCGGCCAAGAAGGACTCAAAGTCCTCCTGTTTGGAACCTTGAGACAACTCCCGCAAAGCCGTCACGTCTGATCCCTCCGGCAGCTTTTTGTTTACCCTGCCATCTTTGCCGATAACAAGCGGGGTTCTGGTCGCGACCGCAAGGCGGCGGGCTCTCTGGGCGGCACGAAGAATCGCTGCTGTGGCACCGTGAAGTGCGTTTTCTTCTTTAACAATGGTGCTTGCTGTCATGGTTGGCCTCCTTGGTCTATGAGCCGTGGGGACTCATCTGAATTATCATACAATCTCCACGAATCCACAAGCGGGCAGTAAATTTTGCTGAAATTGCTCAATCCTTGGGAAAAGCGGCGTCGGATCACCGCTTCGGGGATGGCATGACCGCCCTGAGCCACACGAACTGCAACGCGTTCAACAGCCAGATCCTCGCTGTCGAGCTTGAGGAACACCAGATGCACGGAGTAGCCGCACTCACGCCACCGGGGGATCATGCCAGCATACGCCCTGCCTGCCAGGCCATCATGCATACATGAAACCCCGCGTGACGTCTAAAAGAAACCCACCTCGAAGGCAGATGGGTTTCTCTGGGGTTCACCCCCGACGACGGTCTGCCCGGCACGCTGCCTTCTCATGGTCCACCATCACGTTGCCGCGCCATGATGGCACCTGCGAGCGGATGCGGGAGATTCGCGCCGAACTGGAGAAACGTCGCGGGGTGATTTGAACCCGAAAACGGCGTCAAGTGGGACGAAGCTTTTTGCATCAATGGGTCGCATCGGAAAAATGGAACCGATCCATTCCCGACAGTTCAGCGGCATTGCCGAAGCTCAGGATGTCTGTAGCCAGGCGCGGAAGAACGGGTCAAAAAACCGATAGATGCCCCGGTCGTCGTAGAGGATTTCCAGCGTGCGGAGCCGTTGAAGCGCCCGTTTGACGGAGGCCGGGAGCCGCACTCCGGATACCTCAAGAAAATCCCGTGATTGAGGAGTCTGCCCACCGCGTTTGGCGACCGTGCGGAGAACCCGCATTTGGATATCGGTGAGCGGGTGGACGATTGACTCGTAGGTTCCGCGCCTCCCGGCGATGAGCCTCGCCAGCGCGGCAGCAAGAGCCGGGGTGGCAAGAGCCTGCCTTTCGCCGGTCACCTCCCAAAGAGATGAGCAGAGCTGCTGCACGTCGCTGGGAATCCGGTCCGCGGCATCGAGGACGGATGCCAGGAGGGGGCCATCCACCCTGCGTCGTCCGCTCTCGAAGCGCTTGCGGAGATAATCGGAAAAAAGGGTGTCGTCCAGCCCGCCAACCTCCAGAACTTCGACCGCCTTGAAAAACGGGCTTGAGGGAGCGGTGAAAAGCTCCTCCAGCCGGTGGCGCACGCTGCCGGCAAACAAATAGGTCACCCCGGGTTGCCGCTGGATGCGTCCCCGGATCTCGCCCATCAAGGCGTCCGAATCGGGCAGCATCGCGAGATCCTGAAATTCGTCCAGCGCCACGACCAGCCGGCCTCCCGAAGATAGCGACTCCAGCGCGTCAAAGACCGTGTGGATGTCCCTTGGAGAAGTTACCGACCCGGAAGCGATGGTCAAAGAGGGGACCCCGGTCTGCGGATCAAACTCGACCTTCGGCCGAAGGGAGGCCAGGAGCCCGCCTGCCCGATGAAACCATGACTGCTTGGAAGCGGACGAGGAGATGCCCCGCACGAGGCGGCACGCGAAATCCTCGAGGGATTTTACGGCCCAAAGCTGCGCGTAGATCAGCCGCGGAGCAGGCCGCCGGGAGCAGGCCTGGAAAACCAGCGAGGATTTCCCCACGCGGCGAGGCCCGAGGATCAGCGTGTTGCGCCCCGATGCCATGTGCGATCGCAAGGCCGATTCCTCTTCCCGGCGCGGACAAAAATTCTCCCCGGTCACCACCCTGCCAAAGACAAACGGATTGATCATGCTGTTTTGTATCATACTCATTGGAATCATGCAATATTTGTTCGGGAAGGTTCAGGCTCAGTTCAAGAAGGACGATTAGGGAGGCGGATGATCTGGCAAAAAATGATCGCTCTCCTTCAACGCGACCTGTCCCGGGACGAGACTCTGGGGTGGACGGGGGTCGTTCCGGCAACGCCGATCAAGGATGCGGTGGTTCAGGCTCGCCACGACACGCGACGACGTCTTTTTGAAATTGATTTTCCCTTCTTGCCATCCGCGCCCCATCCGCGCGAATGATGAGGGCGTGTTCCAGGTCATCTTCAACAAGATCAGCGCCGCCGAGATGGCCGCGCTGCCGAAAGATCTCCAGCTCGAGCTGCTTTCGGAGTTCCATTTTATGCCGGAGGATTCCGGCCTGCCCGACAAGGAGGCGTTCGGGCGCGTGACGCGGGAGGGGCGGACGCTCCACCGCTACCGCGCCAGGGATTACCGGATTTACTTCGAGCGCCACCCCGAGGGGCTGGTGATCCACCGGGTGCTGCACAAAAACACGATCCGCGATTTTCTTTTCCGGTCGAACCTCCCGCTCGACGACGAGGATGGCGGGCTGGCGGGGACGAAAGATTTTTGGACGCTGATCCACGAGGCGGAGGAAGCGAGGAAGTGAGCTGGTTCACGGACGAGAAGCTCCGGCTGGATTCGTTTCCGGTCGCCCGCGAGCGGATCTTCCTCGCCCATGCGGGGGTCACGGTCCTGCCGCGGTGCGCGGCCGATGCCATGCGGGACCACATCGAGGCGAGCTGCCTGCACCACCAGGAATTCGGCGATGTCCTGCGGGACGTGGGCCGGACCCGCGGGGTCTGTGCGAAGGCGATCGGCGCGCATGCTGACGAGATCGCGCTGCTGGGCCCGACCTCGCTGGGTTTGAGCCTTTTCGCCAACGGCCTGGACTGGAAGCCCGGGGACGAGCTCGTCTGCTACGCCGACGACTATCCCTCGAACGTCTATCCGTGGACCGCTCTCGCCTCGCGCGGCGTGGTGATCCGGCATGTGCGGCCCGAATCCCCCGGCAGGATCACGCCCGATGCGGTCGAGGCGGCGCTGACCGGCAGGACCAAGCTGGTCGCCCTCGCGTCCGCGCATTTCCTGAGCGGGTGGCGCATTGACGTGGACGCGATCGGAAAGTTGCTTCATTCGCGCGGAATCTTGTTTTCCGTGGATGCCATCCAGACGGTCGGGGCGGAGCCGTTCAGCGTCGAGAACGTGGATTTCCTGAGCGCGGATGCCCACAAGTGGATGCTCGGCCCGCTCGCGATCGGGATCGTCTATGTGGCGAAGCGCAATTTCGAGCTCTGCCGCCCGACGCTACTCGGGGCATGGAATGTCCGTTCGCCCGAATTTGTAGCGCAGGAGGAGATCGTATTCGAACAAACGGCGAGGCGCTACGAGCCGGGGGTCCTGAACATCACGGGGATGTATGGGATGAAGGCCTCCCTCGAAATGCTCCTGGCGGTCGGTCTGGAAAATGTCCGGCTCTCGATCCTCCATGCGCGAGATGATCTTCAGCGCCGGCTTCGGGAGATGGGATTTGTCTTTCTCTCGCCCGACGAAACGGACCCCCTGCGGTCCGGCATCCTCACATGCCGGCATCCCGCAAAGGAATCCGCCGCCCTCTTTTCCAGGCTCGGGGAAGCCGGGATCGTCGCCTCTCTGCGCTCACTCCGCGACGGATCCCAATGGATCAGGTTCAGCCCGCACTACTACAACTCCCTCGAGGAAATCGACCGGGTCGGCGGAGTTTTGCGGTCCGCGACCGCCTGACGGCACATGCCTCAAGCGCCACCCAGCCGCAATCTTCCAGGGTCCGCCTGCACCGCCGTCAGCCTTCTCCTGCTCGCCCTCTACGTTGCGCCGCTTGTGGCGGGTTGGTATTGCGGCTGGCCGTGGGCCGTGGCCGGGTTTCTCATCGTCGGGCTGGTGCTGGCCGGCGGCACTGTCATCCCGCACTGCCGCTTGTTCGGCTCCGCGATTCGCAGGCTGCCCGGCGCAGGCCGCTCGGTGATTTTGACCATCGACGACGGCCCCTGTGCCGACACGGGTGAACTGCTTGACCTGCTGGCAGCGCGGCGGGCGCGGGCGGTGTTTTTTCTGATCGGCGAGCGGGCGTTGCAGCGCCCGCAGGATGTGCGGCGCATCATCGCGGAAGGTCACCTGATCGGCAATCACACCCACACCCATCCGGCCGGAACCTATTGGAGCTATCCGCCGTGGCGCCAACGCCGGGAGGTCGGCCAATGCCAACGCGCGCTCACGTCCATTGGCGGAGTTGCGCCGCGCTTGTTCCGTGCGCCGGTGGGCATGCGCAACCCGTTCTGCAACCTCGTTGCCTCCGGGTTCTCGCTCCAAGTCATCGGCTGGCAGGCCCGCGGCTGGGATGGCGTCAACACCCCGCTCGAGCGGATCATCGCGACGATCCGCCGCGGACTGCGCCCGGGTGCAATCATCCTGCTCCACCAAGGGATGCCGCACTCGCCAGAGGTGCTGAGGCGGACGCTGGACATGTTGGGCCATGACGCGTGGACGACCACCCTGCCCGATTCGCGGCTCAATTCCGCAGTGCCCGCCGAAACACTCCCGGCCAAAGGCATCCTGATGTCCGAGGAAAGCGGCTGAGACGATATTTGGTAGAGCGAGAACGCCGAGCCCGCCGACTTCTCTCGACGGACGCCTTCTCCGCTTCGCTACGGTTGTGCTCCCTGCACCAAACTCTCGACTGGACCCCTTCACGAAGCGCTGTCGCGCTGGTTTTGGCGATGCGTCCCCACCGCCGCAGGTTGTGTCATCCATTTTTCAGCGGAAGATTGAAAGCATCCAGTCAGGAGCGGATCATCGTGAGAATCATCTTGAAGCGCGTGAGCGCCTTGAGAGCGTGCGGGTAACCCGCCGTCACTTTAATCCAGCAAAACTGACAATGCACATTCCAAGAGAGGCCTGACAATGGCTGGTTCGGCACCGAGCGCGCGTTGAGACACTGCGAGGCCAATGGGGAAAGGGGTACCAGTTCTTGCTCTTTGACATTTGCCGAGGCGGAGCAGCTCAAACAAGACCCTCGCACTTGCATCCTCCTGCGCGAAACCTACCGCCACTCCGGCAAGGTCAAGTGTTATGCTTTATCCGTTCGCCCGACGGGCTCGTTCGATCTTTTCTCGTTGCAGGATCTTGGCAGGCTCTTGTCGCGCATCCAGAACGGCAACGACATAGGCAATCCCGCCCTCGATCCGATAGTAGATCCAGTAGGGGAATCGCTCCGCCAGAAACCGGTGGTGGTCGCGCCGTATCGGGTGGATCCCTGCGAACCACTGGAGGGAATCGATATCCGCGCTGACCTAATCGAGGAAATACGAGCAGAGCCCAACCTCCTGCCTCTCGTAGAAGCGACTGCCGCTCCGCAGATCCCGCTTCGCCGAGGGAAGCAACCGGACTTTCACGGGATCTCGCCTCGGAGTTCCTCGCGGACCACTGACCACTCCTCGCTGACTGATTCTCTCTCGGCCCATTCGCCCTGCCGGGACTCGATCTCTGCGTCATGCCACGCGGGAGGCCCTTGGGCCGCCAGATCGCCAGCCAGTGATCGCCACAAACGCTCCATGAGAACAACTCGCTGGCCACTGCTCAAACCGGAGATGTCGATACTGCTCGCAGTCACGCCCAGACTTTCCATCAGAAAGGATCGCCAGTCAATTTCAGATTAAAAACTGCGGCGTGAAAGTCGGGAAAGGTGCCGGACATGGGCTGAACAATGGAGTCGGCCAGCGCCGCAAAACAAGTTCAGTCGCCATGAGTCTCGCCACTCGGTAGAGCAACCGCAGGTTGACCCACAGGGCGAAATGAGCGGGAGCGAACAAGTCAACTGATACCGAAACGAAGCATCGCCCATGCCCCCTTGGAAGATTCGCTATATTGCACCTTTCGGGCATGCGTCCGTCCCGCGCGTTCGATTCGGGTATCGCTGGCATTCACCCGCTGGAGCGCTTAGCCTGTGCGCTCGCCTCCACCATGCACGCCGCCTTGTTGACCCTCCCGCACGGACCCGCCTTCCGTTTCGTTGACGCGCTGGACGCGCTGGTTCCCGGCCGGTCCGGTGCCGCCCGCTACTTGCTGCGCGGAGACGAGGCGTTTCTTGCCGGCCATTTTCCAGGCGCTCCGCTGATGCCCGGGGTTCTGCTCATTGAGGCCATCGCGCAACTTGGCGGCATCATCGCCCAATCCGACCCGGCCATTTCCCCCCTGCCCGATCTTCGCCTCGCCGCCGTCCACAACACCAAAATCACCGGCAGCGCGGTTCCCGGCGAAACCTTGTTGTTGGAAGCGGAGGTCTCCGGACGCATGGATTCCCTGGTCCAGATCGAGGGTCGCGTCCGCATCGGCTCCCGGCTCGTCCTAACAACCCGGCTGACGCTTGGCGGCAGCCGGCTCCCGCCTGAGGATCGGCTCGAAGACAAACCATTGGTCCCAATGCCGGCGCAGGAAATCCGCCATCACCGGAACCCATAGCCCGGCAAGCTCCGCCTGGGTCAGCCTTTCCCGGCCGCCGCCGAACGGCTGGGAAAGCTCGATCCGGTATTGGCAGACCCCGGACCGGACCGACAGCATCGGATAGCATGGCACGCGGGCGGTTGCCGCGAGCATCAGCGGCCCGAGTGGAATGGTGTAACTCACATCCCCGTGCACCACCGCCAGCGGCGCGACATCCATCACCACTCGGTCGCCCTGCACCGCGACGATTTCCCCGGCCAGCAGCAGGCGGCAGAGGTCGATGCCAAGGTGGCTGTCCGGCGTGTTGTAATGGACGCGCAAGAATGGCTGCTGCCGGCTGTCGGCATCGAACTCGGCGGCCCGGAGTTTGTCCATCGAGCGGCTGCGCTCCGGCACCCGCACGGTATGCAGCGGACGGCCGAGTCTTTCCGCCATCAGCGACGAGCCCACGTCGTAATTTCCCGAATGCACCGTGAAGACCAACGCCCCGCCCGGCTCGTTCTTCATTTGCTCGAAATACTCCATGCCCTGCACCTCCCACTCGACCGGGCGGCCGCAATACCGGAATAACAGCTGGTCCAGATAGGTGAGTGCGAACTGGCGAAATACCTGATAGCCCCCCCACCAGCGGCGCAACTCCCCGCGTTCCGGCAGCAACACCCGCAGGTTGGACCGCACCGCACGGCCCTGGCTCTTGGAAAATAGATACACAATCAAGGCCAAGGGGCCTGTTAGAAACACGCACACCGAGGTCGGCAGCCGCTGCACAAGAAACACCAGCAGCTCCGTCCAGCGGGCATCATAGACCCCTCCGTCCGATCCCGGGAGGCGCGCATGACTGGGTTCCGGAGCGGTCATTCCCGTGGGTGATGTTTGAATCATGGCGAAACCCGGCCATCCTGCCGGTGCAGGTGCATGGCCGCCGCCCGCTGGTGGTTGCCGGTGGTGGCCACCACCGCGTCCGCCGTCCCGCCCGCTTGCAGGCGGTGGCACGCGGCCACACACTGCCAAGCCCCCGCAGCACTCAGACCGTAGCCGAGGACCGGCGCGGGGGAAACCCGCGGGCCCGTCCAGTCCGACCAAGCCCTGACCGTGGCCGCATCGGTGGCCGGGTGACCGCACCAGTCGTCCACCAGCAACGCGGACGGGGGAAGCGATCCCAAGGCGGCACGTGCGGCGACGGCCGCCGGCAGGCGCCGGGCCCAATCCGCAACCGGGTGGCGCGTGGCCAGCGACCGGATGGCCACGCCGGGGGTGTTGGATCCGCCGTGCTCGATCACAAGGCATGCCGCACCCTCCGCTATCGGCACCCCCAGCTTGAACAAATCGATGGCGGCGGCGGCCAGCCAGTCGTTTTCCTCCGCCCCGACGACGAGGCAGAGATCGACCTGCCCGAGATCCAACCAAAGCGCGGCCGTCTCAATAGCTGCTAGAAATTGGGCGGAGTCACCGACCAGCGAGAGGCACGGGCCGGTGATGCCGAGGTAAGCAGCCAAGTGACTCGCCGGTGCGTTGAAGACCGTCTCGGGAAACAAAATCGGACTGGCTGCCGCCGGGTTTGCCAGCACCTCCCCGAAAAACCTCCCGCAATACGAAATCCCGCCGTTGAGCAGGGTGAAAATCAAACCGGCCCGCAGCTCGCCGGATTGCACGGCAGCCACCCGCCCGGGCCCCAATGCCTCGAGCGCGGCCGCCGCCGCAAACAACGCCATCGGAGTGGCCCGCCGGAAGCGGGGATGCCCGGCCAACGCCCGGTCAGGCACCGGTAGCGGCACCGCCCGCGCCGGATAGGGGCGCAGCGACTTGGCCGCAGCCGCAGGCGGTTCCAGCATGGTAGTGGCAGGTGGGACGCCCGCGTCGAGCGCCGCGGCCAGCGCCGCCACCCCCCATCCCGCCGGACTGACCGCCCCAATACCGGTGACCTGTAGCGGCGGTCTCTGACTGTCGCACTCCGTCAAATGTAGCGGCGGTCTATGACCGTCGCAACCGAGCCTGTCGCGACTCACAGAATCACCGCGCTCAAAGACCAGCGTGGCATTGGATCCGCCAAAGCCAAAGGAATTGCTGAGCGAGGCGCAAAGCGTGGCCGGGCGCGGGCGGGTGACCGGATCGAACGTGCAGCACGGGTCGGGATTTGTCAGGTTGGCGGTCGCGGGCAGGAACCCCTCGCGCATGGCGATCAGGCAGATCGCGGCTTCCACCGCGCCCGCTCCGCCCAGCAGATGGCCGATGGCCCCCTTGGTGCTGCTCACCGCGACGCTGGCCACCTCCGCGCCCGCCCAGGCGGCGATGGCGGCCGCCTCCGCCGGATCATTGAGCGGCGTGCCGGTGCCGTGCGAATTGATGTAGGGGATGTCGCTCGGCTCCAACCCGGCCTCTCCGCAGGCCATGCGCATGCTTTGCAGCGCGGCCAGTCCGGCGGGGTTTGGCTGGGTCAGGTGATGGCAATCGGTGGCGGCACCGTAGCCGGACAGCGTGGCGATGATTTCCGCTCCGCGGGCCACCGCATGTTCGCGGCTTTCCAGCACGAAGATCGCCGCCCCCTCGCCCAGAGCCAGCCCGTCGCGATCCACATCGAATGGCTTGGGCAGCGTGCGGCTGAGCGCTTTCAACGAATCAAACCCGGCATAGACCAACTGGCACAACGCGTCATATCCGCCGGCGACAACCATCTCGCTGCGGCCGCCATGGATCAACTGATAGGCATGACCCAGCGCGTTGCCGCCCGAGGCACAGGCGTTGGATATCACCGTGGTCGGCGCATCCAGCGCAAACGCACGGGCCAGCAACCCCGCCTGCCGCGGAATCAAGTAATCGAGCGCCAGGGACAACTGGCCGCGGCGGGATCCCAAAGCTTGCGTGGCCAGGCGGTAATAATCCTCGCCGTGGCTCATGGCTCCGGCAGAGGTTCCCAGGACGATTTCCAGCGTGGCCGGCGCATTGCCTGCTGTGAGACCGGCCTGGCCCAGCGCCTCGGCGGCGGCGTGCAGCAGCAACTTGCCGCCGCGTTCCATGCGCCGCAACTCGGCGGCTCCCAGCTGGTTCGCGGGCAGCGCCTCCGGCAGGTCCGCTTCCCCGGCGATTTGCACCGCCTGGCGCGAAACATCAAACCCCGTCACCGGGCGCAACGCCACCCGTCCCGCGAGAAATCCCGCGGCATTGGCCCGCCACCCGCACCCCATGGCCGTCACGATCCCCACCCCGGTGATCACGACGCCATCAGCCGCACTTGCTGGATGGAAATCGAATGAACGGGCGGCAACGGGCATGGAGTAGATGAGTTGCTGTGAGGTGGCGGAGCAGGCGGCTTGGCAGATGAAAATGATTCCAGAGGCGTTTGGCGCGGACTGAAAATCATGGCAGTCCGCACGCAGCCGCTTGCTTCGATAATTGACCGGCTCGCGGCCCTCTTGAAAAGCCTTGTTTTGCGAATTAACCCTTGCCTGATGACAGAGGAGGGAGGTTCAATCGTGGCAATGGCATGCATGGAAAACAACCGAGTCCAATCCATGCATCCTCCGCCAGCCAACCCGCTCCACGAGCTATGGCTGACCGTGGCGGCGGCCCACGCGGACGAAATGGCCGTCCTCAATTTGGCCGATGGGCGTGAGTGGACGTTCGCTGGGCTGAGGGCGCTGGCCGAACAGGCACCGCCCAGCCCTCCGGTGCTGCACACGACCGCCCGAGGACTGAACCTGCTGATCGACGTGTTGCGCACCTGGCGCGATGGCGCAGTCCTCGTGCCCGATGACGGCTCCGGCACCGCCGCTCCGCCGCGAGATACGTTCGGCCGGGATATCTGTCATTTGAAGGTCACCTCCGGCACCACCGGGCGACCGCGCCATGTGATGTTCCGGCCGGAACAACTGGCTGCGGACGCGGTGCAGATCGTGACCACCATGGGCCTGCGCAAGGATTGGCCGAACCTCGGCGTGCTTTCCATGGCCCATTCCTATGGCTTTTCCAATCTGGTGCTGCCGCTGCTGCTGCATGCGGTGCCGCTGTGGTTGCTAGACAACCCGCTGCCCGAAACCCTGCGCCTGGCCATGCGCGCCGGCCAACCGCTCACCCTGCCCGCCGTGCCGGCAATGTGGCAGGCGTGGGAGCGCGTGGGCCTGGATTTCACGCCCGTCCGGCTGGCCATTTCCGCGGGCGCGCCTTTGCCCATCGCCTTGGAATCCGCCGTCTATGCTAGAAGCAGCTTAAAAATCCACAACTTCTACGGCAGCAGCGAGTGCGGGGGCATCGCCTATGACCGGACGGAAGAGCCTCGCCAACAGGCCACCCTCGCCGGCACCCCGATGGACCGCGTCTCGGTCACCATCGACACGGCCAGCGGTTGCCTGCGCGTCACCTCCGCCGCAGTGGCCGCAGGCTACTGGAACGCAGACCCCTCCTCAATCATTACGATCAGGAAAACGAAGCGACAGACGGGTGGTGAAAGTGACACAGGCTTTCCAGCCTGTGAACCGGCTCAAACACAGGCTGGAAAGCCTGTGTCACACTCCAACGCGTCGCGGGATCGTAATGATTGGGGGGCTGCCTCCTCCGGGGTGGCTGACGGGCCGGGCCACGGCACCTGGCTCTCGCAGGATTTGGCCCGGATCGACGACGAGTGTTGCGTGCATGTGTTAGGCCGCGCGAGTGATTTCATCAGCGTGGCGGGCCACAAGATTTCACCGGTGGTGATCGAGGAGATCCTGCACGCCCTGCCCGGAGTATCGCGCTGCGTGGTCTTTGGCGTGCCCAGCCCGAATGCCATCCGCGTCGAGGATCTGGTGGCCTGCGTCGAACTCGACCCCGGCACTGAGCTGAACACCCTCAAAGCCGCCCTCGGCCACCTGCCAAGCACCTATCAGCCCCGCCATTGGTGGCAGTGCGACACGCTCGCTCCCGATGCCCGCGGCAAAATCTCCCGCCGCAGCTGGCGCGATCATTGGCTCGCCCAACAAACCTCCCGGATACCCGGCTGACTGACCCCGACTCCCCAGGTCCCAGTTCCCCCGCTGGTCAAGCCAACTTCACGACGAGTTTGCGGCCCATCGCGCGGGCGACTTTTTCCAAAGTCGAAAGTGTAAGATTTGTCGGTTGACGCTCGTAGCGGCAAACCGCGCTGCGCGTGGTCCCGATTTTCCTGGCAAGCGCTTCCTGGGTTAGCCCCGCGCGTTCGCGGGCCTTGGCGAGAACCTGCCCAAGCTCCCACTCACGCCGTTCTTCCTCATAGGCGTCGGCGAATTCGGGATCCCTTTTCATGCGTTCCGCCACGTAGCGGTCCAGATCATCCAACTTTTCGGTTTTCATGTTCTTTCTTTCGGTTCTCCGCGCGGAGGATTTCCTGCGGAGGAGTTTTTTGTGTCTTTTTGGTGAAACCATGAGCCAGAACCAGCTTGCCGCTCCCTTCCATCCACCCAAGCAGACGAAAGATATTTCCCGAAAAAACCACCCGGACTTCCCAGAGATCATCCGTGGAGGTCATCTTTTGCAGGTAAACTGATGGCGATGGGTGTATCGCTTTCATCGCGGCAAATGTCCAAAGCACCTTGGCCGCCTGCTTCGCGTCCAAACTGTCGAGGTATTCCCGCACCGGCGACTTACCCTCGCCAGTCAGGTAAAAAACGACTTCCAACATGGCCGCGATGTTAGCTCATATGATAACTGCGTCAACGAAAGTTTACACGTTACCCTCCGGTATCGATGGTCCCAGCATGACCACATTCCTGAAAACAGGAGGAAAATGTCAATAGGCAAGGACTGACCCCTTCGACATTTTCCGATCACGCGCATCCCTTGCCTGTGGATTTTTCGGGCGCTGCGTTGCAGATACTCGACAGCGTTCCACAAGGAGCGCAAAGTCGATGGGATGGCCCGCTTGATTGACCCGCCCGCAGTTCCTGCCTGCGCCCGTCCGTGGGCTGCGGAGCTCGCCCGGCGCGTCCGCAGCCACACGGCGATCAAGATCCTCGGCATCGGCGCCTTCATGTGGGTGTTTTTTCTCGGCTATTTCCACCTGCTGCGACACCCCGCGCATGCCGTGACGATCATGCCACTAACTGCCGTCGATGAGCTCATCCCGTTTCAGCCGCAAACCCTGGCGATCTACCTCTCGCTCTGGCTCTACATCGGTGTGGCCCCGGGCCTGCTGCTAACTTTGCGCGAGCTCGGGATTTATGCCCTGTGGCTCGCGGCTCTCTGTCTCACCGGCCTGGCTTGCTTTTATTTTTGTCCCACCACACTGCCCGCGCTGGCGATGGATTTCTCCGGTCACCCAGGATTCGCCATGCTCAAGGCCGTGGACGCGGCCGGCAACGCCTGCCCGTCGCTGCATGTGGCGACCGCGATGTTCACCGCGATCTGGGTGGACTCCCTGCTGCGCCGGCTCCGCATGCCAACCCTGCTGCGCGTCATCAATGGCGGATGGTTCGAGGCCATCGCATACTCAACCCTGGCCACCAAGCAGCACGTCGCGCTGGACGTGCTGGCTGGCGCACTCCTCGGCATCGCCTTCGCGCTGCCGGCGCTGCGCTGGCAGTTTCATGCCGGGGAATCCAGATAGATCGCCCGCAGACGCCCGTTGAATTCCATCACGGATTCATCCACCCCGCAGGTCACCGGATCGCTCACGCGCATGCTCAGCCGGGTTTTTTTCCGTGGCAGGCGCCAGGCCGGCCAGCCTTTTGACAGATAATCACTGTCGGTGCGGACCACCACGGGAAACACCGGGACCTGCGCCTGCCGGGCCACCAGCGCCACGCTCCCTTGCAGCGGATTGAGGCGGCCCTCGCGTTTCCGGGTGCGCGTGCCCTCGGGAAAAAACAACACCCGGCCCCCCTCACCCAACACCCCGGCTGCGCGATTCACCATACGGATCGCCGGCGCGTTGGGAATCAACCCGGCCAGCAGCGCCCCCCCGACAAACAATGGATTGCGCATCAGCCCGGCTTTGAAGACGCAGGTCATCGGCTCAAGCCGGCTCAATAAAAACACCACATCCCACATCGCCGGATGATTGGGGGCCACAATGTATCCCCCCGCGTGCCGGGGGAGCTTTTCAAAACCCACATAATCGCACTCGGCAATGTTGAAAGCCCCCAGCACCTGCACGTAAAACGTGAAGATTTGCTTGAGCCATCGCTGTCCGAGCCGATGGACACCATGGAGGCGGAAGGGTAGCAGCAGCGCCCCCATGACCGTGAAAAACAGCGCCCCTAAAGTCCAGCAGACGACGCTCATCAGGGACGCGAGCGTCAGGCGCGCCACTCCCAGCCGGTCAGACGTCATGGCTGGGTGTGCTGCGGGTTGGTGGCGGCTCCCGGGTTCACGCCCTGCAGGCCGGTGCCAAGGCGTTGCATGAGCTCCAGGCATTCCCACATGTTTGCGGCTTTGCCGCGGCGGCGGAGCTTTGCCAGGGTCTCCACAAAAGCCAGCGGCGGATCGCCAATGGCCCAATTGCTGGCCCCTTGCCGGACCTGCTTGAGCCGGTCGTGAATGCTGTCAACCGTGAGCGGCGGCTCCAGATGGAACCGCGGCTCCAGCAACCAGTCGCGATCCACATCCTCCGGGTGCCGTTCGGCCGCCAGCCGATACAACGGCGTGCCGGGATAAATCCTCATGCCGATGGTGGCGAAAAACACCGCGTGGGGCAGCGCCGCCGCCCGCGCGATCGTTTCCTCCATCGTGGCGGCGGTCTCGCCGGGACCGCCGAAGATGAGAAAATGCGTGCAGCGGATCTTCAGCTCGTGCGCCAGCTCGCTGGCGCTGCGGATCTGCCCGAAGTCAAAGCTCTTGCCATAACTCCGCAGCACCGAATCAGAAAAACTGTCGGACCCGAACTCGATATGATGGAGCCCTGCCCGCTGCATCAGCTCCAGCAACTCGCGGGTGATGCCGTCGCGCGGTCGCAGGAAGCACTCCCACTTGATCTTCACGCCGGCCCGTAGGATGGCCTCGCACACGTCGGTCACATGCCGGTTGTCCGTGTTGAATACCGAATCCACGAAAAAAACCTGCCGCGCCCCGCCCGCCGCCATCCGCGCCATTTCCTCCGCCACCTCGTCGCCGGCGCGGAACCGGCTGAGGCGACCCTCGATCATCGGATAGGTGCAGTAACAGCATTTCAGCGGGCACCCGCGCTGGGTTTGCAAACCCACGGGCGAGCCCTCCCTGGCATAGGCGGACAACCTTGCAGGATCATGGTAGGGTTCCCAGGAAAACCCCGTGCCCCCCGTGATGCGGGGCACCGACACCGTGGC
>Ga0247840_10007668_pt1 | contig 14905 bp, 10 predicted proteins | sample LaCruzMarch2015__FD_192404 | JGI IMG/M metagenome (GOLD analysis project Ga0247840, IMG submission 192404) | Freshwater microbial communities from meromictic Lake La Cruz, Castile-La Mancha, Spain - LaCruzMarch2015_17m | ecosystem: Environmental > Aquatic > Freshwater > Lake | place: Spain...
GAGCCGGCGAACCGCTTTTTTCAGGTTGACAGGATCTCGGTCTATCCTGAACAGTGTCGGGCTTCAGCGGACAGGAAGGGAGAACGACGCCGGGTTAGACCATGACAGACGCACCGCGAATCATTATCGTCGAGGACAACATCCCCTTCGCCAGAGCCGTGGCTCGCGGTCTGGAGCACGATGGCTATGTGACGGCGCTCGCGCCCAACGGCGCCGAGTTGCGTCGCATTTACCGCAGTCAGGGTGCCGATCTGGTCCTGCTCGATCTCGGCCTGAGCGGCGAGGACGGCATCGACCTGGCGATTGAGTTGACCCGCACCACCCCGGTAGCGGTCATCATCATGACCGGACGCGACGAGATCGAGGACCGCATCCGCGGGCTGGATGCCGGGGCTGACGACTATGTGACCAAGCCCTTTGCGCAGGGCGAGCTGAGCGCTCGCATCCGCGCCGTCCTGCGGCGTCGGCAACCCGTGCTGATCCAGGAAGCGACACTGCGCTTCGGACCGGTGCAGCTCGATGCGGGCGCCCGCCAGGTGCGTTGCGATGGGGTGGCGGATGCGGCTGAACTGACCGAGATGGAGACCTCCATGCTCGAGCAGTTGATGCGCGCCGGGGGCCGGCCGGTGGGGCGAGCCGAGTTGATGCAGCGGGTCACCTGGGACCCGGCTGACCGCGCCGCCGATGTCCACATCGGTCATATCAGACGCAAACTCAGTGACGTCGGCATCGACGCCCTGACGATCTGGGCGGTACGCGGGCACGGTTACCGCTTGACGCTGCGGGGGGAGTCTGACGAGAAGGAAGGGGCCGAGGGTCTTGATCGTTCCGATCGGTCGTGATTGCTCCGCGCAGACGATGAATGTCCCCCGTGGGAGCGGCGTCCCGCCGCGATGCGGTGCCGCGGTGACCCCGAATGCCGGGGGTACGCGTCCGGCCCGTCGCGGCGGGACGCCGCTCCCACGGTCGCTGCGCGACTTTCACTCAGTCGAAGATCCGCGTCGGCTCGGTCACTCGGGCGGCGGCCAGTAACCAGGCCTTGAGCTGGTCGAGATCGCGACAGGCGTGGATGCGCTCGCTGACCGCGGGGGTCAGATCCATGCCGCGCACGGCAAGCAGGGCGATGATGGCGTCCGCCAGGCCCCGGCGCCCTTCCTCGCGTCCGGTCTCCCGTCCCTCTTCCCGCACCGCCTCCAGGTCCGTGTAGCCGGCCCGTTGCAGCAGGTTGCGGAGCGTCGCCCGATCAGCCGCCGCGTGTTCAAAGAGCGCTTCCACCGGCACCGGGTTGCGCAGGATGCCCGGCGCGCCGAGTGACTCGCCGACGGTCGCTACCCGCATCGGTTCGCCGGGGCGGTGAACCTCGACGCGGCGCGGACCCAGGAGCCGCACCACCCAAACAGCGCGGCTCCCGCCGCGCAACAGTTCGCCGATCTTGGTCTGGAGATCGGCCTCGTCCTGACCGACACTCGCATATTCCACCGCCAGCAGCGGTACGCCCGGAATCCATCCGCGTCCGCTCGGCGGCGCAGCAACGGCCACGTCCGGTGCCCGCAGGGTGCCGGGCTCCGGCGAGAACCCGGCATCGACTCCCACCCATTCCACGTCCGGGTCGCTGGCGATTACCGCCGCCCCGGTGAGGCTGCGGCTGGCGTGGTCCGGCCCGGCGGGGGCGCAATAAATGGGGTGGCCGTTCGATAGCTCGTAACGGTCGCCATCATGCAACTGATCCGCCCGGAAGGGGCCGGAGCCGGATTGGTGTTGGGACTGACCCATGGCGATTGGCCCTCGCGCGTTGTTTGATCCCGATTCTAGACCGATCACCCTGCAATCGCCTCCGATGACAGCCGTCGAACCTGATAGTTGGACCTGGCAGCCTGTCGGACTTAGCCCCTAGGATAAGGGCATGAGTCAACATAAAGGCTTTTTGTTGCTCCACAATCTAACGTAAGGTGATTTCCGCGAAAAATCCAACCCGTAGGAGCCCGCTTGCGGGCGACGGGTGGGGGCACAATGACGCGATTCCGGCAGGTCACGTCGCCCGCAAGCGGGCTCCTACGGAGCTTGATTCTTGATAGCGTCTTATTCGGAAATCGCCTAAAGTCCGACAGGCGGCTAGGGGCGGGTTTCAAACCCGCCCCTACACGCGTGTTTGCCGGATATCAGGTATGACGGCGATCCCTCAGGCACTGATCCCCGAATGCCGCAGCAGCGCATCCGTCGTGGGCGGGCGGCCGCGGAAGTCGACATAGAGGTCCATGGCGTCGCGCGACCCGCCTTTTTCCAGGATGTTCTCACGGAAGGCGCGGCCGGTGGCGGCATCGAAGACACCGCGCTCTTCGAACAGTGAGAAGGCGTCGGCGGACAGCACCTCGGCCCACTTGTAGCTGTAGTAGCCGGCGGCATAGCCCCCGGCGAAGACGTGCGAGAAGCCGTGGGCGAAGCGGTTGAAGGCCGGCGGCCGAACCACGGCGACCTGATCGCGAACGTCTTCCAGGATCTCGTAGATGCGTCCGCCGCGGGCCGGGTCGTACTCCAGATGGATACGAAAATCGAACAGGGCGAATTCGAGCTGCCGCATCATCTGCATGCCCGATTGGAAATTCTTGGCCGCCGTCATGCGTTCGTAGAGTTCCGGCGGGAGCGGTGCCCCGGTCTCCCAGTGGGCGGCGAAGAGATCCAGGGGCGCGCGCTCCCAGCACCAGTTCTCCATGAACTGGCTGGGCAGTTCCACCGCGTCCCAGGCGACCCCATTGATGCCGGCAACCGCCGGATAGTCCACCCGGGTCAGCATGTGATGCAGGCCGTGGCCGAACTCGTGGAACAGGGTCTCCACCTCGTTGTGCGTGAGCAGTGAGGGCTTGGCGCCGACCGGCGGGCTGAAGTTGCAGACCAGATAGGCGACCGGGATCTGATCATAACGGGCGGTGTGCAGCCGGTTGGTGCAGACATCCATCCAGGCGCCGCCGCGCTTGTTGGGGCGGGCGAAGGCGTCGAGATAGAACTGGCCGCGCAACTGGCGGGTCTCCTGATCCCGGATTTCGAAGAAGCGCACATCCGGGTGATAGGTCTCGAAGGTCTGTGACTCTTCAATGCGCACGCCGAAGAGCCGCTGCGCGACCTCGAACAGCCCGGTGAGGACGCGCGAGACCGGAAAGTAAGGCCGCAGCTCTTCCTGGCTGATCTGGTAGCGGTGCAGACGCAGCTTCTCGCCATAGTAGGTCAGGTCCCAGGGCTCCAGGGTGTCCATGCCATGGTGTTCGCGGGCGAACGCCTGGACTTCGGCCAGTTCCTGACGGGCCTGGGCGAGCGAGCGGTCGGCCAGATCGTTCAGGAAGGCCAGCACCGCGTCCGGGGAGGGCGCCATCTTGGTGGCGAGCGAGCGTTCCGCGTAATTGGCGAAACCCAGCAGTTGGGCCAGCTCGTGGCGCAACGCCAGGATCCGCTCCATGGCCGCGCCGTTGTCCCATTGGCCGGCGTGCGGTCCCTGGTCGGAGGCGCGGGTGCTGTAGGCTTGATAGACTTCGAAGCGCAGGTCCCGATGGTCCGCATAGGTCAACACCGGGAGATAGGAGGGCATATCGAGCGTCAGCAGCCAGCCCTCCTGATCGCGCTGTTGGGCGTTCTGCCGGGCCAGACCCAGCGCCGATTCGGGCAGGCCGGCCAACTGTGCCGGATCGGTGATCCGCTTCGTCCAGGCATTGGTGGCGTCGAGCAGGTTCTCGGAATACTTGCTGGTGAGCTGGGAGAGTTCCTGGCTGATGGCCTTGTAGCGGGCCTTCTTGTCCGCGGGCAGATCGACACCCGAGAGATGGAAATCGCGCAGCGCGTTCTCCACCAGCTTGCGCTGGGTGGGGTCCAGATGCTCCTGGGTTGCCACCGCCTGGTAGCCGCGGAACAGATCCTCGTTCTGACCGACCTCGGTGCCGTAGTCGCTGAGCTTGGGCAGACAGGCGTTATACGCGGCGCGCAGGGCGTCGCTGTTCATGACCCCGTTCAGGTGGCCGATGGGTGACCAGGTCCGGCTGAGCGTGTCGTCCATCTCCTCCAGGGCCTCGACGAAATTCTCCCAGGTGGGGACCGGCACCGCGCTGGTCAGGCGGGCGATCTCAGTGCGGCAGGCCGCGAGCCGGGCATCGAGCGCGGGCTCGACATGTTCCGGCAGGATGCGGGCGAACGCGGGGAGACCGACGTGATCGAGGAGCGGATTGGACATGGTTCATCCTGTGACAGGTGCAATTGAAACGAGGGGGAGCGAGCCGCCTCCCGGTCGCCCTGGGATGGCGGCGGCGGGCGTGGTCTTCAAGCGCGCGGGGCGCGAGAGGCAAGGCCCCCGGCGGGATGACGTGCCTTCGATGGTCGTGACCTCGGAGCGCATGAAATCGTGTTGATTGGCGCGCCGCTGCCTGGCTAGGCTGCCCACTTTCTGTGGTTGATGGCGAGATCGAGCGTGAGATCAAAGACCTGGTCGCGCTTCTGGGTGAAGAGGTCCTTGTCGTAACCCGGCTCGGGAAGATGCAGGTCGAGAACCTTGCCGACCTCGTCGCGGACGGCCAAGCGGGTCTGGCTGTCTTTGAACCAGTCTTGAACGAGCACCCTGGGGGATTCTGCGGTCAGGCGTTTGAGCAGCGCCTTGGCCGCGAGGCGAACCCGCTGCTCTTCGTCCTTGGTCATGGTGTCCTTGCGCAGGAGGTCGTAAATCTCGAGTTCGTCTTCGGTGAGCCCCGTCCGCACGTGCCGCTCCTCTTCCTCCCGCAATGCCTGAGTAAATCGCAACAACGCGGCATAGTCGGCATCGGCTGAGGTGCTCCCCGCGTTGTAAGTGTCGATGATCGCCTGCAGGCGTTCCGCAAAGTCCCGCCTGGTGCGGTTCTGCTTGAGCATGTCGCTGAGCTTCTTTTCGAGGAAGGCCCGCAAATCGGCGATCTCGATATTCTTGCAGGCGGTCATTTTGAAGTCCTCCCTGAGCTTGTCGAAGTCGATCGTACTGAGGTCCCAGGATTTGCCCTGCTGCGCAATCCTGAAGCCTGCTGCAGCTTCCTTGACCGTCGCGAATCCCGCGTCATCGACAACGAGACTCTCATCGAGCAGTGCGCCGATCCGCCGGATGGCGGACGCGACATCCTGTTGCTGGATGATGCTGTCGACGATCCCCCGCAGGTATTGAAAGACGGCAACGGTGCGCACCACCGGCCGGCCGAGAACCTCCGGCTTCGCGGCTTCGTAGAGACCGGTGATGGTGTTTTCGTAGACGCTGAAGCTCTTGCGATATTCGTCTTTATACAGCAGCGCGTTGGCCCAACCCTCGAAGAGCCCGAGTTTCTGGAAGATATCGCGGCCTTCAAGTGCCTGATCGATCGGGATATTGATGGATGCGCAGAAGGCGCGGCCTTGATCGATGGCCTCTGCGAGTAGCCGGAAGATCTCGGACTTGTCTTTGACCGACGCCTCACCGGCGCTTTGATCACCCTCGCCATAGTCCTTGAGCGCCTTCTTCAGCCGTCCGAAGACCCCGTAGTAGTCGACCACTTCGCCGTTCTTCTTATCGACACTGCCGATCTTATACGCGCACACCCGATTGGCGCGAGCGATGGTCTGCATCAGGGTGTGATCCTTTTGCGGCTTATCGAGATAGAGCGTCGAGACCGTGGGCGCATCGAAGCCGGTGAGCCACATGGCGCAGACGAAGACGAGCTGCAGCGGATCATCCGGGTCCTTGAAGCGGTATTCGAGATCGTGGCCGTTCTCGTCGACCTGATCCATCCGCTTGCGGTGCGGACGGATATCCAGACACTGCCGGTCGAATTTCTCCTCCTCACCGTTCTCCGCGCTGACCACCACGGCCATCTCGACCCGGCGCATGTACTCGACCATCCGCTTGAGCCGTGCCGCCAGCAGTTCGTCCGGTGTCTGCTTGATCCGGCCGCGCAGGGCCTTGATCTCGTCCTTCCACAGTCGCTGAACCTTGTCGTACAGCTTCACCGCGGTGAACTTATCCACGGCGATGACCATGCCCTTGCCGAGATAGCCCCGCCTGGGAAAATGGTAGACGATGTCCTTGGCGATGGTTTCGAGCCGGTCATCCCGTTTGATGACCTCCAGCTCGCTGGCGAATCGTTGTTCGAGCTTGGCCTGCGCGACTGAATCGAGGGTTTCTTCTTCCAGGATCGCGTAAAACTCCTCGCTCAGCGCGTCGTTCTGATTCTGCACCTCCGGCACGCGTTTGCTGTAGAACAGCGGCACGGTCGCGCCGTCGTTCATCGACTGGCTGAAGTTGTATTCAGACACATAGTCGCCGAACCACGCATTGGTCTTGCGGGCGTTGCCGAGTAGCGGGGTGCCGGTGAAGGCGATGTATTGGGCATTGGGCAGACCGACCCGCAGGTTTTCCGCGAGTGACTGGTATTGGGTCCGGTGGGCCTCATCGACGATGACGATGATGTCATCACGGTCGGAAAGCAGCGGATAGGGCTTGCCCTTGGGCCAGCGGAATTTCTGGATCAGGGTGAAGACGAGTCGCTTGTTCTGGCCCAGGAAAGCGCGCAGTTGCTCGCTGTCCTTGGGCTGAGCGGTATCGGCCTGACGGACGGTGTCCGTGTTGAGAAAGGTGCGGTAGATCTGGCCGTCGAGATCCTCGCGGTCGGTGATGATCAGGAAGCTGAAATTGCCCTGGCACTTACGCAGTATCTTCCGGACATAGAAGATCATCGAGAAGCTCTTGCCCGAGCCCTGGGTGTGCCAGAAAACACCGAGCCGGCCGCCGAGTCCCGCGCGCCCGAGAAAGGTGTCGAAAGCCTTGTTGACGCCGATGAACTGGTGGTTCTGGGCGATGATCTTCTGGGTTTCCTTGTGGTACAGGATGAAATTTTCGATGTAATCGAGCAGCCGGTCCTTGGGGCAGAGACCGGCGAGGAACCGCTCGGCGCTGGTGCCCTGCGCCGCGATTTGCTCGCGCCGGATCTTCTCCTTCTCGTCCTCGGGGCGCAGCCAGTGAAAGAAGTGCTCCCACTCGGCGGTCAGGCTGCCGACACGGGTCTCGATGGCGTTTGAAAAGACACAGAGTGCATTGGTCAGAAAGAGTTGCGGGATCTCCGCCTTGTAGTTGGTCAGATTGTCGTCGTAGGCGCACCTGAGCTTGACGCTGGAGTTCTTCAGTTCGATGAAGACGAGCGGCAGCCCGTTGATATAGAGCAGGATATCCGGGCGGCGGAAGCCCCGTGCGCCCAGAATCCAGAGTTGACTGACGGCGAGGAACTGGTTGGCGGTGGGGTTTTTGAAGTCGATGATCTTGACCCGCGCCTTGCGGGTGCGGCCGGTCGCGTCCTTGAATTCGACCTGCACCCCGTTGCGGATGAGGTCGTCCACCGCCCGGTTGGCGGCAATGGCGGATTGCGCCTCACGTTTGTCGCACAACTGTTTGATGGCATCGTCGATGGCGGCTTCCGGGATGCCCTTATTCAGGTCGATCACTGCCGCCCGCAGGCGGTCGTACAGAATGACCTCGCGTTTATCGGTGCGTCCCGAGCCGTCGTTGAGATCCGCCGGATCGGCGGTGTGGCAGTCCTGCACGTCGTAGCCATAGAGCAACTGCAAGCGTTGCAGCATGGCCGCTTCGATCTGGTCCTCAGAAATGAAGGTCGGCATAAACCGCGTCCTGAGCGATAGGTGAGGTTTTCAGTGACAACAAACGCGTCAGCGATCAGGGACAGTGTCGCTGACGCGGTTTATCGATTGAAGATGCTACACTTGAACAACCTAATGAACAAGTCATGATGCCCACGGCGATTAACCAGGTTTTGGTGACACCGCTCCAGCGGTGTCACCCAGGTCTCCGCCGCTCTGCGGCCCGGATTGACCCATGCTCGTGACGGCCGACGCCCCAGACTCGCGGCGCAGAGCGCCTGACAGATGCGCGACACCGCAGGAGCGGTGTCGCGAGAGCGATCGCCTGGTCTACCGTGCGACCGACACCGAGTTGGTCATCATCGCCTGTCGCTTTCATTACGACGGTTGATCGAACCGCGTATCTGGCTCCCACGCTCCTGCGTGGGAGCAAGTTTCGACGCTCCAGCGTCGCGTAACCCCACGGGCCGCTGGAGCGGCCGAACTGCATTCCCACGCTGGAGCGTGGGAACGAGATTATGTTTTTCCTCAATCCCGACGATCGTCCCGATGTGACGCCAACTCCTCGCGGACCACCCGGCGCAACGTGTCCTCCATATGCTCGTCATCCATCGCACGATGCAGCGCCTGGTTGATCAGTGTCTCATAACTCTGCTTGCCGGCCTTGGCTTTAAAAAACGCGATCACCGAAGCGTCCAATCTGATGGAAACCTGCTCGGTTCCCAGTCGGTCACCGACGGCCGCGGCGAATTCCTCGCGGCTGACATCCTTGAGCCCGACCCGGAGACGGGGCTCAGAGGTAGGAGAAGAAGTCTTCGATTTCATCGTTTTCGTGTCGTGCCAGGTAAAGTCCATCGGGTGCTCTGTCTAGAGTCGATGGACTTGGCCGGACTCTGATGTTGAATCCAATGCTTTTCGCTCGGCCTCCTCGTCACCTGCGCGCATGCTGGGTGGGAACTGGATGTCGAGGTCGGCGACCGAGAGTTTGCCGGAGATTAGGCGGAGGAGGAGGAGGTCGCGGGTTTTCGTGAGGTTTATGTTTTGCTGGCGAAAATTCTCCGCCTGCTTGTGGATTGGCTCGACAATTCCATCAAATCGCTGCTGAAGATTCGTTTCAGGAATCACCATCGGTATGCCGTTCAAATGGTTCCGATTGAGGGTCGGAACTCCAGCCCCGGAATCAAATTTCTCGAGGCCCATGTTCTTGAGCGTATAAAAAATCAGGAAGGGCGAGTTTCCGAAAAACTTACAAACGTAGAGCGCGGTATTCAAAGGCCACGCTCTCGTGTGAGTCATCAATACGTCACCAAGACTACCTGATCGCCCCGTCGTGATCACGGGAGGTTCGGCTTTGTAGTGTTTGTGGAATGTCTTGACGGATGTCGATGCCACAACAGGGTAGGGGCCTTCCTCCACGAGGTCGACCGGCAGATCGTAACCACGCTTCAGCATACAGAATTCACCAAATCTTTTACGCTCCCATCCCTCCGGCACTCCTTTTTTAATCTTAGTATTTTGATGGCCTGGAAAGCGCAAGCGCACGAACCATTCGCAATAGATCTCCTCGGCTATTTTTTCGAGATGAGCAATGCGACGCCTATTTGTTTCGATCAGATCTTCGTATGCCGTTAGGATGGCAGAAATCTTGCGTTGTGTTTTAAAATCATTCGGCGGATGTGGTACGGCGAGCTTGTGAAGAACGTTGCGATTTACTCCCGGAACGGCTCCAGCAGAGTTGAAATTTGCCGAAAGAACCGTGCGGAGGTAATAAGCGATAAATCGTGGGTCGTTACCCTTGAAGTCTTCAACGTAGAGGCTCGTATTAAGCGGCCAAAATTTTCCTGGAATATAGAAAACCTCACCAAGAGTGCCATAGCGCCCCGTAACGACACCTGGGCCGTCTACCATTGGTTCCTTGTGCGTTCCAGTGATTCCGGATGACGAGATAATGGGGTATTGGCCGGGAGTACGCGCGTGATGCGGTAGATCGTAGCCCCTTTTTAAGGTGACCAGCCTCCCAAGTTTGCAATTCTTGGTGTTATTCATTCTCGCTAACCATCGTTCTGAGGTTCCTAGAAATGACTTCCCCCAGTCTCACGGCAGCGTCACTTTCTTCGTCGAGCGCGCCTCCTAAGCGCAGAAGTTCCGCAATAAACTCATCTTCCGTCTTCCCATCCTCCTCAATCACCACCCCCACATAGCGCCCCGGATTGAGCGAATAGTCTTGCTCCTTGATCTCATCCAGGTCGGCCAGTTTGCAGAGCCCGGTGACGTCCTCGTACCGCGCGTCCGGGAAGCGCTCCTGCAGCCACTGGATGTGAGAGAACCAGGTTTCGGCACTCCTAACCTCCGCATGGATGGCCTCGAGCGCGGTCTTGAGCGCCTTGGTCTGGCGGTCGGCGCCCCCCCGTTTGCCGTCGGCCTTGGCCTGGTCGGCAACCTGCTTCTCCTGGTGGCGAACGGCGCGGTCGAGCTGTTTGAGACAGTCGTGCAAGGCGGTGAAGAAGGGGTCGAAGGTGGCGCTCAGTGTCCGTTGGGCGGTGTTCTTGTCGTCCACCTTGGCCAGGGCGGCGTTGTGCTGTTGATAGGCGGCGTAGGACTGTTGCAGGGCGTCGAGCCCGTCCCATGCTGTGACCAGACTGGCGACCGCGGCCTTGCCCGCCTGATCGGCGAGGACGGCCAGCAGTTGCGCCGAGACCGGTTCGACCTGTTGCCGATTCTCCACCAGTCGCTCAATCCCCTGAGCGAAGTAGCGGTCGATGAGGCTGACGAATTCGCCGCGGCGGCCCTTGTGCAGGCGGCTGATGATGGCGATGTTCTGGATCTGTTCCTCGGTCAATTCCCGATGGGCGCGGTCGATCTGGGTGAAGATGTTGCGGGCGTCGATGAAGAGGATGCGCGTATCGGTCTTGGCCTTGTCGAAAAACCAGAGAGTGGCCGGCAGCGTCACCGTATAGAACATGTTCGACGGCAGGGTGAGCATGCCGTAGATGAGGTTGTTCTCGATCAGCGTTTGGCGGCAGTCGGCCTCGCCATGGCGGGCGTCGGAGGCTGAGTTGGCCATGACCAGGGCGGCGCGGCCGGTCGCCTTGAGCGAGGTGGCGAAGAGGTTGATCCAGAGATAATTGGCGTTGGGGACCGTCTCTTTGCCCTGTTCTGATTTTTTGGCCTTGGTCTTGTTGCGCGGGATGCCGTAGGTATTGAAGCGCTTGTCTTTTTCGACGGCGGAGAGCGCCACGTCATCGACGTTGAAGGGCGGATTGGCCAGCACATAGTCGAAGGTGCCGAATGACTTGAACTCGTCGGCGTAGTAGGTGTTGGCGGCCTTGATCTGACCGCGCAGCCCGTTCACCGCCAGGTTCATGCGGGCGAGCTTGACGGTTTCGCCCTGTTTCTCCTGCCCGTAGACATAGACGCTGGTGTCCTTGCCCTGGGCCTCCAACTCCTGGTGGTGCCGGGCGATGAAGTCGGCGGACTGCACGAACATGCCGCCGGACCCGCAGGCGGGATCGAAGACGGTGCCGCCGTGGGGCTCGATGATCTCCACCATCAGGCGCACCACCGAGCGCGGGGTGAAGAACTCGCCCCCGCCCTGGCCCTCGGCCATGGCGAACTTGCCGAGGAAGTATTCGTAAATCTGGCCGAAGACGTCGCCGGTGGCGTCGTCGGGGATGTTGTCGAACTGGCGCAGGAGGTCGAACGGCAGATCCCTGGTCTCCGGGGTGCGGGTGAGACGGAAGTATTCGTCCTTGGGCAGGCAGTCCTTGAGTTCGGGCTTGAAGAATTCAATCGATTCCATGGCCGCGACGATGGCCTTGGCGATGTCCTCGCTCTCCGACAGATCGAGGAGGTAGCTGTAGCGGGCGTAGTCGGCCAGATAGAAACCGCACCTGGCGACGGCGATTTCGTGCAGCGGCTTCTCGCGGCGGGTGCCTTTGAGTGCGGCGTGCTCGGCCTGGATGTCGGCCTCGTGACGGCGGTAGTTGATGTCGGCGAATTTGAGGAAGATCAGGCCGAGGACGGGGGTGCCGTACTCGGATGCCTTGAGGTCGGAGTTCGCCCGCAGGTTATCGGCGGCGGACCAGAGGTCGTCTTCGAGTTGCTTGAGTTGGTCGCGGTTCATCCATGCAGTATATCAACGATTCTGCTGACGAAAGTCGCTGGACCACAACAACGATCAAGGCCGGTTTCGACCTTGATCATCGTTGCGGCCAGACCTCCCACGTGGGGCAAGTCCCGACGCTCCAGGTCGCGTAACCCCACGGGCCGCTGGAGCGGCCGAACGGCATTCCCACGCTGGAGCGTGGGAACGAGACTACGGCCTCATAAAGCACCTGTGCGTGCTCGGCGGCCAAAACCTGATGGGGGGCTGAACGTCCGGCACTCCGGTCCGGTGGATAAGCGCCGGCGTTCCCGCGATGATCCAAACGCGGAACTGCCGCCCGCTACCCCTGACACCACCTCGGGTCAACGTGTTACACTTGATCAACTTATTGAACAAGTGTGATAGCATGAAAGTCGTCACCTACTCCTATGCACGCAATGCACTGAAATCCTTGCTGGATACGGTCGTACGGGACGCGGACGTGGCCATCATCAGCCGTCGGGATGCCGAGGGTGATGCGGTGGTCATGTCGCTGGATCACTACAACAGCCTGATGGAGACCCTGCACCTGCTGTCGACTCCTGCCAACGCCGAGGCCCTCACGCGCGCGATCCGGCAGGATCAGGCGGGCGAGGCGCAACCGCGGACCCTGATCGATGCGGACGACGATTAATCATGCGCGGGATTCGTTTCGTCCCGGACGCCTGGGATGCGTACCTTTATTGGCAACAGCAGGATCGCAAGACGCTAAGACGTATCAACCTCCTGATCAATGAGGCCGTCCGCGAGCCCTTCGCCGGGATCGGCAAACCGGAACCGCTGCGCGGCAATCTATCCGGCTACTGGTTGCGGCGCATTGACGACACCCATCGCCTGGTCTACCGTGCGACCGACACCGAATTGGTCATCATCGCCTGTCGGTTTCATTACGACGGTTGATCGAATCGCGCCAGCGGTTCTGGTGACACCGCTCCCGCGGTGTCACCCAAGTCTCCGCCGCTCTGCGGCGCGGATTGATCAATGCCCGTCACGGCCGACGCTCCAGGCTTGGGGCGCAGAGCGCCTGGCAGATGCGCGACACCGCAGGAGCGGTGTCGCGAGCGCGAAGGAACCCCCAACGGCCAACGCCCGGAATCGTTGGGGTTCCTTCGTCACCCCAACCTATGATGCTGCACAAAGTCGTAGGTCCCCGCGGGCAGCCTCAGTTGGCCTGGAACCCGGTGATCTCGCTGGTCCGCCCCCGGCCCTGCAGTGCCCGCAGGATGTCTTTGAGCGGTCGGGTGCGGGTCTCGCGCGGGACGCAGAGATAGTGTCGGCGCAGGTCGTCGCGGTAGGCGTCGGACGGGCCGGTGGACAGCGGCTGCCACTCGGCGGCCGGCGCCTTGGCGAAGGCGCCGTCGCTGCCGTAGGCGTAGGTCTTCCAGAGGCCCTTGAGGGTGCAGCGGATGCCCTCGTAGGAGACGTTGCGGCCGCCGCTCGGGGATTCGATGACCAGGGTGTAGCGCACCGCCGCGATGGGTTCGTCGATGCGCAGGTTCTTGCCGTCGATGAAGAATTTGAACGGCGACTGGGGTCCTTCCGGGATGAAGGCAAGCAGGTCCTGATCACGCGGCCAGGGCGGGAGGATGACGGCCGCTTCCTGGCGTTCGGCCCCTTCCTGGATGTTGCTGGGACGGATCGGCTCCGGGTCCAGCTTGAAGTTGTTTTCCGCGCCGGCGGGCGCGGCCCCGCAGAGCAGGGGCGCGAGGATGAGACAGGCAGAGCGTCTGAATCTGAATGGCATCGGCGTTGATCCTGGATGAATCGGTCAGCGTGCGTTGCAGGGTCGATAGTCCGCCAGACGGCCTTCCAGGACCGCGGTGAGGTTGGCGAACTCGTCGTTGAGACCGCCGCCGCCCTCGGCCATTACCCATTCCATCGACTGGCGCACCGCCTGGGAGAGCGACCATCCCAGCGGCGGCTCGACCAGCGATTGTTCGATCCGCCCGCGCGCCGCCGGGTCATCCTGGTTACGGTCCAGTTCGGCTTCGACCACGGCGGCCAGTGAGACCTCGATGACCGCGCCGCGCATGTCCCCTTCGACCAGCTTCGCGGTGCTGACTTCGGCGAGCCGCCCGCGCGCCGTCCGGCCGTTCAGGAGGGCGCGCACGGGGGAGGCGACCTCGCTCAGGAAGTCGGTGGCGGGTGGACCTTCGGGGCCTGGCCCAAACCCGGTGACCTGCGGGCGGCGTTGACAGACCGCGGGTGCCTGCGGGTCGTTACGGATCAGGATCAGGATCGGATAGAGGGTCGGGTTGTTGATCAGGTCTAATAGATCGACGATGGTGGTGGCGCCTGAATTCTCGAAATAGCCGCCGTCGACCAGGCGGATTTTCTGTTCGCCTTGGGCACCCGGGCCGATGAGACTGCCGGCCGGGCTCAGGTAGGTGAAGCGTGCACTGGCCCCGGCGGCGGCGGACAGCCGGATGGTTTGGGTCTGGAAACCATCCGCCAGCAGATCCAGGGTGTCGGTGAAATCGGTGAGCGCGATGTTGGAGGTGACCGCGCGCCGGCCCGAATCGACGATCGTGGTGTTCAGCAGCAGGCCGGGGAGGCGGAACTTGTAGCCGTCGGCATAGAGTGCCGTGAAGGGCCGGGTCAACGGGTTGTCTGCTTGCGGCAGGGCCTGTTCGAATCCGAGTTCCAGGAAGCGCTGTCGGTCCGCCTCCGGGAAGGGGTAGGGGATGAAGCGCTGAACCAGGTCCGGGAACAGCATGCCGGCCGCGACCGGTGACAGAAAGTCATGGCTCAGCGCCTTTTGCACGGTGGCCAGGGTGGCCAGGGTGGTGTTTGCATCCGCCGGCGCGGCGCGGTTCTCCAGTTGTTGACGCTTGACCGCCGCATACACCGCGGCGCCGACGCTGCCGCCCGAGACGCTGCTGATGGCGAACAGGGATTGACTGAAGGTGGGGATTTTGGCTTCCAGGGTCGCCAGGGTGGAGGCGGTCCAGTAGGCGGCGCGGATGCCGCCGCCCGCCGCGGCGACCAGGATGACCGGATCGCGTCCGTCGATTTGCCGCGGTGCCGGGTTGACCTCCCGCCAGGCCTGATAGTGGGCGGCGGCGGCGAGCCGTTGCAGGGCCGGGGCCTGGTCGGCAACGCGGATCCAGTGATTGTCGTTGAAGAATCCGAAGCCGGCCG
>Ga0247840_10007680_pt1 | contig 14884 bp, 8 predicted proteins | sample LaCruzMarch2015__FD_192404 | JGI IMG/M metagenome (GOLD analysis project Ga0247840, IMG submission 192404) | Freshwater microbial communities from meromictic Lake La Cruz, Castile-La Mancha, Spain - LaCruzMarch2015_17m | ecosystem: Environmental > Aquatic > Freshwater > Lake | place: Spain...
GAAACGACTGAAAAATGGAATGAAGAGTTTGGAACAATACTTTCTATGTCTCGAGTTGGTCATATCACCTACAGTCCATACGAAATGTATATGGCGACACTCTGGAACCTCTATAAAAACGAAGTAACTGAAGAGATCACTCTCTCAAACGATATATCAAAAAATCTCTATGCCTTTCAGCAGAGAAATGCCCAGCTTCTGATTAATAAGATTGAAAAAACTGGTCTCGCAATGCTCGCCGATTCAGTAGGTCTTGGAAAAACAATTACTGCAGGTGCTGTTATCAAACACTATCTCGAGCAATGAGCTCGCCGTATCTATGTTATAGCTCCCGCTCGTCTTATACCACAATGGAGGGATGATCTCGCAGATAAACACGATATTCACGGTGGCTATGAGCTAATATCTATGCAAGATATGTGAGCCATAGATGACGCAATGTCTCGTGATAAATATCGTCATGTGGACTTCTTTATCATCGATGAAGCTCACAACCTACGAAATGATAATAGCACTCGTCATACAAAAATACTCGAATGGTTTAGTAATAATCCAGAAAGTAAGGTCCTTCTCCTCACGGCGACTCCAGTCAATAATCAACTCACGGATTTCGTGAATCAGATACAACTGGCAAGCAAGGGTAAACTCGATTCGTTTCCTATTGTCTACACGACGAGCAAAAAGCGTGAAGTGATCGATTTTTTTGAAGCGGTCAAGCGTCTCGTGAGTTCTATTCAAAAACAAGAAAATGTGAATGAAACACCTGATTGGGATCAGGTGAATAAAGTTATGAGACAGGGGCTGAAACATTTCCTCGTACGATCAACTCGTAATGGTATTATGAAAGACTTCAATGGCGGTCTTCTCGGCAATGATGGCTCAATAAGGACATTCCCTACCAGTTTAGTAAAGCCAGCTGAATATAATTTCTCACCCGAAAATGACACTCTAGTCTCGGATCGGATAGTATCATCAATACAAGGAGATTTTGAATGAACGGACCCTCGTTCTATTGATATAGACAAACTCGTGTCTATAACTCAGCGTACTGAGCATCCTCTCGATACAATGCAAGGTAATAATCTCTCGACTGAGACTATACAGTCTGGAGTATTTACTAATCTTTTTCAAATAATTCTCACCTTCGGTTTTGCCCCCTACAAGGCAAAAGTATATGATCGCCGATTTTATGGTAAAACTCCTGCAGAGATAAAGGAGTATTCCCTAAAGCCAAAGGAAAGCTTTGCTATTCTGAGTCAAGTAGGGATTCATAATATTATTCGAGTGAGTCTCCTCAAGCGTCTTGAGTCATCTCCGTATGCACTCAAAAAGTCTATTCAGAATTATACCAAGAGGCTGACGCTCTTTAGTGAATGGTTAGAAAAAGGATATATTCTCTCATTTCGTGATATTGCCGATCTCGTCAAGGAATATGGTGATGATCTCGATGATGTACCTAGTGACACAATGGAAGAAAAAATACAAGCTGATCCAGAAAAATATGATATAAATGCTCTCAAAAATGACATTGCTCGTGATCAAAAAATTGCCAAAGCTCTCATAGAGCTCTGTGAGGCGATTGAAAAGAAAGATGATAAACTCTTGCGTTTTGTCGAGCTCATTCAAGAGATCAAACAAACCACCTGAACAAAGAAAATTCTCGTGTTTAGTTTCTATGCTGATACAATTCAATATCTCGAGACTCATCTGGGAAAACACCTCACAGAAAGTGAAATGCAATCATCCTCCTTTGTCACTGGGGCAAACAGTCTCGATATAAAAGAAATTACAGGGCGATTTTCACCACACTCTAAAGGATACACCCTCAATGAGGCTCACCCTGAGATAAATTACCTCTTTGCGACAGATGTCCTCTCTGAAGGTCAAAACCTTCAAGATTGTCCTGTGTTGATCAATTTTGATCTTCACTGGAATCCCGTCCGTATGATTCAACGAAATGGTCGTATCAATCGTCTGGGATCGCAACACAAAGAAGTCTATGTCTATAATATGGCACCAGAAAAACAACTCGAATCGTACCTCAAACTCGTGAAACGACTCGAACAAAAAATCAACAAAATCAAACATACTATCGGTACGGACCAATCTATCCTCTGAGAAGAAGAAAATCCACTCGAGTATATCGACCAAAGTGATGATCTCTGAGGAATTGATAGGGTTTCTCAGCTCTACGACGAAAAAACTGCCACACAGGCACTCCTCGCACTCGAAGATGATACAGATTTTCTGACTGAAGACGCCTATGTCTTTGAGCTCCGCAGTTTTCTGAAAAATAGTACCGAAAAGGAAATCAATACGGTCAAAAATATCGCAGTAGGAAAATGGGGTTATTTCCCCGAAAAACAGAGAAGCAACCCAAATACTCCCGATGTCATCGGTTTAACTCAAACAATGGTCCGAGAAGATACTGAAAAAGAACCATACCCTGTCGACATATTCGTGGAATACCTCACACTCGATGGTAAAGTGGGCGTCCTTGATACAATTGATGCACTCGTAAGTATCAAAACAACACCTGATGATACAAAGAGAATACCTGACACTATTAAGACGAGCAAAGACCGTTCTTTTATTAAGAAACTCATGGAACGCCAAGCCACCGAGGAAGCCATGAGTGAATCACTGGCATTCAGACGGACTGCATCAATCCAAATCATTCTCGATGTCATCGCAAAATCTCTCCCTGATCTACAGCTTAGCTCTGCTCTCGATCGTATTGATTCAAAACTCGAACTCAAAAAAACACGAAAGCTTTTCTCTGATGCAAGAGAAGATATGAAAACCTATGAACAATTACGACCGATAACTATTGATAGATTTGTGATGCTCGTAAAAGAACTCACAAAAGAAAAGAAGCCAGAAAAATCAGTAGACACTATCAATACTCTCCTATTTTATGCCAAGTAATTACCACATTCTGCTCAATACTGCTCTCAGAGAGCTTGCAAGTACGAAGAGTCTCACCTCGGCAATTTCAGTGTGTAATATACTACTTGAATATATGGGTATTGAAACAAAAAGTGTTGAGGATGTAGAGCTCTCAAAACTGAAACTCCCAAATGCTGAACGCTATGATCGTTGGTTTGATGCTCATCCTCATTTTCGAGGAGACCGAGCCTGTTTTGAATTGACAACAAAAGATTCACCTCTTCTCGAGGCTAAACTCTATGCTATTCAAAAAAGGTCCAAACTTTTTATCGCAGGTGCGGTCAATTTTACACCAAATTTTGAAGATCGTGATTATACACGAAACGATCCAAATATGAAAATGGGGATTGATTTTTTCTTTCCACCCGAGAAGGATGCAGTCATAGTCGTCCTCTCAAATAAAGGCAGTCTGCGACTTGTGGAGCTCTCAGAACGACTCACCAACACCCAGCACGATATATTCGCCCTCTGGCAGGATGTCGCACAGGTAGACGATAAGAGTAGACTCCACACCACTCTCTGGGAAAGCTTCAAGCTCTCAAGTCTCAATAAGAAATTCTACGAAGGTATCTCAAATAGCTTTCTCACACTGACTCAGTATCTCCAGAAAAACTGAACCGAAGATCAACTCGCCAATCAATTTGCTAATAGACTCCACTGACGAATCCTCTTCCTCTGGTTTCTCAGAAAGAAAGGCATCATCAATGAGACAAAAGAGTATTTTACATTGGGAGATCAGACCGACACTGAATATTATGCAAATACTCTCAGTACCCTCTTTTTCAATGTCCTCAATAATGAAGATCATAAAGAAATTGATCCTATCACGCCCTATCTCAATGGTGGTCTCTTTGATCAAAAGTCAGATGGTATCTATTGGAATACTCATGCACCGATATTTCCGACAGGATTTTTCCGTACACTCTATGACCATTTTGATGCGTTCAATTTCACGACCGATGAATCAACCCCTGAATACGAACAGATAGCTATCGATCCTGAGATGCTGGGACGAATCTTTGAGAGCTTCCTTGCCACTCTCACCACTGAGACAGGCGAACAAGCCAAAAAAGCCAATGGAGCATTTTATACACCACGAGAGATCGTCAGCTATATGTCCAGTGAGAGTCTCCGACAATATCTCTACACCGCTCTCGATGCGAGCACCTCACTAAAATCCAGTATCGATGATCTCCTGAACCGCTCTGATAGCGACTGGGCACTGTCTGGGACAAACAGTATCCGAGACACTGTCAGCAAAGAGGACCGAGAAAGAATACTCAAGGCATTAAAAAATGTCCATGTCCTCGATCCCGCTGTCTGATCAGGAGCATTTCCGATGGGGGTCCTCCATAAAATCCTCAGTCTCTGTGAACGACTTGACCCAGCTTTTGACCCCTATACGACCAAGCTCGCTATATTACAAGAAAATATCTACGGTGTCGATATAGATCCCACTGCCATTGAGATCTGTCGTCTGCGAGCATGGCTCTCTATCATCGTGGATGTCCGAGATGTGAAGAAAATCAAGCCACTCCCAAATCTCGAGTTCAAATTTGTCTGTGCCAATAGTCTCATAGGGCTCGACGCTTCAAAGCAAACATCACTCGACCACGATCTCTGACTCAAACAAGAATTGATCCGCATCCGCGACGAGTACTACGCGACGAGTAGCAAGAAGCAAAAAGAAAAACTCCAGAAAGAATACCTCCAGTTCACACACCCTGAACAGGGTGGCATATTCGATACCGATGAAACTCGCCAACTCAAGAGCTACCAGCCCTTTACAAATGGTGTCAGCTCAAGCTTTTATGATCCAGAACTTATGCACGGTGTTGAGAATTTTGATATAGTTATTGGGAATCCTCCATATATAGAAGAAAAGGGGCATAAACATATCTTTCAGCCCGTTGCCGCAAGTATATTGTGAAAAAAGTTCTATCTCGGAAAAATGAATTTCTTTTTCTTCTTTTTCCATCTTGGATTAGAGCTCACAAAAAAGTGAGGACTTATCAATTTTATTACAACAAATTATTATATCATTTCGGCTGGTGGGAAGAAATTACGACAAGATTTCCACGATCGATCCACTATTCTTCAGCTTTTGAATTTCGATAAGCTAAAAATATTTGAATCTGCACAGTGACAAAACAACATCATCACTCTCCTCAAAAAATGATCATATGATGATCAAGCTGATTGCCTCTTTACTCATCAAAAATGACTCGCAACGCCGAGTGTATTATCAGATATTCTCGAACACCGTGACGAGAAAACACTCTATTTTAGGCAAAATCAGAATGAGATTTATTTTGGTCCATGACTCTCTATTCGAACAAAAGTCGATCATAACTCAAGTATTGATTTTTTTCGTACTGAAAATGAAAAACTTAAAATTTTGTTTCATTCCTCTGTATGAATTCAGGAAAGTATAGATAAGGTGAGCAAAAAAAACTCTTCAGACCTTTTTCAAATATGACGGTGAGTATTTGTTCTCCATGAAAAAGAGGTCAATGAATTGAACCTCTACGAGCATGAACAAAAAATTATCAAAAAATACCTCAACTCTGAAAATGTCGCTCCGTATTATCATAGTCACAATAAGGAATATCTCATCTTCTCAGATAAAAAAAACCGTAATGAAATCAAAGATGATAAGCATCCAAATATAAAAAAACATTTGGACCACTTTTCTCCTATAATTACTTCTTCTCATTGACCGTATGGGCTTCATAGAGATCGATCATCTGCAAAGAATATTTTTGAACAGCCAAAGCTTATCTGTAAAGGTATGTTTGACACGCCAGAATTTACTTACGATGACGAGGGATATTATGTAGGGTTCTCTTTTTCGATTATTTGGCAAAAAGATATAAACTATTCTCTCAAATATCTCCTCGGTCTTATGAATTCGAGTCTTGCGAAGATATGGTTTCATCAAAATGGCAAACGAAGAGGTGTCTGAGTTGATATATGAGTACAGGTATTTCGAGAGTTTCCTGTACCAAAAGTCTCAGCAGAGAGACAAAAACCACTTATTGCATTAGTCGACCAAATCCTCTCCGAAAAAAAGCTTGATCCAAAAGCAGATACCAGCGATCTGGAAAAGCGTATTGATGATTTAGTCTATGAGCTGTATGGCTTAACTAAGGAGGAGATTGAATTAGTCGATCCAATAAGGAAAACTATAGAAGATATTTCATAATAAATTTTATGCAACCATTCATTCCCCACACACTCCCTATTACCAACATCAATTGGTCTCGATTTATCTCTCTTATTGGTGAAGCAAATAGACAAATTGCTCGCTTCGATGGTATATTACAGAGTATTCCAAACCCTGCGGTCCTTCTCTCGCCACTGACAACACAAGAAGCGGTCCTATCGTCCAATATAGAGTGAACGCAAGCAACTTTTCAAGAGGTATTGGAGTTTGAAGCAAATCTCACTGATACAGGGAAAAAAGATGACATACAGGAAATTCTCAGCTATCGTAAGGCAATGCATTTTGCTATTACAAGTCTCAAAGAACTTCCGATCTCTCGTAGACTCATCTGTGGTATTCACGCTGTACTCTTGGACAGTGTGAGATGAAAAGATAAAACGCCCTGACATTTTCGTAGTGGGCAAGTCCATATCGGGTGATCGAGAAATATTGAAGAAGCAACCTTTGTGCCACCAGCCCCTCTAAATATCGCCCCTGCTTTTGCCAATCTGGAAGAATATATCAATTGACCAGAGAAAGATCCTATCGTCCAGCTTGCCATCATTCATGCTCAATTTGAGATCATTCATCCATTTTGGGACGGTAATGGTCGTATTGGTCGTATGCTTCTTCCTCTTTTCCTCTACCAAAAGGGTATACTCTCTAGTCCAATGTTTTATCTCTCAGGATACCTCGAAAAACACCGTGACGCGTACTATGAAAAACTGAAAAACATTTCTCAAAAACAAGACTGGGACTCGTGGATAGAGTATTTCCTCGAAGCAACCATCGAGCAATCCAAAATAAATATCAAAAAATCAAAACAGATATTGGACCTCTACAATCAGAAGAAGAAAGAAGTGACTCAGGCGACGCATTCACAGTTTGCTATCCAAGCACTCGATACTATTTTCTCTTATCCAATTTTTACCTCAACACAATTTATATCTTTTTCTGGCGTCAAGAAAGCAACAGGATCTATTCTCCTCTGACAACTTGAGGAGGCACGAATAATTCAAAAAATTCGTTCAGCAAAATGACGAATGCCAGCGGTATATCGATTTAATGAGCTTATCAAAATTACAGGATAATGGATCTGGTCCATTAGTCACAAATACTCTTTGTAACTAATAAAGTAATAAATACTAGACACAAACTATAATTGTATATACTGGACTAGATACAGGACCATCCCTTTTTAATAACGCAATTATGAAAGCCATACTTGTCGCAAGAGTATCAACCGAAGAGCAACGAGAAGCCAATAATTCACTCCCCGCTCAAATGAGCCGTATGGAGGACTATTGCAAACGGTCCGATTTAGAAATACTCGAACGGTTCAGCTTTGATGAAAGTGCCTACAAAGAAAAGAGAGATGAATTTGATAGGATTTTGGCATATATAGATGCTCAGGATGAGAAAATTGCCGTCTGCTTTGATAAAGTAGACCGACTGTCTCGTGATATATTCGATAAGCGTGTACCCTTACTCTACAATAAAGCCGTTGAGGATAGTATAGAACTTCATTTCATCTCCGATTGACAGGTCATAGATAATAAGATGTCGGCAGGTGATAAATTTATGTTTGGTACAAAACTCTGACTTTCCAAGTACTTTTCTGATGCTATCAGTGACAATGTAAAAAGAGCCTTTGAACAAAAGAGAAGAAACTGAGAGTCTACCTGACCAGCAAAGCTCTGATATATCAATACAAGAGACATTCACGATAAGAGCGATACAGTGCCCGATCCTGAGAGAAAGCATCTGATTATCAAAATGTTTCAGCTCTATGCTACAGGTGAGCACTCAATGGACTCTATAAGAAGAGTAATGCTGGAGCTCTGACTGAGGTCAAAAAAATGAAATATGCTTTCACTGAGCACAATAGAAAAGATCCTCAAAGACCCTTTTTACCATTGAGTTGGAGAGTCAAAGTATTGAAATTATAATCATAAATACGCTCGCCTCATCTCAAAAGAACTCTTTGATAGATGCCAAGAGGTCCGAAAGAGAAAAAAGTGAAGACCAGAAAAAGTAATGGCACGGCAGGATTTTGTATTTTGAGGAATTTTGAAATGTGAGAAATGCGGATGCTCTATTACTGCGGAAATGAAAAAGAAAAAGAGTGGAAAAGAATTTAGATATTATTCATGTACAAACTGAAAGAAGATTTGTGAGCGTGAATATATCAATGAGAAGGTACTTTTTGAGCCCATAAACGATGTTTTATCTCAATTATCGAATATACCACAAGAAACCTTCAATCGCCTCTTAAACGAGCTAAGAAATAGTAATGAAACGGATCGTAGTTTCAATAAAGCTCAAATTACACGACTAGAGAGAGAAAGAAAACAAGTCAAAACTGAAGATGAAAACCTGATACGAAAATTCTGCGATCCCTCTGCTCGTATTACACCAGAAATATATGACAAACTTCATCAAGAGAACCAAGACAAAATCACCCACCTAGAGAGCAACATAAAAAAATACTCTGAGGAAGACTCAGAGTACGAAACAACGCTTGAAATGGTAATCTCTCTTGCTACAAGGGCTCTAGAAATCTTTGAGAGTTCTGAAGTTGCAGAAAAAAGAATGTTTGTGAGACTCTTACTTCAGAACCCAACCCTAGAGGGCAGGAAACCGCTATTTAATCTGCAATCTCCTTTTGATTTAGTCCTAAATTTGAGCAATTCTGAAAAATGGCTCCCCGGGTAGGGATCGAACCTACGACCAATTGGTTAACAGCCAACTGCTCTACCGCTGAGCTACCGAGGAACTGGGGCATTGTAGGAAGAGTTGCTTTTTTGTCAAAAATTTTATCAAAAAAACTCCCACCTTGGAGGATGGGAGTTTTGATTCTATGAAAATATCTTGTCTACTCATCGTCTTCCTCAAATTTTACACCACGTTCAGCACGGATTTTCTCCGTAATAACTGCCGGAACTGGAGCATAGTGAGAAAATTCCATTGCGTAGGTAGCACGACCCTGAGAATTTGAACGAAGTGTCGTAGAATATCCAAACATTTCTGAAAGTGGAACGAAAGCGGCAACTATTTTTGCCATACCTCGATCACTCATTTCATTGATTTGTCCTCGTTTTGCATTCACATCTCCGAGAATATCACCCATATATTCTTCAGGAGTACTGATTTCAACCTTCATAATTGGTTCGAGAAGGATAGGTTTTGCTTTTTTTGATGCTTCACGGAAACACTTGCTGGCTGCGATACGAAATGAGAGCTCATTTGAATCCACATCATGGTAAGATCCAAATGTCAGTGTTGCCTGGACATTCACAAGTGGGTATCCTGCGATAACGCCTCGTGCATAAGAAGCTTTGAGTCCTTTTTGTACTCAAGGAATATACTCCTTTGGGATGACACCTCACTTGATCTCGTCGATAAAGCGGTTCTCTTCTTTGTATTCTTCTGGCTCAGCTTTTCTCATCTCTTCAGTAATAGGTTCGAATGTGATGATGACGTGACCGAATTGTCCACGACCACCAGTTTGCTTCTTGTAAGAATATTCTTGGTCCTTCACAGTTTGTGTAATAGTCTCACGGTATGCTACCTGTGGAGCACCGACGTTACATTCGACCTTGAACTCACGACGCATACGATCGACGATGATATCGAGATGGAGCTCTCCCATACCCGCGATAATTGTTTGTCCTGTCTCAGCGTCAGAACGAATACGGAACGATGGATCTTCTTCGGCGAGCTTATTGAGAGCGATACCCATCTTTTCTTGATCTGCTTTTGATTTTGGTTCTACAGAGATATGAATAACTGGCTCTGGGAAATCGAGAGAGAGTAACTGTATAGGGTGTGCCTTATCGCAGAGTGTATGACCTGTTTTGGTAGCCTTAAGCCCAATGACCGCAGCGATATTTCCTGCTGTAATCTCCGTAACTTCCTTTCGATTGTTTGCATGCATTTCCACGATACGACCGATACGCTCTGTTTCACCATTATTTGCATTAAATACAGCTGTTCCAGACTTGATAATACCAGAATAGACCCGGACAAATGTGAGACGTCCCACAAATGGATCCGTCATAATCTTGAATGCAAGAGCAGAAAGTGGCTCTGTATCGAGTTGTTTGAATTCGATAACTTTTGTAACGTCATCTGGATCAGTACCAGCGATTTTACCAGCATTGATATCCATCGGTGATGGGAGATAATCTACGACAGCATCGAGAACTTTTTGTACACCCACATTTGCAAGAGCTGAACCACAGAAAAGTGGAAACAGATTACTCGTGATAACACCCTTTCGGATACCTGATTTGATTTCTTCGATTGTGAGCTCTTCACCTCCGAGATATTTATCCATCAATGCCTCATCTTGTTCGGCAGCTTTTTCGATCAACTCAAGACGTGCCGCCTCTGCCTTTGCTCGCATATCTTCTGGGAAAGGAAGTTCATAGACCTCTACACCCATATTTCCTCGAAAACCATAGGCCTTCATCTCGACGAGATCGAGAATGCCATGAAATTCGTTTTCACGTCCGATAGGGAGTTGTGCTGCGATAACTTTATTACCAGCGAGACGCTTTTTGATAGACTCGTAGGTCATATCAAAATCCCCTCCCGTCTTATCCATCTTATTGGCAAATGCTATACGAGGAACTCCATACTTATCAGCTTGCTTCCAAACTGTTTCTGATTGAGGTTCTACACCCTGCGATCCGTCAAAGACGACCACGCCACCATCGAGGACACGCATAGAGCGTTCTACTTCGATGGTAAAATCTACGTGACCTGGAGTATCAATAATATTGACATCGAGTCCTTTCCATGAAGTCTTCGTAGCGGCAGCAGTAATGGTAATACCTCGCTCTTGTTCTTGTTCCATCCAGTCCATTGTTGCAGCACCATCGTGTACTTCACCGATTTTGTGTGTTTTACCAGAATAAAAAAGAATACGTTCAGTCGTGGTAGTTTTACCAGCATCAATATGCGCGATAATACCGATATTACGGACTTTTCGCTGCTTGTCTTCAGTTGCAGACATAGGAAAGAAATGAAAAATAAAATTTATCCGCCAAAGCGGAAAACACAGGTATTGTATAGAAAAATAACAAGAGTCAATTTTTGCATGAAAGATAGAGAGATATTTGCAAAAAGTAGATAAATATAGTAAAGTATTCCTAATATTTAGTTGTCTTGTTTCATTTATTTGTCCTTATGGATAAGCCTAAAACTAGCGGTGATATAATATTTCAGGAAATATTAGAAAAAAATGCTGATATTTTTTTTCATATGTATGAAAATATCCATTTAGATTCATGATATTCATTATTAGATTTTTTATTTTGAGAACATCCTATTACATTGACTGAGAAAGATAAAGAAAAAATGACAAGGTTAGTGCCAGAACTATTTAAACTAAAACAGAAAAGAAATATTGATATAAAAAAATTTTTCAGTGAAATCAAATTTGACCATAAAATAGTATCAAAAACAGGAGAATTTCTTTTATCAGAAGAAGAAATTCAAGGTCATCCATTATTAAAGAACATATTGCAAGATGCCGACTTATTCACCTTTCACGATGGTAAGTATGGATCCAGAGGAAAATACTATTATTGAAAATACCCAACAAAAGAATGAGAAATGTTAGATGCTCATGTTGGAAATGTCGTAATTCCTAAGAATTCCCTAGAAGAGCCTGAGGCATTAGAGCGACTCAATACGTATATAGATGGTATCGTTGCTAATATTAATAAGGTATCTACTTATTTGATAAGTCTTGCCGGGATAAAAGATACTATTCCAGGGTACACAAAAGTCTATCTATTTCTTTTAGATCATCTGAAGAATCTATCCCTCATTCTTTGCAATGCATTGACTCTTATTAGTGATACAAGAAATACAAAATATAACACGTCGAGTATCTTCAATTTGGATTGAAAAGCAAAAGATCTGTGCATAGAATTGACTGAATGATATAATCCTGATATATGGCACGTTAATAAAGGAGCATTGGAATGATTAGTATCAGCCATATGTGAACGTCTTGTAGGGTATGTCATTACCGGGGAGGCTCGACATGTACGCACAGATATAATACAAAAAATACTCGTAGAGGCCACTGAACATATAAGAAAATTCTTAATATTTTATTTCAGAACCTCTTATTCGAAAAAAAAGAAAAAATGAATTCAATGATATGAACTAGGAAATATCAATACAGCATTACGGCAACTGTTAAAAAAAATTCTTCGAGAAGAAAGAGAGGAAGATAATATATTTAGGTATATCTTTATGGGCTACTCTATTATGGATATACTCAAAAGAATACCTGCTGCCCCTGGAGAAGATTTATGTATTCAATTAAAGTGACTTGCTTATGGATGAATAGAGGCTCCATATGTGTGCGGAGCTGTTTTAAAGATGCATAATATTACTTGGAGATGAGCAACGTACTGGTATTCTCATTATCATCTCAAAAATGTAGATAGTTCTACAAAAAAGGAATTTAGTGATTATCCTATATGATTGCAGAAAATAATAGACGAGGTTCAGGAAAGAGTGAAACGAATAATTTGATGAGTAAAGGATATAAATTTTATCTTAGATGATAATATATGTAGTGGTAATACCCTATCGTGATTCTGTGAATTAGAAAAAACACACAAAAACAATGTATTTCCTTTAGTGGGTTCAGTAAGGTGTCCAAAATCCGTAGTTCTTAACTGATTTTCTGATAGTCAGTTACGAACACTTATGATCGCAATACCATATATGTCTATAGAAGCTCCGAGATCAAGCAATATGCGGAGGGTATTTGGCGCTGTCGAAGCATGCAAAAAGAAGGTTTCTGAACTCTCAAAAATAAAAATATAAAAAATAAGAGAAATTACGCTTTGTAACTTGCCCAGAAATCAGTACGAAATTTCTCATATTCCCCTTTTTGTATTGCTTCACGAGCTCGGTCGCAGAGACGCATAAGAAACTCAGTATTATGCATCGAGAGCAGTATCTGCCCAAGAAGTTCATCCACATGCATCAGATGACGGAGATATCCGAGTGTATAATGTTCACTTACTGAGGTTTCCAGTCCTGGAGCCACAGGAATTTTCCCTAGCGAACCGTCTAGCGAACTTCGGTTAATTTTAAGATATCATTCTGAGGTAAAGACCTCCCCATGTCGCCCCAGTCGTGTCGGGAGGACACAATCAAACATATCCACTCCCCTTGCAATTGCCTCAACGAGATCTTCTGGTGTTCCTACGCCCATAAGATAGTGTGGTTTTTCTTTTGGTAATTCTGGAGAGAGAACATCCAGCATATCGAGCATATCTTTCTTTGACTCCCCCACTGAGAGCCCACCGATAGCAATCCCGAGGGTTGGAAGTGCGCCGATAAATCGTGCTGATTCAACGCGCAAATCAGAATAGGTCACTCCTTGAATAATCGGAAAAAGTGTTTGTTCGTGGAGTCATTTCTCTCGTCGTTCTGGCGCAAGGGCCTGCCACCTCTCCACACAACGCTCTGCCCATTGATGTGTTCGATTCAGTGCTTCACGAGCTCGAGCTTTTGAAGCATCTCAAGTCGCGACGTCATCAAATGCCATAATAATATCTGCCCCGAGGTCCGACTGTATTTCCATCGCTTTTTCTGGTGTAATAAAATGTTTATTGCCATCGTGATGCGACTGAAATTCTACACCTTCATCACTGGTTTTTACCAGCGATTCTCCACCATTGCGAGGATTCCCGAGAGAGAAGACCTGAAATCCCCCACTGTCCGTGAGAATCGGAAGATTCACGTTCATGAATTTATGAAGGCCACCCATCTTCGCAATAATCTCTGCTCCAGGACGGAGCATCAGGTGGTAGGTGTTGCAAAGCATAATCGTCGTCCCCATCTGTGCTATCCCCTCTCGTGTAATTCATTTAATAGCCCCTGACGTACCTACTGGCATAAATACAGGAGTTTGAACTTCCCCATGAGGTGTTTGAAGAATTCCAGTACGAGCAAGTCAATCAGTTGATGTAATTTCAAAAGAGAAGGAAGAAGTATGCATAAAAATCCCCACCATATTAGAGAGTGGGGACTGAAAGTCAAAAATGGTTTATTTTTAAATCACGTACTGCGTTGCTTCTCGCAGACTGAAAAAATGAAAAATCAAAAAAGCTGATGCCACAAGGAGCACGAGCATACCGATCATCAGAATGGTAGATAGAATACGTTCTTTATTGAGTTTTTGTTCTATCTCACGTTTCGCTTGGACCATCATGTCCATATCATGGAGACGATTATGTTGTGCTTCTTCGAGTGCGAGAATTGTTTTCTTGTATTCCAACTTTGGAACGGAGTGAGCGATTTCACCTTCCATCTTTCCTATTTTAAACGTCAGCTCTTGGATGATGACATCTTTTTCACGAATAAGAGATTCGATAGCACGAAGTATTTCATTTTGTGATTCCCGAGGATCGTAGGAAATACTCGGAGTCATCGTAGGTTTTGGTGCGATGACTTCATAGTCCTTTTGCTCAGATCCAGTATGATATTTTTTGATATCATCTTGATGAAGCATAATGACTTTTCCTTCACGTTTGGCACGGATTTTACCAGCCGAAATATAGCGATCTATCGTACGAGTCGATACGCCGAGAGTCTTACCTGCCTGATCACGAGAAACAGTATAAACCATAGAAAAATTATATCCTACGATTGTAACACTCTGAGAAGCTTTTCAAGAAAAAAGACTTGCCA
>Ga0247840_10007681_pt1 | contig 14880 bp, 7 predicted proteins | sample LaCruzMarch2015__FD_192404 | JGI IMG/M metagenome (GOLD analysis project Ga0247840, IMG submission 192404) | Freshwater microbial communities from meromictic Lake La Cruz, Castile-La Mancha, Spain - LaCruzMarch2015_17m | ecosystem: Environmental > Aquatic > Freshwater > Lake | place: Spain...
TGCTGCTCGCCCTGACCCTGCCCTGGGCCGCGCCGACCCTGGCGACGGCCAGCCTTTTCGATAATCTCGGCCAGGACGGCGACTACGCGGTGGCGATCACCAACGACCAATGGGCGGCCCAGGGCTTCACCACCGCCGATGCAGTGATCGTGGCCGAGGTGGAAGCGGCGCTGTTCAGTGAGGCGCCGACGAGCGGCACCTTCGCCCTGGAGATCTGGAACATTGCGAGCGGCGCCCCGGGTACGAAGGTTGCGGATGTCTTCAGCGGCGATGCCAGCTTGCTCACCGGCAGCACCTTTGCGGTGACCGGTCTGAACCTCTCACTGACCCCCGCAACCGATTATTTCCTGGTGGTCAAGGGCATCAACCTCGACCCACTCAGTAACGTCCAATGGCGTTACGCCGATGCCGCGGGCGGCACCGGTCTGCCCTCGCCCTTCGTGCAAACGACCGACGCCGGGGCCAACTGGTCCAGCCCGAATGAAGACACACCCCAGAAGATGCGCATCGAGGCCGCTACGGACGTGCCGGTGCCGGCCGTGCCCGCCCTGCTCGCCATCGGGCTGGCCGGATTGCGCCTGACGAGACCCCGGAGGAGCAGTTCGGCCAGGGCTGCATCGCTGTAGCAATCGACAAAGGAGCGGTCTCGCCGACCTACAAGGAATCCGCCGACGGCCAGCGGGGCCTGGATTCCGCTGCGCTCCATCCAGGCTACGAGGGGCGCAAGGCCCGGCGCGCGGCCGGGTGCAACCCCGGGCTCAAGCGCGCACCACCGCAATACGCCGCCCCTGGGGGCTCTGCATCGCCTGGCTCAGAGTGCGCTCAGCCATCGGCGGCTGGCCCGCCCGGCAGTCGAAGATCACGAGCCAACCCCAGTCCGGCCAGATAGCCGTCCAACTGCACCAGGCCCTCGGCCAGCGGGTCCGGGGCGCCATCGCACCAGACCTTGAGTTCCAGCCCGAGCGTCAGGGCCCCGTAGGATAGATGGGATTGGCCATCGTGAGCCCCTGGCCGGGTGCCATCCGGCACAACCCCAAGTCGATCAGATACGTGATCTCGTCCTCGGCGACCCCACCCAACTGGGTGCCGGCCAGCGCAGACAACTGGTCTTGCCGGTCTGGCGCGGGGCGTGGAGCAGGAAGTATTTCTTCTGGTCGATCAGCCCCAGGACCTCCGGCGCTGGCCTGGCTGGCAGCGCCTGCTCGGCAGCGCTGTCCCGACGCGGTGCGCCCCTTCGGAACCCACTCGCGGTCTCGTCTTGTCGGGATTTTTATGTTGCCACGCCCGATTTTTTCAGCATTTTGGCAGCCGCTTGCCTAGCATGAAGCAGGTCGGAACCCGTTGCGGAGGCAAACCGTGGATCTCTTCTATCTCGCGACCATCGTGCTGTTTTTCGCCCTCGGCGTGGGCCTCGCCTACGGCTGTGCCCGGCTTGGAGATGCCAAGTGAACTGGCTGCTCATGGTCAGCGCCGTCGTCGCGGTCGCGCTGCTCGTCTACCTGATCGCGGCACTGCTCAACCCGGAGGGCTTTTCATGACCCCTCATGCCTGGCTGGTCCTCGGGCTTTATCTGACGGCCCTGTTGCTCGCGGCCAAGCCGCTCGGCAGTTACATCGCGAACGTGATGGAGGGCCGCCCGCTCCTGTCCCTGGGGGTCCGCGGCGGTATCGAGTCGGCGCTCTATCGTCTGTGCGGGGTGCGCCGGGACGAGGAAATGGGCTGGCTGCGCTACGCCCTGGCGATCCTGCTGTTCAACCTGCTGGGGGCCCTGGCCGTCTATGCCCTGCAACGGCTGCAAGTCTGGCTGCCGCTCAATCCCCAAGGGCTGGCCAACGTCAGTCCGGACTCATCGTTCAACACCGCCATCAGCTTTGCCACCAATACCAACTGGCAGGGTTATGCCGGTGAGTCGACGATGGGTTATCTGACCCAACTGCTCGGCCTGACGGTGCAGAATTCTTTGTCGGCCGCCACGGGCATCGCGGTCGCAATCGCCCTGATCCGCGGGTTCGCGCGCCACTCGGCCGCCACTATCGGCAACGCCTGGGTCGATCTGACGCGGGTCACGCTCTATGTCCTGTTGCCGATCGCCTTGGTCTTTGCCGTGGTCCTGGTCAGCCAGGGCGTCATCCAGAACATTGACGCCTACCAGACTGTGACGACGCTGGAGGCCAGGCACGACGACAGGCCCAGGCTCGATGCGACTGGTCAGCCGCTCACCGACGCCCAGGGCGCCGTGCTCACGCAACCGGCCGCGACACCGACCCAGACCCTGGCCATGGGCCCGGTCGCCTCCCAGGAGGCCATCAAGATGCTCGGCACCAACGGCGGCGGCTTTTTCAACGCCAACTCGGCCCATCCCTATGAGAACCCGACACCGCTGACCAACTTCATCCAGATGTTCCTGATCTTTCTGATCCCGGCCGCGCTGTGCCTGACCTTCGGCCGCATGGTCGGGGATACCCGCCAGGGCTGGGCGCTGCTGGCCGCGATGACACTGATGTTCGTGGTCATGGCCGCGGCGGCGATGCATTTGGAGCAGCAGGGCAACCCCTTGCTGGGCGAACTCGGTGTCGACCTGTCCGCGGGGAACCTGGAAGGCAAGGAAACGCGCTTCGGCGTGGCCGAATCCGCGCTGTTCGCCGCCATCACGACCCTTGCCTCCTGCGGCGCCGTCAACTCGATGCACGACTCCTTCATGCCCCTGGGCGGCCTGGTGCCGCTGGCGAACATGATGCTTGGCGAGGTGGTGTTCGGCGGCGTCGGCACCGGGCTCTACGGCATGTTGGTATTCGCCGTCATGGCGGTGTTCATCGCCGGCCTCATGATCGGGCGCACACCGGAGTATCTGGGCAAGAAGATCGAGGCCTATGAGATGAAGATGGCGTCCATCGTCATCCTGGTGACGCCGCTGCTGGTGCTGGCCGGCACCGCAATCGCCGTGCTGACGGCGGCCGGCGTGGCCGGCATCGCCAACCCGGGGCCCCACGGCTTCTCGGAGGTCCTCTATGCCTTCACCTCCGCCGCCAACAACAATGGCAGCGCCTTTGCCGGCCTGTCGGCCAACACGCCCTTCTACAACGGCCTGCTCGGCGTCGCCATGTGGTTCGGGCGCTTCGGCGTCATCGTGCCGGTGCTGGCCTTGGCCGGTCATCTGGCCGCCAAGAAGCGCATTGCCCCCAGCGCCGGTACCATGCCGACCCATGATCTGTTGTTCGTGGTGCTGCTGATCGGCACCGTCGTGCTGGTCGGGGCCTTGAATTATGTCCCGGCGCTTGCGCTTGGGCCGGTGGTCGAACACCTGATGCTCTGGTCTGTTCCTTAGGCCTTGATCATAACTCCGGCCACGCGCCCTTGCGGCAACCCGTCGCGGCCTGGGGGCCGCTCCTACGGCGTAGGAGCGGCCCCCAGGCCGCGACGGATATCTCCCTCGAGGTGGCCGGAGTTATCGTTCCCTAAGCCCTAGAAGTCCCGCCGGAGAGGCATATGACACACAAACAACTGGCCATGTTCGACCCGGCGCTCCTACTGCCGGCCGGCGTCGATTCATTCCGGAAGCTGAACCCCGCCGTGCAATGGCGCAACCCGGTGATGTTCGTGGTGTATATCGGCAGCATCCTGACCACGCTGCTGTGGGCTCAAGCCCTGATCGGACCGGGGGCCGGGCCGGGTGAGAACTCTCCGGGGTTTATTCTCACCATTGCCCTCTGGCTCTGGTTCACCGTGTTGTTCGCCAACTTCGCCGAGGCGCTCGCCGAGGGCCGCAGCAAGGCGCAGGCGGCGGCGCTGCGCGGCATTAAGAAGGAGACCTGGGCGAAGCAGCTAGAACGTGATTTTGTCATCGGCACGCCGCGCACCGCGCTGCGCTGGCATCGGGTGGAGGCCGAGGACCTGCGCCGTGACGATATCGTGCTGATCGAGGCCGGTGATGTGATACCGGTCGATGGCGAGGTGATCGAGGGCGTGGCCTCGGTCGACGAATCGGCCATCACCGGTGAGTCGGCGCCGGTGATTCGCGAGTCGGGCGGGGACTTCTCGGCGGTCACCGGCGGCACGCGCGTACTGTCGGACTGGATCGTCGCGCGCGTGACGGTCAACCCGGGCGAGACCTTCGTCGACCGGATGATCGCGATGGTGGAGGGCGCAAAACGCCAGAAGACGCCCAATGAGATCGCCCTGACCATCCTGCTGGTTGCTCTGACCATCGTCTTCCTCGTGGTGACCGTCACCCTGCTGCCCTTCTCGCTGTTCAGCGTCGCGGCGGCGGGCGCCGGTGCGCCGATCAGTATCGCGGTACTGATCGCACTGTTGGTCTGTCTGATCCCGACGACGATCGCCGGCCTGCTCTCGGCGATCGGCGTCGCCGGCATGAGCCGCATGATGCAGGCCAATGTCATCGCCACCTCCGGCCGCGCCGTGGAGGCGGCCGGCGACGTGGACGTGCTGCTGCTGGACAAGACCGGGACCATTACGCTCGGCAACCGCCAGGCCGCGGCCTTCCTGCCCGCCGCTGGCGTGCCGGAGCGGGACCTGGCCCAGGCCGCCCAGCTCGCCTCGCTCGCCGACGAGACGCCGGAAGGGCGCAGCATCATGGTGCTGGCCAAGCAGCGATTCGGGCTGCGCGAGCACGACATCCAGTCTTTGCGTGCGCAGTTCGTCCATTTCTCGGCCCATACCCGCATGAGCGGGGTCGACGTCCAGGGGCGCCGGATCCGCAAGGGCGCCTTCGATGCGATCCGCACCCATGTAGAGGCGCTCGGCGGCCAGTTCCCGGCCGCGGTGCTACGCAGCGTCGAGGAGGTCGCCCGCCGCGGCAGCACCCCCCTGGTGGTGGCGGAGGACACGCGCGTGCTCGGCGTCGTGGAACTCAAGGACATCGTCAAGGGCGGCATCAAGGAACGCTTCGCGGAACTGCGCCGCATGGGCATCCGCACCATCATGATCACCGGCGACAACCGACTGACGGCCGCCGCCATCGCCGCCGAGGCCGGCGTCGATGACTTCCTCGCCGAGGCCACGCCGGAGGCCAAGCTGGCCCTGATCCGCCAGCACCAGGCCGAGGGCCGGCTGGTCGCCATGACCGGCGACGGGACCAACGACGCCCCGGCGCTGGCCCAGGCGGACGTGGCCGTGGCGATGAACACCGGCACCCAGGCGGCCAAGGAGGCCGGCAACATGGTCGATCTCGACTCCAACCCGACCAAGTTGATCGAGGTGGTCGAGACTGGTAAGCAGATGCTGATGACCCGGGGTTCCTTGACCACCTTCAGCATCGCCAACGATGTCGCGAAGTATTTCGCCATCATCCCGGCGGCCTTCGTGACCACCTACCCGCAGTTGGCGGCGCTCAACGTCATGGGGCTCACCAGTCCCGCCTCGGCGATCCTGGCGGCGGTGATCTTCAATGCCCTGATCATCATGTTCCTGATCCCGCTGGCGCTCACCGGCGTGAAGTACCAACCGCTGGGCGCCGCTGTCTTGCTGCGCCGCAATCTCGCGGTCTACGGTCTGGGCGGCCTGGTCGCGCCCTTCATCGGGATCAAGCTGATCGATCTCACCCTTGCCGCCGTTGGCCTCGCTTGAGACCAGGAGCACCCTCATGACCGCCTTGCTGCGTCCCGCGCTTTCGCTCTTCGTTGTGCTGACCGTCGTGACCGGCGTTCTCTATCCCCTGGCGGTGACCGGCATCGCCAAGTTGGCCTTTCCCACGGCGGCGCGGGGCAGCCTGATCGTCAAGGATGACCAGCCCCTGGGCTCCGCCCTCATTGGACAGTATTTCACCGCGCCTGGGTACTTCTGGGGCCGTCCGTCCGCCACCGCGCCCTACCCCAACAACGCCGCCGCCTCTGGCGGATCGAATCAGGGGCCGCTCAATCCCGCGCTGGTCGCTGCGGTCAAGGGACGTATCGCGGCACTCAAGGCGGCCGATCCGGGCAACACCCAGCCGATCCCGCTGGACCTGGTCACCGCCTCCGGCAGCGGTCTGGACCCGCACCTGAGCCCGGCCGCCGTTCAGTACCAGGTGGAGCGGGTTGCTCGGACTCGTAAGCTCCAGCCCCAGGCCATCCAAGCCCTCATCGCGCAGAACACCGAAGGCCGACAATGGGGGGTCTTCGGCGAACCGCGGATCAATGTGCTGAGGCTCAACTTGGCCCTCGATGACCTGCATCCCTGATGGCCGATCAACGCCCCGACCCCGACGCGCTGCTCGATCGTCTCAAGGCCGACGAGGCCAAGGCCGCCCGCGGCCGGTTGAAGATCTTCTTTGGCGCCTCGGCCGGGGTCGGCAAGACCTACGCCATGCTGTCGGCCGCGCGGGCCCAGGCCGGGCAACACGCGGACATCGTCATCGGCGTCGTGGAGACCCACGGCCGCAAAGAGACCGAAACCCTGCTGGAAGGACTGGAGCGGCTCCCACTCAAGTCGTTCCCTTACCGCGGCAGGGTCTTGCAGGAGTTCGACCTCGACGGCGCCCTGGCGCGCCGCCCGTCCCTGATCCTGATCGACGAATTGGCCCATTCCAATGCGCCGGGGTCGCGTCATCCCAAACGCTGGCAAGACGTCGATGAATTGCTGGCGGCCGGCATCGATTGCTGGTCGACGATCAATGTCCAGCACCTGGAGGGCCTCAACGATGTCGTCGGCGGCATCACCGGTGTGCGGGTCTGGGAGACCGTGCCCGATCAGGTCTTCGATGCCGCCGATGAGGTGGTGCTGGTTGACCTGTCGCCGGAAGAACTGCTGCAGCGGCTCAAAGAGGGCAAGGTCTATCTGCCTCACCAGGCCGAGCGCGCGATCCAGAACTTCTTCCGCAAGGGCAACCTGATCGCATTGCGCGAACTCGCCCTGCGCCGCACCGCCGATCGTGTCGACAGCCAGATGCTCCAGTACCGGCGCGACCAATCGGTCTCGCCGGTCTGGCAGACCCGCGAATCGCTCCTGGTCTGCATCGGCCCCGGCGAGGGGGCCGAGCGCATCATCCGCAGCGCGGCCCGCCTGGCCGCGCGTCTGGACGTACCCTGGCATGCCCTCTCGATCGATACCCCGGCCTTGCAGCGCCTGTCGCGCCGCCAGCGCCAGCGCATCCTAAAGAGCATCAAACTGGCGCAAGACATGGGAGCGGAGACGGCCACCCTCTCCGGCAGCGATCCGGTGGCGACGGTCATCGCGTATGCGCGCGACCATAACCTCTTCCGGGTGATCGTGGGACGCGATCATGTGCGGGCCTGGCGCCCCTGGTACCGATCGTTCGCCGACCGCATCGGCAAGCAGGCACCCGATCTGGAGGTCATCCAGGTCGCGCGCGGCGAACCGCAGGAGCGCAAACCGAGCGACGAGCGCACCGACGAGTCCTGGTTCGCGCGCCTGCGGGCGCCTTGGCAATCCTATGCGATGAGCGCGGTCATCTGCGCCCTGGCGGCGGCGCTCGCGGCCCCCCTGCACTCGGTCTTCGAACTCACCAATATCGCCATGCTGTTCCTGCTGGCGGTCGTGGTGGTGGCGGTCCGCTACGGCTTCGGGCCCTCGGTCACGGCCGCCTTCCTGACGGTCGCGGCCTTCGATTTCTTCCATGTGCAGCCGCGCCTTTCGTTCTCGGTCAGTGACGTGCAATATCTGCTGACCTTCGTCGTCATGCTGGTCGTCGCTCTGATCACCGCCACCCTCACCACCGGGGCCAAGTATCAGGCCCGCGTCGCCAGTCTGCGCGAGCAGCGGGTGCGCGCCCTCTATGAACTGTCCCGCGACCTGTCGGGGGCCCTGATGCCCGAACAGATTGCCGAGATCAGTCAGCGCTTTGCTGAAACCGAATTCGACGCAAAGGCGGCCATCCTGCTGGCCGACGAGCACCACCGGCTCGGCGACCCGGTCGCCACGCCAACCGGCGGCCTGGCGTTGGATATCGGCATCGGCCAGTGGGCTCTGGATCATGCCGCCGACGCCGGCGCCGGCACGGACACGCTGCCGGGCAGCCCCATCCGTTATGTACCCTTGACGGCGCCGATGCGTACCCGCGGAGTACTGGCGCTGGAACTGCGCAATCCGAGCCGGTTGATGCTCCCCGAGCAGGGGCGGCTACTCGATACCTTCGCCCGCCTCATTGCGATCTCGCTGGAGCGTATCCATTATGTCGATATCGCGCGGATCACCACCGTACAGATGGAGTCGGAACGCCTGCGCAGTTCACTCCTGTCCGCCATCTCCCATGACCTGCGCACCCCGCTGGCGACACTGGTGGGCCTGGCCGATTCGATTGCCATGACGGTGCCCCCACCGACGGGACGGCAGTCGGAGATTGCCGCATCGCTGCGCGAGGAGGCCCTGCGGATGAACTCCCTGGTCAATAATCTGCTCGATATGGCGCGCCTGCAATCCGGCGCGGTGCGGCTCAACCAGCAATGGCAGCCGCTGGAGGAGGTCGTCGGCAGTGCCCTGAAGGCCGTTGCCGCGACCATCGCCGGGCGAGCGGTCAGCATCGATCTGCCGCCGGACCTGCCCCTGCTGGAATTCGACGCCGTACTGATGGAGCGTGTGCTGGTCAACCTGCTGGAAAACGCCGCCAAGTACACCCCGGCCGGGAGCCCCATCGGAATCGGCGCCGCGCCCGGCGCGGGCGACCTGGTGAGAATCTGGGTCGAGGACCGTGGTCCAGGGTTACCGCCGGGTAAGGAAGAGGAGATGTTCAAGAAGTTCGAGCGCGGCCGCAGCGAAAGCGCCACCCCGGGTGTCGGCCTGGGGCTCGCGATCTGCCGCGCCATCTGCGCGGCGCATGGCGGCACTATTCAAGCGGAAAACCGTCACGGGGGCGGGGCGCGTTTTGTCTTTTGCCTGCCGTGCGGCAATCCTCCGGTGGTCGATACGCTGGGCGAAGATGCTCAGTAACGAGTCAAGACACAAGCGTTGTCGTTGTCGTGATCGTAATCGGAGAAGCGACGCACGACAGAATCCGGGGTGCCACGATTACGTCGATTACGACAACGACAACGACAACGACAACGACAACGGCGCTAGAGGCATTCGCTGATGGAATTGTTTGATTTATCAGTGAAGCGTGCCTGAACGGGAGGGTCCAGAGATGAACGAACCGACGCCCCGGGTCATCGTGATCGAGGATGAGCCCAAGATCAGGCGCTTCATCGTCATGGCGCTGGAGGCGCAGGGGTGGCGGGCTTACGAGGCCGACTGCGTCAAGCGGGGTCTGATCGAGACCGGTACGCGCCAGCCGGATCTGGTCGTCCTGGACCTTGGGTTGCCGGACGGCGACGGGCTGGACTTCATTCGCGACCTGCGCACCTGGTCCGATTGCCCCGTGATCGTACTCTCGGCCCGCGCGACCGAGGCCGACAAGGTCGGGGCCCTGGATGCCGGCGCCGACGACTATCTGACCAAGCCGTTCGGCGCGGCGGAGTTACTGGCCCGCGTCCGTGCGCAATTGCGCCGCCGCTCCCGCACCGCCGACGGCGCCTGCGTCGTCGAATTCGGCAAGGTGCGGGTGGATCTCGGCAAAAGGACCGTCGAGCGGGCGGGCGTGGCGCTGCATCTGACGCCCATCGAATACCGCCTCCTCGCCTACCTCATCAGCCACCCCGATCGCGTCCTGACCCATCGGCAACTGCTGAAGGACCTGTGGGGCCCCTCCCATGCCGGCGACAACCATTATGTGCGCGTCTATATGGCCGCGCTGCGCAAGAAGATCGAGGATGATCCGTCTCAGCCCCAACACCTCATTACGGAAATCGGCGTCGGCTATCGGTTTATTGCCTGATCCGGTCGCGGCCCCGCCGACGCCCAGGCAATCGGGGACCGCCGGCGGGGCCCTGGATTGCGCCATTTTCGTTGTCGTTGTCGTTGTCGTTGTCGTTGTCGAGCATATCGTAGCGCCCCGGGATCTTTTCGCACCCCAAAGTGCATCGCTTCTCCGATTACGATAACGACAACGATTGTGTTTAATCACAGAAAGAGGAGTTATCCACAGATGAACACAGGTTAACACAGATTATTCATTGACTTACGCTTGGCCCGGGACTCACCTTGCCGGTGATTGTGACAATAGCGATAAGTGCACGGCAATTCAAAGAAAATCTGTGTTCATCTGTGTCCATCTGTGGATTTTAGGTTAACTTGTTCTTGACCGGGGCCGGAGTTCAAGGCTTCAGCCTTGGAGGTGCAGGACCAAGGCTGAAGCCTTGGACTCCATGGAGCTTGGTGAGTTGCGATGCGCCCTTTCGCCCTGAGATCGAGGAGGAAAGGCAGTGCCCCCGTCATGCCTGCCAAGGCTGCCATAAACTGGACGCGCTGCGCGTCATCAAGATTGCAGCAATACGGTTCGCGGGCATGATGGTTATCCTGAGTGTCAGCCGCGGCCTGAATCTACCGCGGCCATGCGCAATCGCACAGCTTCCTGGAATGTCCATCTGGGTCGCACCAACGGCCTGGCGGACCTGCCAGGGAAGGAACGGATTCCCTCGTCGTGGCTTGACAGATAAGCAGGCATAGTCTACCTTCAGATGAAACTGTGCCCGCGGTGTGGTTGGCTAGGGCGCCTGGAAAGGGGCGTCGGAGATCATTACCCGATCTGCGCGCCGCGGTCCGAATTCGTGATATCGCTTCAGCAGTGCCGTGAAGGTGTCGGGAGCGGGGCGTTATGGGCACGAAGGACGTAGATCTGGCTGGTGCGTCCAACGTAGATGTCGGTCTTAGGACGTCGAACGCAGACACCTGTCTAGTACCAGATTTCTGGTACTTAGGCAGACATCTGTCTACGAAAGCAGATATGTAGCCTTTGTGCAGATATATAGTCTTGCTGTTAAAGTTACTAACAGCAATGCAAGCTTGCAACGCTACGCATTACAACCAATGCAGTATAAGACTATGCAGGTAACAGCGCTGCAAATGACAGCCAACGCAGTAGAAAAAATTCCCTATTGATGAGGGTTGACGATTCGGGCGGGGCGGCCTATAAGCCTTGGGTGTCGGCCGGAACAGGGCGGTCGACCCTGACCTTCCACAACCCAGGAAAAAAAATGTCACAATTGCCCTTCCCCCGCGCCACGCTGGCTGAAGACACTGACGATAATCAAGGCACCAATCAAGGCACTACTCTGCCTAAAAAACCTTCAAATATGAAAGGGCGGCTAAGCTGCGTGCGCCCTAAAGGCGAAGCTGGTAAGTGCTGGTTACCACATCTTAAAGTTACAGAACAGAGGTTCTGCGGCCCAGGCAAAGCGCTAGAATCGGCTATACAATTCCTTAAAGAAAAAGGAGAACAAGCCGATACTGACAACGCTTGGCCTAGTAAGCAAGCTAGGAATCATTATTATGAGTGCGTCAAGTATTTGGAGGAATGTTCAAATCTAGACGAAATGCTCGATTGATTTATTCTGGGTCTGGCAACTAGGGGTAGACCCGAATGGCACTGACTTAAGCAGGAAGCAACTCAGAAACAATCGGTTGCGATGCGGCGGGACGAGCGAAAAACGTCTCGGAGCGGGCAGAAGCCGGGAAACACGGCCGAAAATCCCGCTTCTACTCAACTGACTGCTTGTCGATTCTCCTGTAACGCGCTGATTTTCATGTGCTACGGCTTAAGTCAGTGCCATTCGGGGTAGACCCAACAGTCGCGTCATTAAGGGCCATCTGGCGAGATAGGTAGCCATGGCCCTGAAAATACTGGAATGTCGCGAAAATTAGAACTTTCGCGACGGACGAAGCGAGCCCGAGTTACGCGGCTTTTCATGTCGCAAAAGTCAGTCGCGTAAGCCAACGTATCGCGACAAGTACAAGTACCGCGACAGTTCCCCGCTGCGGTGTCGTGACCGAAATGCCTCTGGTGACACGACTGCTGATACTGGTGGCGAATTCGCCAACCCCTTGAAGCCAGATGCATCCAGATCATGCTTTCAAAGGGTGACGGGGTTCTCCGGGCATTTCGCCACCAGTGTCACTGTTTGGTCTACCCCTATTAGGTTTGTGCTGTGCCGCAGTGTGGGCAAAAGCTGCTTCCAGGAAGGATTAAGCGATTACAGGTGGAGTTTATGCATCGCTTGGAATCATTGGATTTTAATGTCGATTGAGGGGCCGTTATATTTGGATTTTCTTTTTGTTATGGATCTTGTGGGATTCGGGGAATTTCAGCCTCCTGTGTTTTGTCTTGATGACCTTTTTTAGTTATTATTTTTTCTATTAATTTGCGAGGCCCTTTGACTAAGTCATTATATATTAATATGCCGTATGCTATGAAGCCAAGGCATATTAAAACTACGTATTTTGTTGGCATATAAATATGGCTGCACTCTTTGGAGTGAACCCATATCGTGGCACCTCCCATACCAAGGCCGACCTGAGGCTCGCTTTTTTCTTCGCAAAATAACTGACCGTCAAAAACAGTCATTGTTTCATAAAGGCTAGCAAGTACTCCATTTTGCGAATTATACCCATCAGACAAAAGTATAAATGCGACTAAGGCGGTTGCAGATACCACAAGCATTATAATTCCGTCTCCCTTGTGATCGGGCTTGTGGTTACTTTCTGATGCCATCGAAATCTCCTCTACTTGAAACTTATGATCGTTGTTCAGGGAAGTTCAGTACCGCTTGAAGCGGAAAAGGGGCCAGGCTCGAATAGCACTGACTTAAGCTTCGGCATTGTTAAATCAGCGGCTTACAGGCGACTCGACAAGCAGCCACTTGAGTGTAAGCGGCATTTTCCGGGGTGTTTCCTGGCTTCTGTCCGGTCCAAAGCGGTTTTTCGCTCGCTCACCCGCATCGTAACCAATTGTTTTTGCTATACTTGCGACTTAAGTCAGTGCCGTTCGGGCCAGACTCGAGTTCTTTTCCGAGAGTAAAGAAAGCGACTTGATAAGCCCGCACAGGACCGTAGATTGGGGTAAGGAAGGAGCCCCGACAGCCTCTAGCCTACATTGTTGTGTTGGGGTTCCTTCGTCAGCTAAGTCTGCGAGTCTACCGCGTGACGGTCCCAGACGACTCGGATTTTTCCGCGAGCAATCGCTTCAGCCGCGCATTCTCGGCGAGGGCCTCTTCCTTGGCCGCCCGCTCCCGCTCCTCGGCCGCGCGGGCCTGCTCCTTGGCCACCCGCTCCTGCTCCTTGGCCGCCCGCTCCTGCTCCGCGTCCGCCTGCGCCTGCTCCGCGTCCGCCCGCGCCTGCTCGACCTCCGCGCGCAGATCCTCGAATTCGAGTTGGATGCTTTGCTGTTCACGCAGAAAGTCCTGCCGCGCCTGGTACGCATAATAGGCGTGCTCTTTCTCGGAGAAGGCCTTCAGTGTGTTCATGGCTCGCCTCATCTCTTGGGTCTGCATCCACCCGGGCAGGGCGTCCTCGTCCAGGCGCTCCGCCTCGTTGAAGAATTTCAGCCACCGCTGCTGCTCGGTTTCGACCGCGTCGGCGGCGAATTTGCTCAGTTCCAGCAGCCAGATGCCGCCGTGGTCCAGAAAGATACGACCATGCCGGTCGCGCAACCGGAACTCGTGGGCATACTCCGGGGCATCCGGCAGCAGGGTCTGACCCAGCAGCCAGATGGCGTAGGTGGGACGTAGCTTGCGGTAGCTTTCGCCCTCCTTGATCTGGCTGCGATAGAGGTTCGCCCAGCCATAGAGGATGCGCGCCGGCAGGTCGCGGTGATTGAGCAATTGGACCTCGACCTGGAACATCTGTCCCGTCGCGTCGCGGGCCTTGACATCGACGACGGTCAGCTTGTCATCAAGGAATTCTTTCTCGTTGTAGGGGTTCTGGATCTCCACCGCGACGATCGGCCGGGGCAGATCGGAACCCAGGATGGCATTGAGGAAATGGATCAACAGGTCGCGATTGGACTCGGCCCCCAGCAGGGCCTTGAAGACGCAGTCAACCTTGGGATCGATGGGATGGCGCATGTCGGCAGTTTAGACAGGCGCAGCCGGGGCCACAAGCATTCAAAGAGTTTTCAAAAGCAAATCAATGCCAAGGTTTCCCAGGACGGGGGGTAACCGCGAAGCTTGCCGATCTGGGCGTTCGCGGCGGCGACCCGGCGCTCGGCACTCGCGATGTTCTCGCATGATCATTGTCTTTTGCGGCCTTGGGCGTCGTTCCGGCGGCCTCGATCATCACTCCGGCCACCCTGCTGGACGGAAGGTCGCTGGTCCGCACAGCGGACCCTACGGGCGCAGGGCCGTAGATGCGGCCATGCGGGCGCCGTTGGCTGACGGGCCGGGATTATGATCAACGCCGCTTAACCCCAGAAAGAGCAGTTCTCACACGGAGACACAAAGATCACAAAGATTTTCAGAGCAATGCGTCGGTCGCGTAGTGCACCTGGGCGGTGATCGGCGCAACGCCTTCAATAATCTGTTTTTCTTTGTGTTCTTTGTGTCTTTGTGTGAGCAATTCCCGGATTTAGGTTAACTGAAAAAGGGACGGGGAATTGAGGTCGCGTTCCCTGACGTGCTGGTCTCTTGGAGCGGTGACCCGCGAGCGAGGGCCTTTCGCGGCGCGACGCCGCTCCCACGGACCCGGGTCAGCTCGCGGCCTCCCCGAGTTCACCCCGCAACAGAAGCCCCTCCTTAGACCCCAGGTCCAGCGTCAGGGTGTCCCCGCCCAGGCCCCAAGGGCACTCGCCCAAAAGCACACCCAGGTTCATCGCGTGGCCGGGCAGCCCGGCCAGGGGGACGCGCACGCCGGCGCAGGGGGCGGTGCCGCGGTTGACGATCAGCATCACCACCTCGGAGTCCAGGCAGCGGGCGAAGGCGAAGAGGTCGCCGGCGGCGAGCAGGGTCTGGTAGGCGCCGCGGCGCAGGGCCTGGTGCTCCCGGCGCAGGCCGGCGAGGGTCTGGACCCAGGCGCGCAGGGGGCGGTCCCAGTGGTCCTCGTCCCAGTCGAAGCAAGCGCGGT
>Ga0247840_10007687_pt1 | contig 14871 bp, 3 predicted proteins | sample LaCruzMarch2015__FD_192404 | JGI IMG/M metagenome (GOLD analysis project Ga0247840, IMG submission 192404) | Freshwater microbial communities from meromictic Lake La Cruz, Castile-La Mancha, Spain - LaCruzMarch2015_17m | ecosystem: Environmental > Aquatic > Freshwater > Lake | place: Spain...
ACAGGGAGCAGGATTCACTGGCAGTGTGGGCTTTGTGGGATCACGAGGTGACATTGGTTATGCGGGATCACGAGGCGTTATTGGATTCACTGGCAGTGTGGGTTTTGTGGGGTCACAAGGTGACATTGGTTATGTGGGATCACGAGGCGTTATTGGATTCACTGGCAGTGTGGGTTTTGTGGGATCACGAGGTGATATAGGTTACGTAGGATCACAGGGCGGTATTGGCTATGTGGGATCACAAGGTGTCGTGGGCTCACAAGGTGACGTAGGTTACGTGGGATCTGAGGGAGATATTGGTTTTACTGGTAGTCGAGGTTTTGTGGGATCACAAGGTGACGTGGGTTACGTGGGATCACAAGGTGGTATTGGATTCACCGGCAGTGTGGGCTCCGTGGGATCACGAGGTGACATTGGCTACGTGGGATCACAGGGAGATATTGGATTCACCGGCAGTGTGGGGTTTGTAGGCAGTTTAGGGCCTGAAGGGTTTGTTGGCAGTATCGGATTTACTGGCAGCAGGGGCAACACCGGCAACACAGGATTTGCAGGCAGCAGGGGATTTGTCGGCAGCAAAGGTGATCAAGGTGATCAGGGATTATCTATCAGTCTCAAAGGATCAGTGGCAACAGCAACTGACCTTCCTGGACAAGGTCAAACATTTGTATTTCAAAATCCCGGTTTCGCCTACACAGTTACAGGCTACGGGGGTAACTTTCCTACATTAACGGTGGTCCGTGGTAGGACTTATACCTTTGACTTTCAGGCAGTTTCATCATCACATCCCATAGCCCTGAGAATATCTGACAGCGTCACTGGAGTAGTACCTGGCACACAGGGCAATGATCCAGTGAATGGATTATATGGCGCAGGATCTATAGTCACCTACACTGTGCCTCAAGATGCTCCCAACAGCATCGTATATCAGTGTCGTTATCACGGTAATATGATCGGAGTCGTCAATATTGTCAATGAAACCGTGGCTGCAAATAATTTAAATGACGCTTACATAGTCAGTGCAGATGGCGATATCTATCTCTGGGATGGCGTAAGTTGGTACAGCGGAGGACAGATAGTTGGACCACAAGGAGATATCGGTTTTACAGGCAGCACAGGATTTATTGGTAGTTTTGGCTTCACTGGCAGTGAAGGATTCACTGGCAGCACAGGATTTACTGGCAGTCGTGGGGATGCAGGATTCACAGGATCATCAGGCGATGCGGGATATGTGGGCAGTAGAGGATCTTTGGGATTCACAGGCAGTCGTGGTGCTATCGGTGATCAAGGCGATATCGGCTATATAGGATCACAGGGAGATATTGGCTTTGCAGGTAGTAGGGGTTTCGTGGGATCACAAGGCGATATCGGTTATGCGGGCAGTAGAGGATCGTTGGGCTTTACAGGAAGTAGGGGCTTTGTGGGATCACAAGGCGATATCGGCTATGTGGGATCTGAGGGAGATATTGGATTCACTGGCAGTGTGGGATTTACGGGCAGTCAAGGTGTGGGCTTTGCGGGGTCACGAGGTGAGATTGGATTCACTGGTAGTAGAGGCTTTGCGGGCAGTCAAGGAGTAGGCTTTGCGGGCAGTCAGGGATCTATAGGATTTACTGGTAGTTTAGGATTTGTAGGATCACAAGGAGACATTGGATTTACAGGATCGCAAGGAGTAGGGTTCACTGGCAGTGTGGGCTTTGTGGGATCACGGGGATTCGCTGGATTTGTAGGCAGTCAAGGAGATATTGGATTCACTGGCAGTGTGGGTTTTGTGGGATCACGAGGTGACATTGGTTTTGTGGGATCTCAAGGGGACACGGGATTCACTGGTAGTCGAGGAATTGTTGGTAGCACAGGATTGACAGGATTTGCAGGCAGTCTAGGATTCACCGGTAGCCAGGGATACTCAGGAAGTTTTGGCTACACGGGAAGTTTCGGATTTACTGGAAGCAAAGGAGATCAAGGAGACCAGGGACTTTCAATAGTTTTATTAGGTAATGTAGAGACAGCGGCAGATTTGCCTGCCGCAAACAACACGGTCAATGAAGCGTATGTTGTAAATCAAGAAGGTGACCTTTATGTTTGGAATGGCAACAATTGGTTCAACGCAGGCCAAATAGTCGGACCACCAGGTGATATTGGTTTCACAGGCAGCGCGGGATTTATTGGTAGTTTTGGTTTCACAGGCAGCACAGGATTCACTGGCAGCACAGGATTCACTGGCAGTTTAGGTTTCGTGGGATCACGAGGTAACGTTGGCAATGTGGGATTCGTAGGATCACAAGGGGACATTGGATTTACGGGCAGTCAGGGAGTAGGGTTCACTGGCAGTGTGGGCTTTGTGGGATCACAAGGAGATATAGGCTATGTGGGATCACAAGGCGGTATTGGATTTTCAGGCAGTAGAGGATTTGTAGGTAGTCAAGGAGTGGGATTTGTAGGTAGTCAAGGCATTCAAGGTATTCAAGGATTTACCGGTAGTGGTGGCGGAGGTGGGAACAGCATTACTGGATTAAGCAGTAATAGCCTAGATACGCTTACAATCGAATCAGATTATAATTTGATTCCAAGTTCTAACAACACACAAGATCTAGGTACCTCCGCCAATAGATTCCAAACTATCTATCTCGGTGAAGACGGTATCAATATTGGGGACGCTGCAATGGTCTTTGATTCAGATGATACCACACTGAAGTTTGTATCATCTATTGGTAATCTTCATGCCATCAAGGCAGAAAGACTGTTGTTTCCAGATGGTACTGAACAAAATACCAAAGCGCCTAGGATGTTCACCAATGCAGATGCAGCAAACGGACTAACAATTGATGATTTACTTCCTGGAGATTTTTACTACGACGATGGCAGTGAAAGTATTTTTATTATGGTTGACACAGGATTAGGATATAACAGTCTTCTTGATCTAACGGTAAGAGCTTCTTAAGGACAAACAATGGCAATTTATTATTCCCCAAATCCCACATCAACTCCAGCTGCCACAAATTATGCGTTTTCGATTGGTGATTTTTATATCAATCAAAATGGAGCCATATTTAAAGCCACTGCCGGTACCGGATTGTCTGCGGGGAAAATGCTTTACCCTAAGCCTACAGGAATTGTTCCGCCAACTCTGAGACCCAGCATTAATGTAACCACATTAATCAATAACACTACCGCTACGAGAAATTCTGCATTTTCAGCATTTATTATGAAAGCTGTTGGCGGGTCGGCTATCATCCCTACAGGCGGTACCAGTTTATCAGTTCCAGGAAATACTCCAATATTTAACTTTACTGTTTCTCCTGCCCTGCCATCGGGTGTGTCTTTGATCGCAGTGAAGTCTGTAGTAACAGTTACTAACGCAGATGGAACAAGTAATCTTTTTAACAGCGTAGAATTAACACTGGCTGGTACCCCAACAGTCGCATCTGCTCAAGTTTCTTATGTTGTAACGTTTACAGATGCTGCTGGACAGGTAGGTAGCAGTACATTTAATCTTACTGTAGAAGCCGGAGAAGCTACACTTGTCAGTAGTTTAGCGGTAGCATCAACATCTCTCACTAGATTGTTAGCGACCTCTGCTTTTACACCAGTCACTGGATCTGGTGGTGTTGGTACTCTTACTTTTGCAATCAGTCCAGCATTACCTAGCGGATTAAATCTTGACACCAGCACAGGATCCATAACTGGTACACCTACAGTGGAACTGGCTGCAACCAATTTCACTGTGTCTATTACTGATCAAGGTCAGCAGACCACAAGCAAAACGTTTAGTCTTACAGTAAATTCTCCTCCGGGAATTGTTACCACAGTATCAAATAATATACCATCGATGACACAAGGCAATTCGGTCACTGCCTTTGCCCCAGTAACTGCTACAGGAGGATTGACACCGCGTAGTTTTAGTATTAATCCATCTCTTCCTACAGGCTTAATTTTCAATTCAACCACTGGACAGATCAGCGGAACTCCTAGTGTGGTTAGTGCAACTACCACATACTCTGTGACTGTAACTGACAGTATCAATCAAACTGCAACAGCCACATTTAGTATCACCGTGAATGCAGCTCCAATAACAACTACCCAAGTTATCAGCAGCAGAGTTGTGACCCAAGGTATAGCTGCCACACCATTTACTCCAGTAACCGCTGTGGGGGGATTTGGTAATCTTAGTTTCGCAATCAATCCTGCGTTACCTCAAGGATTGGGTATCAGTGCTAGTACAGGGCAAATTTCAGGAACAACTAATACTTTATTAGGATCAACTGTATTCACAATCACCGTCACTGATCAGGTAAATCAAACTAGTGCAAAAACTTTTAACCTTACAGTAGAAGCACCGCCTGTTGTGATCACAGTGCAGAGTATTGCTAGCAGATCTCTAGTCATTAATCAGCCAGCTGTTGCATTTATTCCAGTTGTCGGGTCTAGTGGGTTTGGTACATTGACTTATAGCATTAGTCCTAGTTTGCCCACAGGTCTAGTTATAAATTCCACTACTGGTGCAGTTAGTGGGACTCCTAGTGTGATCAGTGGACCGACAACTTTTACTGTGACAGTCACTGACAGTCTAACACAGACCAGTTCTAAAACTTTCTCTTTGACTGTGACTAATCCACCAATAGTCACTGAACTGGTTGTGTCTTCCAAAACTCTGTTACAAGGAGCAGTAACCACAGCCTTCACTGCGGTTTCGGGCAGCGGCGGAGTTGGGGCATTAACCTTTGCGATAAGTCCTAGTTTGCCTGCCGGATTAACTTTTAACGCAGCTAATGGATCTATCAGCGGAACCCCCAACTCCAGCTTACAGCCAACGGAGTTCACTATAACAGTTTCAGACACAGTGTCTCAGACCAGTAGTAAAACTTTTAGTTTGACCGTAAACGCACCACCCGCACTCACAGCTAACATCAACACAGCAGTTGTGACTTTTACCAGAAGTGTAGCCATCTCATCATTTACTCCTGTTTCGGGAGCAGGTGGATCGGGCACACTGACCTATGCGATAAGTCCTAGTTTGCCGGCTGGTCTAAGTTTTATCACAAGCACTGGACAAGTAACTGGAACACCATCGGCGACGCTTGGTCAAACAACCTTTACAGTTTCTGTGGCAGATACAGCTAGTCAAACTGCCAATAATACTTTTCAACTCGCAGTGTCTAATCCACCAGCGATAACCACTGCCTTAGACAATGCCACGATAACTTTTGTAAAATTGCAAGCAGCACAGGCTATTTCTCCGGTGAGTGCTGCAGGCGGACAAGGATCGATTACTTTTACAATTAGTTCCAGCCTTCCGACTGGACTAACACTTAATTCTAACAATGGAAAGATCAGCGGAACTCCTATTGCCACAAGTTCTGGAAATTTTGTCATTACTGCCACAGACAGCATAGGTCAAACTAGTTCGAAAACTTTTAGTCTGATAGTGGTGAATCCTACATTGAGTGTGACACAAAATATTTCATCAAGATCTTTGGTGAGAAATATTGCATCTGCATCTTTTATTCCATGTTCGGCTGTAGGGGGTACTGGATCTTATACCTTTGCTATCAGTCCTGCTCTGCCAGCAGGTCTAAATTTCAATACAACTACTGGATTAATCAGCGGCACAGCTTCTGTGGTATTACAGTCAACAGTGTTTACAATAACTGTTACAGACAGTGCTAGTGCTACAGCTAACAATACATTTACATTAATTGTTATTGATCCACCAGCATTAGTTCTAACACCTAATGTCAGCACAGTGACTTTAGAACAAGGAGTTTTTGTAGCCACGTTTACCGCGATAGCAGCAAGTGGTGGTGCAGGAACAAAGACTTTTGCACTAGCTCCATCCTTACCTTCGGGACTGACTTTTAACACAGCTACAGGAACATTTTCAGGAACTCCAAACGGTGTTAGTAACCTAACAGTATATACTTTTACAGTTGTTGATCAGGCTGCTCAGACAGCCAGTGTTACGTTTAGCTTAGAGATAACTCCGCCGGTGATTATTCTCACAGTGAATACAGCATCTAATATTTTAACACAGTACAATGAAATATCTGCTTTTATTCCTGTAGAAGCCATAGGTGGATCTGGAACCTTAACCTATGCCATTTCACCCAACCTGCCAGCAGGGCTAGCCTTTAATTCTAGTACAGGACAAATTTCTGGTACATCTACGGTTGTGTTGGCATTACAAACATTCACTGTGTCTGTAACAGATAGTCTTAGCCAAGTTGAGTCAGAAACCTTTACACTAGTTGTGAATGAAGATCCACCAACACCCATAGTAACCGTGATCAATGTGAATCCGGTGATCTTGACTCAAAATGAACCAGTACAAATTACACCTATCACAGCAACAGGTGGTGAAGGGCAACTGACATTCACTATTGATCCTGGAACTTTACCTTCTGGACTGTCATTTAATACAGCAACAGGCAGTATCACTGGGATACCTACAGTAGTTCAAACTACAACAAGTTTCACTGTTTCAGTTACAGACATTGTTCCTCAGACTAGCAGTAAAACATTCACTCTTGAGATCAAACAGGAATTCGTAGAAGTAGGTAAAGGATATACAGGCAGTAGAGGATTTACCGGCAGTGCGGGCTTCGTAGGGTCAACAGGATTCGTAGGTAGTAGAGGATTCGTAGGTAGCCAAGGTATTATAGGTTACAGTGGTAGCAAAGGTGATGCTGGAACGTCGGTGACTATAATTGGCACCGTGAATACCGTAGGACAATTACCTGGGGCAAATAACAACGCAGGAGACGGATATTTAGTAGGCGGTAATTTATATGTTTGGTCAGGATCAGCATGGACCAACGTAGGACAAATTCAAGGACCCAGCGGATTTACTGGCAGTGAAGGGATAGGATTCACTGGTAGTCGAGGTGAAGGATTTACCGGTAGTGCAGGATCAGATGGATACTCTGGTAGTATAGGATTCACTGGCAGTAGAGGATTTGTAGGATATTCCGGTAGTACTGGATTTGTAGGCAGTCAAGGGGTATCCGGATACACAGGTAGCCAAGGGGTAGGATTCACTGGTAGTACTGGATTTGTAGGCAGTCAAGGGGTAGGATTCACTGGTAGTCGAGGTATTCAGGGGCTTCAAGGTGAAATTGGGGTTACAGGTATCCAAGGTGACGTAGGATATGTAGGATCACGGGGCGACACAGGATTCACTGGCAGTAGAGGAATTCAAGGATTTATTGGTAGTCTGGGATTCGTTGGATCACAAGGTGATGTGGGATATGTGGGATCACAAGGCGACACGGGATTCACTGGTAGTAGAGGAGTTCAAGGAATCCAAGGAGATGTGGGCTTTGTGGGATCTGAAGGCGACATTGGTTTCACCGGCAGTAGAGGAATTCAAGGTATCCAAGGAGATGTGGGCTTTGTGGGATCACAAGGCGATCTAGGATTCACTGGCAGTAGAGGATTTCAAGGATTTACCGGAAGCACAGGCTTTGTGGGATCACAAGGTGGTATTGGTTACGTGGGATCACAGGGAGATATTGGTTTCACTGGATCACAGGGAGATATTGGTTTCACTGGATCACAGGGAAATGTTGGTTATGTGGGATCACAAGGCGTTATTGGTTATGTGGGATCACAGGGTGTTGTGGGATTTGCAGGCAGTCAGGGCGATATAGGTTACACTGGTAGCAAAGGCAACGATGGTACTTCTATAAACATTGTTGGATCTGTAGCGACTTCGGCTAACCTACCAGACAGTGGAACACTTGGTAATGGGTACATTGTACAGAATACTGGACATTTATGGATATGGACTGGAAGTCAATGGAATGATGTAGGACTTGTTCGTGGCCCTGAAGGACCCACGGGATATTCAGGCAGCCGAGGAGTTATAGGATTCGCTGGCAGTCAAGGAGTTGGATTTACTGGATCATCAGGACCTTCGGGGTTTGTCGGATCGCAAGGAGTGGGATTTACAGGATCGCAAGGAGTGGGATTTGTAGGTAGCCGAGGAGTTATAGGATTCACTGGTAGTCAAGGGTTCTCAGGAAGCCAAGGTGTAGGTTATGTGGGATCACAGGGAGATATAGGCTATGTGGGATCACGAGGTGACATTGGTTATTCTGGATCACAAGGCGATATTGGATTCACTGGTAGTCGAGGTAATATAGGATTTGTCGGTAGTCGAGGAGATGTGGGCTTTGTGGGATCACAAGGCGACATCGGTTATGTAGGATCACAAGGTGTTGTTGGCTTTGTGGGATCACGAGGAGATATCGGATTCATTGGTAGTCAAGGATATTCAGGAAGTCAAGGCGACATTGGCTTTACAGGATCACAAGGCGACATTGGCTTTGCAGGATCACGAGGATTTGTAGGCAGCCAAGGAAATGTAGGATTTGTAGGTAGCCAAGGGGAATACGGATACACAGGCAGCCAAGGAGCAGGATTTACAGGCAGTATTGGATTTGCAGGAAGTAAAGGAGACATAGGATTTACAGGCAGTATCGGATTCGCAGGCAGTCAGGGTGATACGGGATTTGTAGGTAGTCGAGGAGTGATAGGCTTTACTGGTAGTCGAGGCGAAATTGGATTCACGGGTAGCACGGGATTTATAGGTAGTTTCGGATACACTGGCAGTATAGGATTCACTGGTAGTGAAGGCATAGGATTTACTGGCAGTAGAGGAACCACAGGGTTTGTTGGCAGCAAAGGAGATATTGGATTCGTTGGCAGTAGAGGAGTTCAAGGCCAAGAGGGAGTAGAAGGTCAAATCGGATTTACTGGAAGCCGAGGTATCCAAGGCATCCAAGGCATCCAAGGCATCCAAGGCGATGTCGGTGATATAGGATATACAGGTAGTCAGGGTTTCCAAGGAGATCAAGGAAATCAAGGAGATCAAGGATATACAGGTAGCAGAGGATTTGTAGGCAGCCTAGGTTATTCAGGCAGTCAAGGCTTTGTGGGATCACAGGGCATTGCAGGTGAATATGCAGCAGTGGGATTTACTGGCAGTCAGGGTGATACAGGGTTCGTTGGTAGTAAAGGCGAACTGGGATTAACTGGTAGCACTGGTGCTGGATTTGTAGGAAGTCAGGGATCAACTGGATTTACTGGATCGTTTGGTGCTACTGGATTTACTGGTAGTCGGGGTGATGCGGGAGTTGCAGGCAGTCAAGGATCACCTGGATTCACAGGATCAGTTGGATATATTGGATTTTCAGGTAGTCGAGGTGATACAGGATTTGTGGGCAGTCAAGGATCAACTGGATTTGTGGGCAGTCAAGGATCAACTGGATTTGTGGGATCACAAGGCATCGCTGGAGAATACGCTGGACTAGGTTATACCGGCAGTGTAGGAGATATAGGTGGTACTGGATTCGTTGGTAGTCAGGGTAGCATCGGACTCACAGGTAGTCAGGGTAGCATCGGACTCACAGGTAGCCAAGGCGACCAGGGACTGAGAGGATTCACTGGATCAATTGGTTTTTCAGGTAGTCGGGGCGATCAAGGCAGTCAAGGTGATCAAGGCAATATAGGTTTTACAGGTAGCCAAGGCAGTCAAGGTGATCAAGGATCTGAAGGTATTCAAGGAGACACTGGATTTACCGGCAGTAAAGGAGATACTGGCAACCAAGGTGATACAGGATTCGTAGGTAGTCAGGGCATTGCAGGTGAATTTGCTGCATTGGGATTTACTGGCAGTCAGGGTGATACAGGATTCGTAGGTAGTCAGGGCATTGCAGGATTCGTAGGAAGTCAAGGAGATGTGGGCTTTGTGGGATCACAGGGGCTTATAGGATTAACTGGCAGCACAGGATTTGTAGGAAGTCAAGGTATATCTGGAGAATATGCAGCCATAGGTTATACAGGCAGTGAAGGTCCCGACGGACCTATTGGTCCTCGAGGATTCACTGGCAGCAAAGGCAACACAGGCAACACCGGATTCACTGGCAGTCGTGGCGATGCAGGATTTGTAGGATCAAAAGGAGATCAGGGGTTATCTATCAATCTCAAAGGATCAGTGGCTGCTGTAGTTGATCTTCCTGGGCAAGGTCAAACATTTGTGTTTCAAAACCCTGGCTTCGCCTACACAGTTACCGGGTATCAAGGCAACTTTCCTACTCTCACTGTGATCCGTGGCAGAACCTACACATTTGACTTTCAGGCAGTTTCATCATCACATCCCATAGCCCTGAGAATATCTGACAGCGTCACTGGAGTAGTACCTGGCACACAGGGCAATGATCCAGTGAATGGAGTATATGGCACCACAGTGACCTACGTTGTGCCTCAAGATGCTCCAAACAGCATCGTGTATCAGTGTCGTTATCACGGCAATATGATCGGAGTGATCAATATTGTCAATGACAATGTGGCGACTAATGTCATCAACGACGCTTACATAGTCAATGCAGATGGCGATATCTATCTCTGGGATGGCGTAAGTTGGTACAGTGGAGGACAGATAGTTGGACCACAAGGTGTCATTGGATTTACTGGTAGTTTAGGCTATTCAGGAAGTCAGGGATTTACTGGATCACAGGGTATTGCAGGTGAATATGCCGCAGTGGGATTTACTGGCAGTCAAGGATCAGCTGGATTTACTGGATCGTTTGGTACTACTGGATTTACCGGCAGCAGTGGCGATACAGGATTTGTAGGCAGTCAAGGATCAGCTGGATTTACTGGATCGTTTGGTACTACTGGATTTTCAGGTAGTCGAGGTGATACGGGATTTGTAGGCAGTAAGGGATCAGCTGGATTTACGGGCAGTGTGGGCTTTGTGGGATCACGAGGTAATACGGGGCTTTCAGGATTCGTAGGTAGTAGAGGATCGACTGGGTTTGTGGGATCACAAGGCATTGCTGGAGAATATGCTGGACTAGGATACACTGGCAGTATAGGATTCACTGGCAGCAAAGGAATCCAAGGGGATCCTGGAGGATACACTGGTAGCAAAGGCGACCAAGGCATCCAAGGCGTCCAAGGCAATCAAGGCGATCAAGGACTGAGAGGGTTCACTGGCAGCAAAGGTGATCAAGGTAATCAAGGTGATCAAGGCGCTACAGGATTTTCCGGATCGCGAGGATTTACAGGAAGTCAAGGTCTTCAAGGTAATCAAGGATTACTTGGATATACGGGTAGTAGAGGCTTTGTTGGCAGCAAAGGTGATCAAGGCATCCAAGGCGACATTGGATATTCTGGTAGTAGGGGTTTCCAAGGATTCATCGGTTACACTGGCAGTAGAGGATTTGTCGGCAGTAGAGGTGATCAGGGATTTGTTGGTAGTCAAGGCATAGGCTTTACCGGTAGTCAAGGTCAAGGCTTTACTGGTAGTCAAGGCGAAGGATATGCAGGAAGTCTAGGATTTACTGGTAGTCAAGGAATCATTGGATTTGCTGGTAGTCGAGGTATAATAGGATTCACTGGAAGCATTGGAACTCAGGGATTTTCAGGGAGCATAGGATTTACTGGTAGTCGAGGAAATGTAGGTTTTGTAGGATCACAGGGACTGGCAGGAGTTACTGGCAGTCAAGGTGATGCAGGATTTACTGGATCGTCAGGAATCACTGGATTTACTGGATCGTCAGGAACTACCGGATTCGCTGGCAGTCAGGGCATTGTTGGATTCACAGGATCTTTTGGTGCTACTGGATTCACAGGTAGCCAAGGAGTGGGATTCGTAGGTAGTCAAGGCTCAACTGGATTCACAGGAAGCAGTGGAGTTGATGGATTCACTGGAAGTAGAGGCATTGATGGATCATCGGGATTCACTGGAAGTAGAGGCATTGATGGATCATCGGGATTCACTGGAAGTAGAGGCATTGATGGATCATCGGGATTCACCGGAAGTAGAGGCATTGATGGATCATCGGGATTCACCGGAAGTAGAGGCATTGCAGGCAATACAGGATACACCGGTAGTGAAGGTGTGGGATACACCGGTAGTGAAGGTGTGGGATACACTGGTAGTCGAGGGCTGGTTGGTTACACCGGTAGTGGCGGTGGAGGCGGTGGGGGTGGAGCGTTTGGAAATTTTGACGGTGGCCAACCCGACAGCAATTATGGTGGGATATCCAGTATAGATGCTGGCGGAGTAACCGCATAAATATATAAAATAATATTATGGCTATACAAATACAATTTAGACGCGGAACTGCCCAAGAATGGACTTCAGTTAATCCTATCCTCGCGGAAGGGGAAATGGGCATAGAAACCGATACCAATTTGTTTAAAATTGGCAACGGCAACAGCACTTGGACAAGTTTAGCCTATGGTGGATTGCGTGGATATTCTGGTTCCCAAGGCAGTGTTGGCAATATAGCAGTGCAAAATGTACTGTATGTGAGTAAAAGCGGCAACGACAGCTTTTCAGGAGATTCGTTAAATACCAGTAAATTAACCATTAAATCTGCTCTACAGATTGCTACTATGGGTACAACTATCTTCGTAAAAAGCGGAGATTACACAGAAAATAATCCCCTTTCAGTACCAGAAGGCGTGGCTATTGTAGGCGATAATCTTCGTACCGTAACTGTGCGTCCTCAAAATAAAACACAAGATTTATTTTATGTGAAAAGTGCTGCCTATTTGGCCAATATGACGTTCAAAGATCACGAAACACCTGCGGCTGCTGTGGCCTTCAACCCTAACGGATCTGCAGGAGTGATCCATACCAGCCCATATGTGCAAAACTGTACCAGCATGACTACCACCGGTACGGGTATGAGAGTCGATGGAGCTCATGCCTACGGATTGCGAAGCATGGTTGTCGATGCTTACACACAATACAATCAAGGAGGTATTGGCATCCATCACTTGAACAGAGGAAATTCACAATTAGTATCTGTGTTCACAATTTGTTGCGACGTGGCAATCTTGTGTGAAAGCGGTGGATTTTGCAGTGTGACCAACAGCAACAGCAGTTTCGGTAATTACGGATTAAAAGCGGATGGAGTAAGCAGTTCGCTATATTCCGGCAAAGTGAATGGAGCAGCTTCTGGATCAACTTTTATCATAGACAATCTAACCACTAAGCCAAATGTAGGAGATGCTGTTAAATTCAGCAGTGACAACACATATTATACTGTGTCTGCAAGCACAGTATTTTCCAGTGGTAGTACCGTGATATCAGCACCAAGCTATGCTGCGGAACCAGCAGATGCTAGAAATCTAAGACAGATTGTCTTAGATGCTAAAAGTAAAATACAGGTTGATGTCATTGATTATCTAAACGAGACATATCCTAACCTTGATTTTAATCAATTTAAATGCAGCAGAGATGTTGGATTAATCATAGACGCTGTGTTAGATGATATGGTTTTCAATACCAATTACAAAAGTGTGCAGGCAGGCATAAGCTATTATAGAGCGACTGCCAATAACGTTGTAGCCAATCAGAAAACTGAAACCATTGCGGGTATCAATTTTGCCAGAAATGCTGTTTTAGCCATAATGAGTAGTGACAGTTCGCAAGGCCCAGAATATACTCGAGTTCAAACTAATTTTAACACCATAACTGGCATTATAAACTCAGGTATTAATTCTGCACCGGCATATTCATATCCTGATCCCACTGGCGTAAATGTAAATAGATCTAGAAGCAAAACCATATTGCAGGCAAATAGAAATTTTCTTAGAGAAGAAGGTATCGCCTACATAACTGCAAATTATCCAAATTTAAACTATTCACCAGATACCTGTAAAAGAGACATAGGATATATCGTTGATGCTGTGTCGTATGACATTTTATATGGAGGTAATAGTCAAACTGCAGATGCTGCTGATGAATACTACAGCACAGGTACTCTGCAGGTTCCTGCCGGAACTAAAGCAGCCACTATAGCTACTTTCACATATTTAAAAACAGTAGCGGCTAATTGTTTGATCAACACGGCAATAAATGCTTTGAATGGAGCTGTAGTTCAAAGCACTGCTAATCCTGCTGCCAGTGCTAGCGAAGTCACTGAGGTAAATGGTCTATTTGATATCGTAATTAATCTAATAGACAATGCATATTCTAGCACAGTGACCTTGGAAGAATCTGTGATAGATCAGATAGCTGACAATATCACAGTGACCTTTCATCAATTTAGTTTGATCACAGCTTCAGGACACACATTTGAATGGGTAGGGTCGGGAACTAATGTAAATACTGCACTGCCTTATCTAGGAGGCACTCCTATATCAGAAAATCAAGTGGTAACCATAAATCAAGGTAGAATATATTATACCGCTACTGATCAACAAGGAGATTTTAGAATCGGTGATGATTTTATAATCAACAGAAACACAGGCACTATTACTGGCCGAACATTCACTAAAAGTCTGTTTGCTGTAATGACACCTTATATACTAGCGATCGGAGACTAATATGGCAACACTGCCTCTAAACACATTTAGAACCAAAGCATTCGAATTGACCACAGCATCACAGACTATTTACACCACACCTGCGGGATTAACAACTATTGTGTTAGGAGCACAGGCCAGCAATATAAGTAACATAGCAGCTACCATTACTTTTACCCTGAGAAAAAATAATGTTGATTATGTGATGCTGAACGCATTTGAAATTCCGCCTAATGATTCTGCGGAAGTGACCACAGGAAAATTAGTTATAGAAGAAGGTAGCAGTGTCAAGGCTGTGGTCAGTGCCAACAGCAGCATTAATTTAATCTTAAGTATCTTAGAAACTTCAAATGAGTAAAAGTCGGTTAACCAGCGGCAAACAGAAAAAAAAATCAGGAGTTGATCTTGATCAAGATCGTTATGACTACCTGGATGTCAGTAATGCAGAACCAGATCTAGGGATCCCCCCGGTCAATGACAGTGTGCTGATTGGTGACACTGATGGCACCAGAACATGGACAGCTATCACTACCTACGCCAATGATTTCA
>Ga0247840_10007688_pt1 | contig 14869 bp, 14 predicted proteins | sample LaCruzMarch2015__FD_192404 | JGI IMG/M metagenome (GOLD analysis project Ga0247840, IMG submission 192404) | Freshwater microbial communities from meromictic Lake La Cruz, Castile-La Mancha, Spain - LaCruzMarch2015_17m | ecosystem: Environmental > Aquatic > Freshwater > Lake | place: Spain...
AGGCGCAAGAGCGCCCAACGCCGCTGCGTGAGCCGACCGAAGAAGGCGCCGGGGGTCTCGAAATTGAGCGTCTCGCCCTGATAGGACTGGGCTGCGAAGGCCTGCCGCGCGGCGCTCCGCAGGGCGCTCTGCCAATCGCCATCGACCGTGACGGTCAGTGTCCGCCTCGCCACTTCTCCACCTCCCGAATGAAATCGCCGATCAACTGGTCCACGTCGACGAAGGCATAGGGCACCTCCCGGTCTCCCAGGTGCATGTGATCCCCCTTGCCGCGCTCGTTGTCGATGCCGACGATACGCTTGCCGTCCACTACGTAGACGAGCCGGTATTTGTAGCCGTGCCGCGTCGGTGGCACGGGCGTCGGCACGCGCCAGACCACCAGTTCGATCCCGGTTCCCCCATCAGATAGATCGCGGAAGCGGGTGATCAACTCGGCCTTCATGATGGCGATAATGCCAACATGAGATGCTGTCGTCAATGTGTGCGATGACTCCCGTGGAATCTTACAATCCAATGGTCTTCGACCGCCTGGGTGCAAGGGGTCGGAAGATCTTGCTGTCTGAACGCCGCAGCGGCGAGACGGTGGACAGCTTCATCGCCAACCTCACGGTGGCCTGGGCATCGAGCATCTGAAGACCGGCGCCCCCTGCCGCGGCGAGCGGGTCGAGACGTGCGACCAGTTACGAGAGATTGAACGGGCTGGCCGCTGGAAGGCCTCGGCCCGCTTGCACTATCGAAATCCGAGCGCCGTCATGGCGGCCGGGGCGAGGAGGCGATCCAGGGTCGCCCCGTCGAGCAGGCCGCGGTCCAGCACCACCGCGCGGATCGTCCGGCCGGTCGCGGCGGCCTCTTTGGCAACCTCGCCAGCCTGGTCGTAACCGAGCACCGGAACCAGTGCCGTGACCAGTGCCCAGGACTGCTCGACCTGATCCCGACAGTGCGCGGCGTTCACCTCGATCCCGTCGATGCAGTGTGCCGCCAGGCTCAGGTTCGCCTGTTCGAGGACCGCCAGGGTCTCCAGCAGGGCATTGGCCACCAGCGGCAGAAAGGCATTGAGTTCCAACTGCCCGGACTGACAGGCCTGGGTGATCATGAGGTCGTTGCCGATCGCGGTCATCGCCGCCTGACCGACCGCCTCGCAGATCACCGGATTCACCTTGCCGGGCATGACGCTGGAGCCGGCCTGTCGGGGCGGCAGCCGCAGCTCGCCGAGCCCGGCCCTGGGGCCTGAGGACAACAGCCGCAGGTCGGCGGAGACCTTGTAGAGGCTGACCGCGTGCGCCTTGAGGATGCCTGAGACTTCGACATAGACATCCGCGTTCTGAGTGGCGTCCAGCAGGTTCTCGGCGCGGGCGAGGTTGAGCCCGGTCTCCTCGCGCAGCCGGTCGGTGACGCGAAAGATATAGTCGCGCGGCGCGGTGAGCCCGGTGCCGATGGCGGTGCCGCCCAGGTTGACCACCCGCAGCCGCTCCCGGCACTTGAAGACCCGCCAGCGGTCGCGCGCGAAGGCTTCCGACCAGGCCCCGAAGGCGGCGCCGACCGTCGTGGGGCAGGCATCCTGCAGTTGGGTGCGGCCCATCTTGACCAGGCCGTTGCAGGCGTGCTCCTGGGCCTGCAAGGCGCCCTGCAGCCGCGCGATGGCCGGTTCCAGACGACCCAGCGCGAGGGTTGCGGCGACCTTGAGTGCGGTCGGATACACATCGTTGGTCGACTGATGCAGGTTGACCTGGGCGATGGGATGGACGCGCTCATACGCGCCGAGCGGCAGCCCCAGCAGTTCCTGCGCCCGGTTGGCAATGACCTCGTTGAGGTTCATGTTGAGCGAGGTGCCGGCGCCGCCCTGCAGTGCATCGACCTCAATCCACTCATGGAGCTTGCCGGAGGCGATCTCGCGGCAGGCGGTGAGTATGGCGTTGGTCTCCGCCTCGGGGAGGAACCCGAGCTCGGCATTGGTGCGGGCACAGGCCGCTTTGACCAGCGCCAGGGCGCAGATCAGTTCGGGGCGCGCGGGCCGGCCGAGGATTGTGAAGTTGGTCAAGGCGCGGGCAGTGTGAATGCCGTAATAGGCATCCGCCGGGACCGCAAGCGCGCCGAGCAGGTCGTGCTCGATGCGCGTGGCGCAACGCGGGGTCGAGGCCGCCCGGCCGCGGTCGGCAGGAGCGGACGCGTCGGCCATGTCAGCAATAGACGTCGCGTTTGCCGCCGCGCACCTTGTCGATGATGACCTTGGCGATCCGTCGTTCTTTCTCCCCCATGCCGGCGATATCCCGCTCGATCGCCCGCGTGCCGGCCTCGACCGTAGCCGGACCGGCATAGTCGAGCAGATACTCCATGAAGGTGCCGACCGCGTTAGGTCCGCATTTTTCTTTGATGTCGGCGCTCTTGGCCCACTGCATGAAGTCCTCGCCGGTGCGCCCGTTGCGGTAGCAGGCGGTGCAGAAGGACGGGGTGTAACCCAGTTCGGCCAGTTCCAGGACCACGGTGTCGAGCGATCGATGGTCGCCGAGCGAGAACTGACTCGCGTCGAAATCCTCCATCGTTGCGGCGTCCGGCAGCGCCTCGGCATCGGCGTGGGCGGCATAGCCGCCGGGATTGGTCCGGCTGCCGGCCGAGATCTGAGAGACGCCGAGGGCATAGGTCTCACGCCGCATTTGAGGGCTCTCGCGGGTGGACATGATGATGCCGGTATAGGGGACGGCGAGCCGCAGGATGGCAACGAGCTTCCTGAAGTCGTCATCCGACACCGGATTCCAGGGCGCGCGCGAGAAGTCCGACCCATGGGCCGGTTCGATGCGCGGAACGCTGATGGTGTGGCAACCGGCTCCATAGGTGGACTCCAGGTGCGCCGCGTGCGTCATCAGGGCCAGCACGTCGAACCGCCAGTCACCCAGCCCGAACAGCACGCCCAGCCCGATGTCGTCGATCCCGGCCTGCATGGCGCGGTCCGGCGCGGTGAGTCGCCAGTCCATGTCCCGCTTGCGGCCGCTGACATGGGCGGCGGCATAGACGTCGCGCTGGTAGGTCTCCTGAAAAATCTGGTAAGTACCGATGCCGACCGCGTGCAGCGCGCGGAATTCATCCACTTCCATGGGGGCCAGATTTACGTTGATGCGGCGGATCTCGCCGTTACCGAGCCGGATGGCGTAGATGGCCTCCAGCGCGTCCAGGACGTATTGCAGGCCGTTGGGATAGGACTCGCCCGCGACCACCAACAGCCGTTTGTGGCCCTGAGCGATGAGCACCTGGGCCTCACGCTGGATCTCCTCAATGCTGAGTGAGCGACGCTTGAGCGCCGTGTTGTCCTTGCTGAAGGCGCAGTAGTTACAGGCGTTGCCGCAGAAGTTCGAGATATAGAGTGGGGCGAAGAGGACGATGCGCTTGCCGTAGATGGCCTCCTTGGCCCAGCGCGCCGCGGCGTACAGTTCCGCACTCAGGTCCGGATCGCGAATCTGGAGCAATGCGGCCACCTCGCCGGTCGTGAGGCCCTGGAGCGCGCGGGCCTTGGCGAGGACCTCGCGGACCCGTCCGGCGTCCTCACGGTCGCTGGCCGCGAGGGCCGCATGAATCGCGCCCGCGTCCAGCCAGGAGGTATCGACCGGGTCGCGGTTGGCACTCGCCGGAATCGTCATAGGGCTATCTCCACGATGTTCAAGTCGATCTGCAAGCACGCTCTATTTAGCCGTATTCACGGAACATGTACCAAATGATGGAATATATTCAGCGATTTCTTCGTGCGAGATATAAACGCCAAAATTGGCTGCTTGCCCGCTGACCCGTTCTTTGAACGCCACCGGCGCAACGAGAATGGTTTCCCATTCCGTGTAATTTCCGTATTCCTCTCGCCCAACCCACTTCTCCGCGCGCTTGGGGTAACCCTCTGGCTGATGGTTGGTAAATTTTCCTCCGGCAAGCTTGTTCTCAATATGTAACGCGAATCGCTTTCCGGAGTCGTCTTCAAAGACGACCAGTATGTCTGTCTCGCCTTGCCTTCGGATACTCTCAGGTTCGCCGGTAATGGCGTTTCTGACTTCGATCGTCACGGTCGTCCAGGGATGGTCAGATCGCGATAAGACGCACTTTGACGGGCGATTAGCGAATCTCGTTTTTCCAAGAAACCACTGTTGGAAATTAGCGTTATCGCGGAGGACTAAGGCAAGTTCATGGTCAAGGGCTTTCTCAGACGACCGCATAAATTAAGGTCTCCTAAACCGCGTCCGGCGCGAAATGCGTAATCTTCATTGTGTGTTCGGCCTTGGGGGTTTAACCAACCTCGGTGGAGACGCGGTTTAAAATTGATGCTCTTAAAAACTTTAAACCGCGCCAACTCCATCAATTGTCGAGTCTGCCGGGGCCGAGCCAATCCAAAAACATCGCATACTGCGCTGGGCGCGGTTTAGCAGCCTGTCGGACTTAGCCCCTAGGATTAGGGTATGAGTCAACATAAAGGCTTTTTTTTGCTCCACAATCTAACGTAAGGTGATTTCCGCGAAAAATCCAACCCGTAGGAGCCCGCTTGCGGGCGACGGGTGGGGCACAATGACGCGATTCCGGCAGGTCACGTCGCCCGCAAGCGGGCTCCTACGGAGCTTGATTCTTGATAGCGTCTTATTCGGAAATCGCCTAAAGTCCGACAGGCTGCTAGAGACGGCTAACTCAAGCTCGGTCGGGCCACCACGCACCCCACATCAATAGATCGTCGTGCTCATATTGAGTTCACTCCAAATCTCTTTGACCGTCAGTGTCATCGCCAGGCTGCGGTCGCTGTACCAGGTGTGCAGCAACTGGTGCGCCTGCTCCGAAAACGGACTGCCCAGAAAGTCCCGATACAGCGCCTGCACCTGTGGATTGTTGTGTGATTGGCGCACCGGGGTGGCGCGGTCGATGGCGAAGAGCGTGTCGCGGCGCTTGAGCGCATTGCGCCGGTACGCCTTCTTCGAGCGCAGATTGCCCCCGCCATCGACGCAGCCGCCGGGGCAGGCCATGATCTCGATGAAGTCGAAATCGGCCTCCCCCGCGCGAATACGCTCGCACAGCACCCGGGTCGGACCCAGCCCGTGGGCCATCGCCACCTTCACCGTGCCGACCGCGCCGCCCACCTCGACCGCCGCGGTGCGCAGGCCCTCGAAGCCGCGCAGCGGGACGACCTCGGCGTGGTCCAGTTCGCGGCCGTTGACGATCTGGTACATGGTGCGCACTGCCGCTTCCATCACGCCGCCGGTGGTCCCGAAGATGGCGCCCGCCCCGGAATACGCGCTCATATAGGGGTTATCGAAGGTGGATGGCGTCAGGCTGCGCAGATCGAGTCCGCGGCGCTTGAGCAGGCGGGCAAACTCGCGGGTCGTCAGGACCAGGTCGACCTCCCGCCGGTCGCCCTCGCCCAGTTGCGGTCGGGTGCGCTCGTCCTTCTTCGCGACGCAGGGCATGATCGAGATCACCCGGATGCGCGCCGGGTCGATGCCCATCCGCTCGGGCAGATAGGTCTTGGCGATCACCCCCAGGCATTGCTGCGGCGACTTGGTGGACGAAAGCAACGGCAGTAAATCCGGATAATGCCGCTCGGCGAAGTTGATCCAGGCCGGACAGCAGGAGGTGAAGGTCGGCCGTTGCCCGCCCTGGAGCCGACGCAGCAACTCGGCGCTCTCCTCCATGATCACCACATCGGCGGCGAAATTGGTGTCAAGCACGATGTCGGCCCCGAGGCTGCGTAGCGCCGCGATGATCTGCCCCTCCACGTTAGTGCCGGCCGGGAAGCCGAACTCCTCGCCGAAACCGACCCGCACCGCCGGGGCGAACTGGAAGACGGTCACGATCTCGGGATCGAACAGATAATCCAGCACCCGGTCGGTCTCGTCGCGCTCGCCCAAGGCCCCGGTGGGGCAGACCAGCACGCACTGGCCGCAGGTGACGCAAGTCGACTCCGCCTGTGACAGGCCGTGACGCAAGCCCACAGCGGTGTCCTGGCCGAACCCGGTGACTTCCAGCGCATCGACGGTCTGGCCATGCCGACAGATCGCGATACAGCGCTGGCAGCGCACGCACTTGGTCATATCGCGGATCATCGCGGGCGAGGAGCGATCCACCGCGCGCGCCAGCGCGCGCGCCCGGTCGAAGAAGCGGTTGGTATGGAGCCCGACGAATTGCGCCACGTCCTGCAGCTCGCAATTGCCGTGGCGCACGCAGGTCGCGCAGTCCTGGTTGTGATCGGCCAGCAGCAGTTCGACCTGCAGGCGCTGTGCTTCGCGCGCCCGGCGCGAGCGGGTCTGGACAGTCATCCCCGCCTGCGCCGGGGTGACGCACGCGGCGGCCAGCAGCGGTTGCTCCGCGGGCGCCGGGCTCGCGACCTCGACCAGGCAGACGCGGCAGGTGCCGGGTGCATGGTCGATGTCGTTGAGTTCGCACAGACTGGGGATGTAGAGTCCATGGCGGCGGGCACAGGCCAGAATGGTCTCGTCGGGCAAGGCCTCGACGGTCTGCCCGTCGATCGACAGGAGCAGCAGCGGGTCGGTGTCGGTCGGCTGGGTCATGTCAGGCCGCTCCTTCCGGAATCGGCTGGGCGGTGATCACCGAATAGATGCGGTAGCAGCGCAGACAGCGCCGCGCCTCGCGATAGGCTGCGGCGTCGCTGATCGTCGACTCGACTTCCTCGAACATGGTGCGGCGTACCTCCGGATCGAGCTCAGGGTGATGGACCCGGTATTCCAGCCGCACCGGCAGCTCGTCGCAGTCGGCGGCCAGCAGCTTGTGAGTGTGCAGGAGCGCACGCATCCGGGTCCGCGGAAAGAAGCAGGTATGGCCCAGTTGGATCCAGTCGTCGATGCTGCGCGCCGCTTGCAGCCCGTTGGCCATCGCGTGGATCAGCGTCGAGGGACCCGAGGCGCAGTCGCCGCCGCCGAAGACCCCAGGCCGGGAGGTGGCGAGGTCGAAGGGGTTGACCTCCAGCCAGCCCCAGCGCGTCAGGTTCAATCCGTCCTGCGGGCGGATGGCACCGCCCTGCACCTGCTGGCCGATCGCCGCGATCAGGGTGGTACAGGCCATGAAGTGCTCGCTGCCCGGCACCGCCTCGACACCGCGCCGGCCCTTGGCGTCGACCTCGGTCTGGCGCATCGAGACCAGCTCGATCCCGGTCACCCGCCCATCCTCGGACAGGACCCGCGCCGGGTTGACCAGCAGGTGGAAGATCACCCCTTCGGCTTCCGCCGCTTCGACCTCGGTGGGATCGGCCGGCATGTCGGCGCGGGTGCGGCGATAGACCAGATGCACCCGCTCCGCTCCCATCCGCAGCGCCGAGCGCGCGCAATCCATCGCGACGTTACCGCCGCCCACTACCACCACGTCGCCGGTGAGCGGGGTCAGGCGGGTCCCGGCGATGTGGTCGTGGACTTTGAGCAGGAAGCTGATGCCGGTTTCATAGCCGGGGGCGGCGCGATCCTCGCCGGCGACACCCATCAGCGACCCCTGCTGACAGCCCAAGGCCAGGAACACCGCGCGATAACCGCGGGCGAACAGATCGTCGATGCCGAAGTCGCGGCCCATCGCCTGATTGAACAGGAACCGCCCACCCAGCTCCGTGATGATGTCGGTCTCGGCGTGCAGCACGTCCTTGGGCAATCGATAGCTCGGAATGCCGATCGCCGCCATCCCGCCGGCCTCGTCCAGCGCTTCCAGGATATCGACGTGATACCCGTGCAGCAGCAGGTGATAGGCGCAGGCGACCCCGGCCGGTCCGGCGCCGACCACCGCCACCCGCATGTCCGGCGGCAGCGGGCGGGCGATCAGATCGCGGGTGAAGCGCAGCGCGTCCGGCCCCTTCTGGTGGTCGGCGACATAGCGCTTCAACGTCTTGATGCCCACCGCCTCGTCGACCAGCGAGCGGCGGCAGGCCATCTCGCAGAAGCGCACGCAGACCCGCCCGCAGGTCGCGGCCATCGGGTATTTCTGGAGGATGACGCCGAGCGAATGCTCGGGCTTGCCGTCCCGGATGTAGTCGATGTAGCGCGGGACATTGATCTTGGAGGGACAGGCCTCGATGCAGGGCGCCGTCATGTAGTCCATGCCCGGCTGCTGCGGCAGCGGGCGTCCGGTCGCGATCTCAGCCTCCAAGTCCGCGCGGAAATGCGTCAATGCGCCCAGCAGCGCCACCGGGGCGGTGCGGCCGAGTCCGCACAGCGAGCTGTCGGCGATCTGGCGCGCCAATTGCCCGACCCCCTCGAGATCGATGGCGCTCGGCCGCGCCTGCGCATAGGCGGCAAGGGCATCGCGGATCAGCGGCACCCCGGCCCGGCAGGGCGTACATTTACCGCAGGACTGGCTGGCCGCCATCTCCATCTGTCGGCGGAAGGCGTCGACCAGGCTGACCGAGTCATCAAAGACCAGGAACCCACGATCGCCGATGAAGGCACGAATCGGGTTTCCCTTATTGAAATAGTCGAAACCGTCGAGCTTGGACAGCTCGACCGGCAACGGTGCGTCGGCGGCGCGCTGATCGACCACCTGTCCATCCCACACGCCATAGGCGATCCTGGTCATGGTTCCCCCGGAATATGAAGCCCCCTCGGTCGGTCGTCTGCCGAGGAAGTGGCATGATACGCCCGATTGCCCATCTCACATCCGACAGGCAGCCATTGCGGTCTTCTTGCATCTCAATAAGAAAATAAATATGTAATAAACTATTCTCGTTGTCGGTGGATCTCGCGGGCGAATGGTGTCTCAATTCCGATGACAAAACAACGCACTGGCGTAGAGGGTTTTAGAACGTCGGAACGTCGCTACCCCGCAGGCACCCGCCGCGCGCGGCCTCACCGCAACCGTTTCAGTGCGCGTGGTCGTGTGGACCGTGCTCACCGGTGTGGTCATGGTCGTGGGCGCCATGATCGCCCTCTTGGGGGTGCGGATTGGTGTCTTCATGCGCGTGCGGGTGGACATGGGTATAGGTGTGCGGATGGGTGTGCGAGCCGCTCCCGGGGTGTTCATGTTCGTGCTCATGTTCATGCTGGTGCTCATGGACGTGATCGTGATCATGATCGTGTTCCGGTTGCTGATTGCCGGTCATCTCCGGTTCCTCACGGTGGTACGTCCCCTGAGGACGAGTTTCGGGGTGAAACTTCAGGATGGATTGCTTGACGGATGCGTTCCGCGAACTTTGTATCCGGGCGATCAGGGCGGCCGGAGTGCGCGGCGGAGGTTGCGGGTCGTCCGGACCGCCGCCGAACCCCAGGGCAACGGCCAGGGCCAACAGGGTGGGCGTTCGCAGGTGCGCGGCGCGCAAGCGTTCCGCATCCGCGAGGGTCGCCAGGGCTTCACCCTGACAGACCACGAGGCCTTGACCCAGGATGGCCACGTCATCCGCCCAGCCATAGGCCAGGTCAACATCATGGGTGGAAAACACCAGGGTCGTGCCGGCCAGGCACAGTTGTTCCAGGGCAGACAGCAGGTGCGCAACGCCCTGGGGGTCCAGCCCGGCGGTGGGTTCGTCCAGAATCAGGACCTCGGGCCGCATCGCCAACACCCCGGCGATGGCGGCCCGCTTCTTCTGGCCGAAGCTCAAGGAATGGGTCGGACGCTCGGCCAATGCGGCGATGCGCAGGGTCTCCAACGACTCGGCGACCCGTGCGCGCACCGCCGCCTCCGGCAGTCCCTGATTGAGCGGGCCGAAGGAGACATCCTGCTCGACGGTGGCCGAAAAGAGTTGGTCGTCGGGCTCCTGCAAGACCAACCCGACCTTGTGGCGCCAGACGTTGAGGGCCTGACGGCCATACCCCGCGACCGCGCCGTCCAGTAAGACCTGGCCGCGGGAGGGCTTCAGCGTGCCGTTCAGGTGCAGGAGCAGGGTGGTCTTGCCGCAGCCGTTGGCTCCCAGCAGGGCGAGCTTGCGGCCCCGCGCTACCTCAAGGTCCAAACCGCTCAAGGCAACGATGCCTCCGGGGTAACTGAATTCCAGCCCCCGGGCAGACAGGATGATCGGGGTCATGCCAGGCCCCGATCCAGCAGCACGGATCCCAGGGCGACCGCCAGCAGCAGACCCCCAATCCCCGCCAGCCGGCGCTGGGACAGGGGGTGCTCCGGGGTCAGAACACGCAGTTCGCCGACGTACCCGCGGGCGGCGAGCCCGACTTCCAGGCGGCGCGCCCGCTCCAGGGCCCGTTGGAACAGGGTCGCAATCAGGAGTCCCAGTGACCGGAGGCTGCGGCGTCTGGTGCTGTACCCTTGGCGCGCGGCCTGGGCCTGCTGACCCGTCAGTGCCCGTTCCATGAAGATGAAGATCAGCCGATAGATCAGGAGCGCGATCTCGACCACGGCGGCCGGTACCCCCAAGCGGCGCAGCCAGGGGACCAGTTCCGCGACCGGAGTGGTCAAGGCCAAAAAGGCCAGACAGGACAGTGCCCCCAGGGAACGCAACGTCACCGCCAAGGCGAGCGTCGCTCCAGCGGGGGAATAGGCAAGGTGGAATCCATCACGCAAGTCGAGTGAGAGCGCAAGAAAGGGCGCGCTGGTGAGCAGAAACCCGGCCGGCAAGGCCATGACCCCCAGGAAGGCGCGCATGGGAATTCCGGCCCCAACCACCGTCGCACCGGCCATGAGCAGGCATAGCAGGGGTCCGGCGGTCAGGGGCGGCAGCGTCAGGGCCAGGACCAGCCCCCCGCCGCCGAGCAAGAGACGCTCGCCGGGGTGGTGACGGCGCCAGCGATTGGTCCAGGCGTGCCGGTCAATCGCGAGCATCGACGGCCTGCGCGTCGAGCCTGGCCGGGTCTGCGTCCGATTTGCGCCGCTGTGACTCACCGCGCCGCAGACCGAGGTAATAGCCGAGCAGACCCGCCCCCAGGGCCGCCTGCAGGGCAAACAGCAGGCTTTCGATCTCTCCGCTCGGCGGCTCCCACAGGGGCGTGAACCAGGGCTGGTAGTCCGGATTCGCCGCGATGATCGCGGTCTGGGCTTGGGCATCGGCCCCGGCGAAGGGCTCGGCGAGCCCGCCGGGCAGCGGGAGGATCAGCGGCAGGGCGGCGATGACCACCACCGCCGCCAGGAGCAACAGATTGGTTCGTTTCATCGCACCACCCCCGGGGCGAAGGCCAGTTCGTCAAGGTCGTCCCGGCTGAATTGGATCAGCAGGTTGACCACCAGCACGGTGAGCAGCCCCTCGATGATGGCCAAAGGAATCTGGGTCAGCGCAAAGACGCTCCCGAACTTGGTCACGGCGCCCAGGAAGCCGCTGACCGGATCGGGGAAGGCGAGCGCGAGCTGCACCGAGGTCACCAGATAGGTGGCCAGGTTACCCAGGGCGGCGGCCAGAAACACGGCCAGCGCCAGTGCGCCGCCCAGGGTGCGGGCGAGCCGGAACACCCCATAGGCGACCCAGGGACCGGCGATGGCCATGGAGAAGATGTTGGCGCCCAGGGTGGTCAGGCCGCCATGCGCCAGCAGCAGGGCCTGGAACAGCAGCACGATGGCCCCCAGCACCGCCATCACCGCGGGGCCGAAGAGGATGGCCCCCAGCCCCGTGCCGGTGGGATGCGAACAACTCCCGGTCACCGATGGAATTTTGAGTGCGGACAGCACGAAGGCGAAGGCGCCGGCGCTGGCCAGGAGCAGCTTGGCCCGCGGATGCTCGCGGGTGACCCGCGCGACGCTACGCCCCCCCATGACCAGAAACGGCAGGGACGCAAGGCCCCAGGCGGCAGCATGAACCGGGGGTAGGAACCCCTCCATGATATGCATGACAACGATCGCTCCACAGTGAAGGGGCGGATCGCTCTGGGGAGAGACCATGGGACGCCCAGGCCGGTCAGCCGCCGGCCGGCCCTGGGAGTTCCAGACAAGCGGAAACCTTGCATCTCGCCACCGGAACACCCCGCCCGGATTGACTGATCGACACCCGACACCGGCAGGTCTCCTGGCTTGCAGGTCGGCGCCGACACCCACCTTCCCGGCGCCGTCCGGCGGCCAGTGGTGATCTCGGGTGCGACTCGCTGCGGACAGTTGCGGGGGCAGCCATGGCTTTGAACCATGTTCCCTTTTATCCCCCGGGGCGTGACCGCGGGGGAACCGGTGGCGTTCGCTTCTTACTTTAAGACCTTCCTGTTCGGCTGGTCAAATCGGCCTCCGGATCGACCAACAGTTCGGCGATACCGGGCCGGGCGATCCCACTTGCATGTTCCGCTGCCTCGCGTCTGTCATCCTGTGTGAGCCCAGTACCCCGTTCCACCTTAAGCTGCGACGTCATTCCGGCAGGATGCCGGAATCCAGTGCCATGGATGGTAGCTCGCAGGCACTACGGATTCGCAGGATTAGCTGGAACGGGGTATTAGGAGCACCGGAAAATATGAGACTCGCTTCTCATTTACGACACATGATACTCTATTCTCAGTTCTGGTCAACGGGAGCACGGGCGTGAGCTACTCCACGCGGCAACGCGAGGCGATTCTGAACACCTTGCGGCGGGCGGATCGACCGCTGACGCCGCAGGAAATTCGGGAGGGGGCGAACGCGGACAGCGCGGGGATCGGGTTGGCAACGGTGTACCGCGCCCTGAAGACGTTCATGGCGCGCAAAGAGGTCCTGCTGGTCGAGATTCCAGGCAACCCGCCCTGTTACGAACCCGCCGACCGGGGTCATCACCATCATTTTATGTGCGACTGCTGTCGCCATATTTTTGATCTGCACGGCTGCGTGCAGGACCTGGACACGCTGGTTCCTCGCGATTTCAGCGTCCGGCGACACGACATCACGCTATACGGAGTCTGCGCCGCATGCGGCACGGAGGTCGCCGAATGAACGCGCTGTCAGCGTCGTTGCGTGATGTCTCGCTAAGTATCCGATCAGGGCTCATGCTCCCGGAGTCGCAGATGCAGACCCACACTCAACACCCCGCACAGCTGGGGATTATCCCGCCGCGGCCCGCTTACGAGCCGGCCGCGCTGACAGAGGTCCAGGACCCGGCCAGGAACCTGACCCTGTGGCAACGCACCCTCGAGCCGGAACTCGTTGCCGAGCTTGCGCGCCTGCCCCGGCTCCCGGCCCAGGCCGCCCGTCACCGCCTGGCACCCGGGGCTGGCTGGGACGCACGGCGGCGGGCCGTCGTCACCCTGCTCGCGGACCATGGCCTGGACACGCTGGACCTGCCCGTCTGGACGGCCGATCTCCTTGACCTGCTCGACCGCTTCCTGCGCCTGGCCCCGGACTGGCCGGTGGAGCTGCGGCTGGAGGTGGTCAGCGATGACGCCTGCCACCGTTTCCATGTCGACCGCACCCGTCTGCGCCTCGTCTGCACCTATCGAGGACCGGGCACCGAATGGCTCGATGACGGCCAGGTGGACCGGGAGGCCCTGATGGGTCATCTGCCCAATGAGTCCATTCTCCGCCACGGGCAACCGGCACGCATGCAGACCGGCTGGGTGGGGCTCATGAAGGGAGAGACCTTCCCTGCCAACCAAGGGATGGGACTGGTGCATCGCTCGCCCCCCATCGCCGGCACCGGTGAGACCCGGATATTCTTGTGCCTGGACGCCTGACGCCATGAGTGCCAACGCTCAAACAGGGTCACCGCCGTCCGCGGGCTTGCGGACGGTCCACTGGGCCGAGGGGTCGGCGGACATGGTCACGATCTTTGAACCCCAAGTCCAGGTCCTGGTGCTGCCCCGCCCGATTGACCCGGAGATCGCCGCCTTTCTGGACGCAGCGGACCCCACTCGACTCGGATTGAGGCGGGTCGTTGACGGTCCGCACCGCCTGACCGGTCCCGACGCGCCGACCTGGCCGGCGCTGCCGGGACGCGCGGCGCTGATCGCGGACCTGCAGTACGTGGCGGAGATGTACGAGGATCTGCTGGGCTGTGAGCGTTTGGGGCTTCGCTTCGAGGCGCTGGATCGCGCCATGTGCCCAGGTTTCCATCGTGACCAAACCGGCATCCGCCTGGTCTGTACCTATCGGGGACCCGGCACCGAGTGGCTGGACGATTGCGACCCGTTGCGACACGCGGACACGGAGGCCGGCCCGCTGCGGGTGGGGTCCATCGGCACCGACGCGGCACAGTCCGCCATCGGCCGCGCCCCCGCCTTCGCCATCGTGTTGCTCAAGGGGACCCTGTGGCAGGGCAACGCCGGTCGCGGCGCCATCCACCGCTCACCGACGCCGCCGTTCGGGGGCAGTCGCCGCTATCTTCTGACCCTGGACGCCTTGTGGTGATCCGCCGTCACGGACCGCCGACGCGCTGCCCGTGATGTGCCTGACGCGCGGCGGCTCGATCGACGCACGGTGTCGGCCGGCACAGGGCCGCGCTGCGGCATGAGGGGTTCCTTTACTCCAACTGATCTGATCCAACTACCCAACCACTCACGGAGACTGTCATGACCTTGATCCACTGTTACCGTCCGCTGAACGCGCCGCTGCTGGTCGTTGCCCTGACCTTCGCCGCGGCCGGGCTAGCCCCTTACGCGGCTGGTGCCGCCGACGTCGCTAAAATGGAAGCCGAGCACACGGCCTGGGCCGAGGACCACGCCCGCTGGAGTGCCGAGATTGCCGACGCCGAGACCGCGCATCGTGCCGCCGAAGCGGCGGCCTACAAGCTGTTATGGCTGATCAGCCGGCACCGCAGTGAGATCGCCGCAGAGGTCTCCGAAATGCGTGCGCACGGTGAAGCGATCACCGCCCATGAGCAAGCGCTCGCTGCCGGCACGGACACGGTTGCGCTCGACGCGCAACATGCGCAGATGGCCGCCAAGCATGCCGCACATGCCGCGGCACATGCCAGCGAAGCCGACCTGCACGGGAAAATTGCGGCCATTGTCCGCCAGATCGAGGCACTGCCACCGACAGCACCGGGCCACCCGAGCGCCGACGGCCCGGCAATTCACCCTGCCGGGTCCCCATCGGCCGG
>Ga0247840_10007689_pt1 | contig 14867 bp, 10 predicted proteins | sample LaCruzMarch2015__FD_192404 | JGI IMG/M metagenome (GOLD analysis project Ga0247840, IMG submission 192404) | Freshwater microbial communities from meromictic Lake La Cruz, Castile-La Mancha, Spain - LaCruzMarch2015_17m | ecosystem: Environmental > Aquatic > Freshwater > Lake | place: Spain...
ATGGTGGGTGCCTCACTCAACCGACGCGGGCTGCCACGACACCCAGGTCGCGCAGCAGGTTTTCGGCGATCGGGCCGGAGCGGCGGGTGGTGCGCTCGCGCTCGAGCTCACGGTTCACCGCGTTCCAATCCAGATCGAGGAAGGTCAGTGCCTCGAGTTTGTCGTCCATTGCCGTGAGGAACAGTTGGTGCAGCGAGTCCTTGGTGATGGCCCGCCCGCCGAGCCCGGCGATCACCGCATAGATCGGATGCGGATGCTCGCGCATCGCGGTGCGCACGTCGCGCGAGACGATGCCGCCCACGCCCACTGCGAAGCTCTTCTCCACCACCACCACGCGCTCGCAGTACCTCACCGCCTCGCCGATCGCGGCGGTCGGGAAGGGGCGGAAGGAGGTGATGCCGAGCACGCCGATCTTGTGTCCCTCCTCGCGCAGGTCGTCGATGGTGTCCTTGATGGTGCCCAGGACCGAGCCCAGGGCCACCACCACGGTCTGCGCGTCCTCGGTGCGATAGGTACGGATGAGCCCGCCCGAATCGCGCCCGAACTGCGCCTGGAACTCCTCGGCCAACTGCGGGATCAGCTCCAGGGCCTGCATCTGCTTGGCATGCGCCAGATAGCGCACCTCGGTGAAGGCCTCCGGGCCGACCATGGCCCCGATGGAGACCGGATCACGCGGATCGAGCACCTGCCGCGGCTCGTACGGCGGCAGATAGGCATCCACCTGCGCCTGGGTAGGGATATCCACGCCCTCGTAGGCATGGGTGAGGATGAAGCCATCCATGCACACCATGATCGGCAGCGAGAGCTCCTCGGCCAGGCGGAAGGCCTGGATGTGCAGGTCGGCCGCCTCCTGGTTGTTTTCGGCAAAGAGCTGGAGCCAGCCCGCATCGCGCATGGACATCGCGTCGGTGTGGTCGTTCCAGATGTTGATCGGGGCGCCGATGGCGCGGTTGGCCAGCGTCATCACGATCGGCAGGCCGAGCCCGGAGGCATTCCACACCGCCTCAGCCATGAACAGCAGGCCCTGGCTCGCGGTGGCGGTGTAGGAGCGGGCGCCGGTGGCCGAGGAGCCGATGGCGACCGACATGGCGGCGAATTCCGACTCGACGTTGATGAACTCGCAGTGTTGCAGGGTCCCGTCACGCACCATCTCGCTCAGGCCCTCTACGATGTGGGTCTGGGGTGAGATCGGGTAGGCGCAGATCACCTCGGGACGGCACAGGGCCACGGTCGCGGCGACCGCGTGGGAGCCTTCACATTGCTTCAGCACGGTCGTAGTCCTCCTTCTCTTTTTTCACAAAGTCAAAGGCCGCACTGGCGGCGGAGATGTTGCCGGACGCCACCTTGCCGGAGAACTTGTCCCTGATCGCCGCGTGGACCGAGTCCAGCGAGACGGCCCCGCTCATGGCCGCGAAGCCGGCAAGCAGGATGGCATTGGGCAGCGGGCGCCCGATGTGCTCCATGGCGATCTCGGTGGCTGGGACCGTACACAGGTGCGCATGGTGCCAGCCGGGGAAGCGTTCGCTGATGTCGAGGTCGTCGAAATTCTTCTTGGAGTTGATGAGGACGAAGCCGTCCGGGCGCAACCCGCTGAACACATCCACCTGGTGGAGCAGGGTGGGGTCCTGGATGATGAGCCCGTCGGGCTGCATGATGGGCTCACGCAGCCGGATTTCCCGGTCGGAAATGCGGCAAAATGCCACCACGGGCGCGCCGGTGCGCTCGGAGCCGAAGCTCGGAAACGCCTGAGCGTGCTTACCTTCGAGAAAGGCGGCGATGGACAACATCTCCGCGCCTGTAACGCAACCTTGGCCCCCGCGGCCGTGGATGCGGACCTGAAACATCATGATCGTGTCCCCTCTTCTTGTTTGTGGTACGCAATGATGCCGGGCACTATGTAACAGTCGCACCGGCCTTGCACCAAAAAATTTTCGGGGCGCACCCGCGACCCCAACCGGTCCCGGGCCACGCTGCCCCCATCGACCACCAATCCACCGGACGCCGAGGCCTCCCGGGCGACGCCCGCCAGCATAGCAGGCAGGCCATGAACGCACGCGATGCAGATGAGACGGCGCCGGTCCCGGCCCTGAAGCAGACCATCCTGATCGTCGATGACACGCCGCAAAACCTGACGCTGCCCGGTGAGCTTCCGTGAGGCACTGGCCGGGGCGCGCCTGGGGATGATCGTGAAGGCCGCGCCGCTGCACGACATCGGCAAGGTCGGCGTACCCGACGCCACGCTGCTGAAACCAGGCCGCCTCACCAGCGCGGAATTCGAGATCATGAAGCTGCACCCTAGCATCGGCGCCAACGCCATCGATAAGGCGATGCGCCAGGCGCTCGCCGCGGCGGATGATGACGCCGCCGCACTGGCGTCCGGCGCCTTTGCCCTTATGGAGGTCGCCCGCGAAATTTCACTCAACCACCACGAAAAATGGGACGGCAGCGGCTACCTGGCGGGACTCGCCGGGGACGCCATCCCGGTGTCGGCACGGCTGATGGCGCTCGCCGACGTCTTCGACGCATTGCTGACACGCCGCGTCTACAAGGCGCCGCTGACCCTGGAGCAGACCACGCGGATCATCCGCGACGGACGCGGCACCCATTTCGACCCGGAGGTGGTCGACGCCTTTGCGTGCCGGCGGTTTCGTGCTCTACCTGCGCCATGGCAGGACCGACAACTCCCACCCGGACCGGGTGCCGCGTGTCGACTTCAACGACTGTACCACCCAGCGCCCCCTCACCGCCCAGGGCCGCGCGGACTCCGCCCGGATCGGCGCGGCGCTGCGCCAGGCGCGCATCGAGGCCGGCACCCGGTTCCACCGTGACCTCACCGAGATCCAGCACCTGGTCGGCACGACCCTGGAACAGGCGGGCGCGGGCCAACTCGACGCTGGTCGCATTTACCGCCTCCACACGGAGGTGGTCGAGCGGCTCGCGGCGCTCGAACCACGCTTGGCGACCCTGCGGCACACTGAGCCGGAGCGCGGCGACCCGACTGCCGATGCCGCGGAGGACTTTGACGCCTATCGCCAACTCATAACCCAGGCGGGCGACCTCGCCGACGGCGAGCTGGAGACCCCGGCAATGTCCGAGGTCCAGACCATCAGCCACAACGCCGGCAGCGTCTTGCGCGACATCGCGCAATCGGTACTCGCCTTCCGGCAGACGATCCTCGCCCGTGAGGCCGCCCGGTACGACCTGGGCGAGCGCATGAAGGAGATGGCCTGCCTTTACGACGTGTTCCGGATCACCGAGCGCCCCGACCTCGAACTCGCTGCCATGCTGGAGGCGGTCGCCCGGCGCCTGCCGACGGCCACGCGCTATCCGGCCGTCGCCATCGCCCACATCGACTATGCGGGCACCCGCTACGGGAGCTCCGCGCACCAGTTCGGCACCTGTCATCGTGCATGCCCCATTGGTGAGACACTCACCGTCACCTTCGACACGACCCCGGACCAACGAGGCCAAGTCGCCGTCACCTATCTGTCCCCCCTCCCCGCCGACGCCATCGAACTGGTCGACCCTCAAACGCTGCGCTATGTCCGCGTCAACCTGGCGAGCGCGCGAATGCTCGGCTACACGCGCGAGGAGCAGTTGGTCGCCGAGCGCAGCGCCGAGCTGATGACGGCCAAGGACTTGGCCGAGGCCGCCAACCGGAGCAAGAGCGCGTTTCTCGCCAACATCGAGCTGGTGGTGAATCTGCGCGGCCTGCCGCCGCTGCTGCACGGCGACGGCCTGCGCCTGGGGCAGATCCTGCTCAACTTTGCGAGTAACGCCGTCAAGTTCACGCAACAGAGCCGTATCACCTTCGGCGCTGACAGGGTCGGCGAGACGCTGGACGGCCTGCTGGTGCGCTTCGCGGTCAGCGACAGCGGCATCGGCCCCAATGCCTTCGACGAGGACCGCGAGCGCTGTCTGCGGGCCGCACTACCCGAGTCCGAAACCGCCGCGACGCCACCGACGCGCACCGCAGGGCTCGACTGGGTGCACGTGCGCCGGGTGACCATGCGACTCGAGACCCTGCTGGCGAACGACGACCTGGACAGCACGGCCGTCCTCGATGAGCATCGAGCCCTGCTCGCAGCCGCGCTCGGTGCCCCTGCGACCACCCTCGCGCAAGCGATCGAAACCTTCGACTACGACCGGGCACTCCTGACCCTGCGCACCGCCGTGGCCGCCACACCGGCCGCAGCGGTCCAAGCGTGATGCTCCCGACCCTATGACCGCCGCCCTGGCGGCGACGCACTGGCCCACCGCGACCCGGCTCGCCCACACCCTCAAGCCACCGCCTTGGCGCAGTTGCGGCAAGCCGCTGCCAACCACGGTATCAGGCCCCAGTGGCCCGGGGGACGGGAGCGATCGCCGCGCGGCGCGCTCAACGCGTGCCCGCCGCCGGGTCGTCGCGAAACACGAGCACCACGCCCACGGGGCTGCCATCCCCCAGGCGCACGGGTGCCCCCCTGCCATCGATGTGCCGTTCCCGAGAGTCCCGGGCGATCAGGAGGGTATCCGCGTCAAGTCCCACGCGCTCGCTGGTGGCAAGCACCTGCCGCGCCGGGTCAAAGATAGGTACGCGGGTCTGTCCATGCACGATCCGCAAGACTTCCGGGAGCGCGCGCCCCACCGCCTCCGCGTCGCGCCAGCCCGTCAATTGCTCGGCCCGGGCGTTGAGCGAGGTCACCCGGCCCTGCTGGTCAGTGGCGATGACGGCGTCGCCGACGCTGGCGAGGATTGCCGATTGGAATGCCTGCCCCTCTTGCGCGTGGCGCTGCGCGCGCTCCAGTCGCTCGCTCAGCACGCGCAGCAATAACCCATAGGCGGCCAGCGCCCGCGCGTCCTCCGCCCGCCGCCGGGCACGATGCAGACCCTCGGTCAGCACGCTGATCAGGACGCCGACGGCGACCAGAAGCCCCAACTGGACCTTGTCGATGGGGGCGCTGATCCCGAAGCCGGCGGGTTCGAAGATCACCAGATCAGCCCCAAGAGCGGCCACCAGGGTCGCCACGATGCCGGGGCCGACCCCCCCCAAAACGGCACTCAGTGTGATGGGCAAGACGAACAGGATGATCAGCGGGCGTTGGGCCATCAACGAGGTCAGGTGTGCCCGCACCAGCAGGACCGCCAAGGTCGCGGCCAGTGCCAATGCGTAGGCGGCCCAGCGGGACGGGCGGGGCCAGCGGTGGAACGCTGTCATTGGGTTACTCGGCTTGCCGGATTGGCTCCGCGGGACCGGGGCCTTTTGGCCCCGCGCGCAATCCTACATCCTAAACCCTGAGGCCGGAGCCGCAAAGGCCAACAGGCGGGTGATCGGCCAGATGGGTCTCCCGCAACCGGTCGCCGGTGATGTAGATGAAGGGGTTGTAGAGGCCGGAACCGAGCGTGTCGCGGGTGAGTGCGTCCTTGAAGTCAATGCTCAGGGCACTTCCGTCACGCGGTACTAGAGGCGGGTGGGCGGCGCACCGGTCTCAGGGATGCTCGACGCGGGCGTGGGGGGCAGGTCAAGATTCAGGCCCCGCGCAGGGCGCGCGCCCTGCGTTAGGGTGACACCCGGTCCAGAACCCGCGGGCGGTGCTGGTTGGTTCCCGGGGACCGGCGCAGGCGTTTGGGTCCCGCCAGGCCGCTCCGGACCAGCGGTCTGTACCGCCTCCGGATCCACCAGGGGCGACGGCGCGACGAAGCCGATCCGCAGTTCACTCGGCGGGCCATTGAGGGCGCGACGCAGGGCCGGGTCCCGCCCATAGATATCGGGACGGAACTCGAGCCTGCCATTCTCATCCGCCTTGGCGGTCAGGTAATAAAGCAGCACGGGAAGCCGATCCTCGAGCACGACGTAGCGGGTCTTGTTGGAGGCCACCACGCGGCCGATTTCGTGCTGGTCCCACGCCGGACGCTTCAGATTCAGGATCACCTCGGCCAGTTTCAGGGGGTTCTGCACCCGCACGCAGCCGTGGCTGTAGGCGCGTACCGACTGGCTGAAGAGTCCCTTGCTTTGGGTGTCGTGCAGATAGACCGCCTGGTCGTTCGGAAAGATGAATTTGACGCGCCCCAAGGCGTTGCTCGGACCGGGCGGCTGGACGATGCTGACCCGCCGGTAATCGGCGACATTGGCGCCCCCCGCCGCCCGCCCGGTGCGCCGGTCCAAGACTTTGAATTTAGATGAAACGCCACGCATCTTTTTCTGGATCGACGGGGGCACGGTCCAGGTCGGATTGAACACCACGTGTTCCATCTCGTCCCGGAAGCTCGGCGTCTGCGCCTCCCGGGTACCGACGACCACGCGGGTACTCCAATCGATCTGGCCAGCGCGCACCACATGGGCCATGAAGCCCCCAACGTCGACGAACACATAGTCGCCGGGCAGCTCGTCGTAGAGCCAGCGCATGCGCTCCAGGTTCATGCGAATCTGCTCGACCTTGCCGCCGCCGAGCGGTTGGTTGAGCGCGGCCACCGTGCCCGCGCGCAGAGTCCCATCCGCGGGCAGGGCAAAGCGCCGCTGGAACCTGACCAGGGCCTCGCGCAATTCCGGGTCGAACAGGTCCGGGTCATCCGGCGCCGCGGGCCCGTACTCGCCGTGGGCACGCAGGTGCTCGCGCACTGAAACCACCCGCGGGTCGCGGTTGCCCTGCACCAGTTTGCGCCCCGCGGGGATCGGCGCCAGGGTGCGTAACGGGTCGGCGGGCCCGCCATGCTCGCGCAGCGCCCGCTTCAGATTGTTGTAGAAAAAGGGCTGATGGGCGAGTTCACCCAGCGCGGACCTGGTATTCTCGGCCGCCACCACGCGCTCCATGGCATCGATCAGGGTCTGCGCGGGGACGGCCCCGCGGTGATTCCAGGCGCGATTGACGGCGACCGGGTCCAGGCGTCCGAAGCGGATGTGGAAACTGTAGCGCAGCAGGGCGTCGCTCACCTGGAGGTCCGCACCCAGGCGCTGCGCGGGCGTCAGCGACAGCAGCACGTCCGGCTTGCTGAGCCGGCGCAGCACGGCGAGATGGTAATCGGCGGGGTCGAGGCCATCGGCCGGGCACGCCTCGACCGCGCTCAGCAGGGCCCCGACCCGCTGCGCGCTGTCCCAGGCCGGACGGAAGCCACGGGCGCCATAGAATTCCGCCAAGAAGCGTCCGGATTCAAGCGGCACACCGCCGATCGTCACGCGCCCCTGGTCGCGAATGGACTCGAGCGTCGCGCGCAGGAGGGGGTCCGCAGCCGCATCGCTGCCCGCCGCCGACCGCTGGGGGAGGCCCAGGGACAGCAGGGCCAAGGGGAGCAACAGGTACCCGAAGAAGCGAAACCAAGCCATCTCCGTCTCCCGCAAAGACTCAAAGATCAAAAAAACAGTACGATTCCAGCGTCCGCCGACGCCCAATTCTAACCGGATCTCGGCTGGTCCGTGAAGTTATACCTCACCGACCAACTGGACGCGCCCCTGCTCGTCGATGGCCTCCATCCGCACCGTGAACCCCCAGAGCCGCCGGACATGGCGCAGCACCTCGTCGGCGGACGCGGCCAGCGGACGCCGGTTGTGCCGGAAATGGCGCAACAGCAGCGACCGATCACCGCGCCGATCGACACTGTAGACCTGGATGTTGGGCTCCCGGGTACCGAGATTGTACTGCTCCGCCAGAGACTGACGCAGCGCGCGATAGCCGCGCTCCTCGTGGATCGCGGTGACTGCGATGGTCTCCTCCCGGTCATCGTCGCGCACCGCAAACAGGTGCAATTCCCTGATCAGATGCGGGGACAGGTATTGGGCGATGAAGCTCTCGTCCTTGAAGTTGCGCATCGCGAAGTCCAGCACCCTGAGCCAATCCCCGCCGGCGATGTCCGGAAACCAGTCGCGGTCCTCCGCGGTCGGCGACTCACAGATGCGCCGGATGTCGCGCATCATCGCGAAACCCAAGGCATAGGGGTTGATGCCGTTATAGTAGGGGGCGTCGAACGGCGGCTGAAACACCACCCCGGTATGCGATTGGAGAAACTCCAGCATAAAACCGTCGCTGACGAAGCCCTCGTCGTAGAGACGATTGATCAGGGTGAAATGCCAGAAGGTCGCCCACCCCTCATTCATCACCTGGGTCTGGCGCTGCGGATAGAAATACTGGCTGACCTTGCGCACGATCCGCACGATCTCACGCTGCCAGGGTTCCAGCAGCGGGGCGTTCTTTTCAATGAAATAGAGTAAATTCTCCTGCGGCTCCGGGGGCCACCGGGAGTCACCCTGCGCCGCCCCGTCGGCGTCATGGGTCGGGATGGTACGCCACAGGTCGTTGACCTGGGACTGGAGATAGTCCGCACGCTCGCCCTGGCGCCGCTGCTCCTCGGCGAGCGAGAGCGGGGCCGGCCGCTTGTAGCGATCCACCCCATGATTCATGAGGGCGTGACAGGAATCGAGCAGCAGCTCCACCTCCGCCTCGCCATAGCGCTCCTCGCAACTGGCGATATACTTGCGGGCAAACACCAGGTAATCGATGATGGCGTCGGCGCTGGTCCAGGCGCGGAACAGATAATTGCCCTTGAAGAAACTGTTGTGGCCGTAGCAGGCGTGCGCGATGACCAGGGCCTGCATCGGTAGGGTATTCTCTTCCATGAGATAGGCGATACAGGGGTCGGAGTTGATCACGATCTCATAGGCGAGCCCCATCTGGCCGCGGCGATAGGTCTGCTCGGTGCTGACGAACTGCTTGCCGAACGACCAGTGATTATAGTTGATAGGGAGTCCGACCGAGGAATAGGCGTCGATCATCTGCTCGGAGCCGATCACCTCGATCTGGTTGGCGTAGGTGTCCAGCCCGTAGACGTTGTGGGCGAGCGTGCCCAGCTCGCGATCGAAGCGCTCCAACAGCGCAAAGGTCCATTCGGAGGAGTCCGAGATGATTCGACTGGTCATGCCGCCTGCCTCTTGAACAGATCCCGGAACACGGGAAAGATATCGTCGGCCCCGGCGATCTCGCGCATCGCAAAATGCGGGTGGGCCGCGGCCACCTCCTGGTAGGCATACCAGAGGCTCTGGTGCTGGCGTGGGGTGATCTCCACATAGGCGAAGTAGCGCATCAGCGGCAACAGCTTGGCGCCCAACAGGTCACGGCACACCGCGGAGTCCGAGTCCCAGTTATCGCCGTCCGAGGCCTGGGCGGCATAGATGTTCCAGACGCTGGAGTCATAACGCTCACGCAGTACCTCATAGGTCAGGTCGAGGGCGCTCGAAACCACGGTGCCGCCGGTCTCGCGGGAATAGAAGAACTCCTGCTCGTCGACCTCCTGGGCCACGGTGTGGTGGCGGATGAAGACCACCTCGATACGATCGTAGTTGCGCTTAAGAAACAGGTACAGCAGGATGAAAAACCGCTTGGCCAGGTTCTTGCGCACCTGGTCCATGGACCCGGACACGTCCATGATGCAGACCATCACCGCCTTGCTGGTTGGCTCGGGCTGCTTGACGAAGCCCTGATAGCGCAGGTCGAAGGTATCGATGAACGGCAGTGCCGCGATGCGCGCGCGCTGCCGCTCGATCTCCTCGCGCAGAGCCAGGACGCGGGTGTCATCCAACGCCGCCCCCGCGGCGAGCAGCGCCGCCAGTTCCTCCTCCAACTCGCGGATGCGGGCGCGGTAGGGACCGCCCAGGGCCGTGCGCCGCGCAATGGCACCCTTCAGCGAGCGGACCACGTCGATATTGGCGGGCGCCCCATCGGTGCGGTAACCGGCGCGGATGGTCTTGAACTCGGTGCTGCCCAGCAATTGATTGCGCACCAGATTGGGCAGTTCCAGGTCGTCGAAGAGCAGATCCATGAACTCCTCACGGGAGAGGTCGAAGATGAATTCATCCTCCCCCTTGCCGCCCTTCCCCGCCTTACCCGGGCCGGACCCGCCGCCGGCACCGCCCGGCGGCCGCTCGATCTGATCCCCGCTCATGAAATCCCGGTTACCGGGGTGGACCATGTCCCGGGTACCGCCGGACCCGTGGTGGAAGACCGGCTCGGAGATGTCGCGCGAGGGGATCCCCACCTGCTCACCGGAGTCGATATCGGTGATGCTGCGCTTGTTCACCGCATCGGCCACCGCGCGCTTGAGTTGCGTCTTATAGCGCTTGATGAAGCGCGCGCGATTGACCGCACTCTTGTTCTTGCCGTTCAGACGCCTGTCGATGAAATGGGACATGGGGTGATTCCGCTCCGCCACCTGCTGGCCCGACGAGGTCGGGCGCGTCATCCGCACCGCCGCACGGGGCGGGGGCCGGGACGCCGGCTGCGCCGCTCCCGAACCGCCCGCCGAGCGCGCCGCACCTATTGCGCCTTGCGCACCCGCAGGTACCACTCCGACAGCAGACGCACCTGCTTGGCGGTGTAGCCCTTGTCGGTCATGCGGTCGACGAACTGATCATGCTTCTTCTGGTCGTCCACCGACGCCTTGGCATTGAAGGAAATCACCGGCAGCAGTTCCTCGGTATTGGAGAACATCTTCTTCTCGATCACCACGCGCAGCTTTTCGTAGCTGGTCCAGCGGGGATTGGCGCCGCCGTTGTTGGCGCGCGCCCGCAGCACGAAGTTGACGATCTCGTTACGGAAGTCCTTGGGGTTGGAAATGCCGGCCGGCTTTTCGATCTTCTCCAGCTCTTCATTCAAGCCGCCGCGATTCATCATCTCGCCGGTGTCGGGGTCACGATACTCCTGATCCTGGATCCAGTAGTCGGCATAGGTCACGTAGCGGTCGAAGATGTTCTGGCCATACTCGGCATAGGACTCCAGGTAGGCAGTCTGCAACTCCTTGCCGATGAATTCCGCGTAGCGCGGCGCCAGGTACTGCTTGAGATAGCTGAAGTAGCGCTCCTGGGTTTCGGGGGGCAACTGCTCACGGGCGATCTGCTTCTCCAGCACATAGAGCAGGTGTACCGGATTGGCCGCCACCTCGGTGTGGTCGAAGTTGAACACCTGAGACAGGATCTTGAAGGCGAAGCGGGTCGAGATCCCGGTCATGCCCTCGTCCACCCCCGCGTAGTCGCGATACTCATGCACCGATTTGGCCTTGGGATCGGTGTCCTTGAGGTTCTCGCCGTCATAGACGCGCATCTTGGAGAAGATATTCGAATTCTCGGGCTCCTTGATCCGGGTCAGCGCCGAGAACTGGGCCATCATCTCCAGGGTCCCGGGGGCGCAGGGGGCGGCGGCGAGCGAGCTGTTGCGCAGCAGCTTGGCGTAAATCTGCACCTCGTCGCTGACCCGCAGGCAGTAAGGCACCTTGACGATGAAGACGCGGTCGAGGAAGGCCTCGTTGTTCTTGTTGTTGCGGAAGGTCTGCCACTCCGATTCATTGGAATGGGCGAGGATGATGCCCTGAAACGGCAGGGCCGAGAGTCCCTCGGTGCCGTTGTAATTGCCCTCCTGGGTGGCCGTCAGCAAGGGGTGCAGCACCTTGATCGGCGCCTTGAACATCTCGACGAATTCCATGATGCCCTGGTTGGAGCGGCACAGGGCGCCGGAATAGCTGTAGGCATCCGCGTCGTGCTGGGCGAAGCGCTCCAACTGACGGATATCGACCTTGCCCACCAAGGATGAGATGTCCTGGTTGTTCTCATCGCCCGGCTCGGTCTTGGCGATGGCGACCTGTTCCAGGATCGAGGGGTAGAGCTTGACGACCTTGAACTGGGTAATGTCGCCCTTGTATTCCTGGAGACGCTTCACCGCCCAGGGAGACATGATGCCGCGCACATAGCGGACTGGGATGCCATAGTCCTCTTCCAGAATCGGGCCGTCCTCTTCCGCCGAAAACAGGCCCAACGGCGACTCGAACACCGGGGAGCCCTGGATGGCATAGAAGGGCACCTCCTGCATCAACTCCTTTAGCTTCTCCGCCAGCGACGACTTGCCGCCGCCCACCGGACCGAGCAGGTACAGGATCTGCTTCTTTTCTTCCAGGCCCTGGGCCGAATGCCGCAGATAGGAGACAAGCTGCTCGATGGACTCCTCCATCCCATAGAATTCCGGAAAGGCCGGATAGCGCCGCAGCACCTTGTTCTGAAAGATGCGGCTCAGACGCGGGTCGTCGCGCGTATCCACCAGGCGCGGCTCACCGATGGCCAGCAGCAGCCGCTCCGCCGCCCCGGCATAGGCGCTGCGATCGGATTTGCACAGGTGCAGATAATCATCCAGGCTCATGACCTCCTCGCGGGACGCCTCGTACCGGGCCTGGTAACGCTCGAAGATCGACATACGCTTAACCTCGCTCGAATGCTGCTCTCGCCCGCCGGACCGGCGCACCGACATCCGGGGGCACGATTTGCTCAATTGTTCGGGGCACACCGCGAAAAGACAAGGCTTGCCGGAAAATAAGCAATAACCACGCCAGAGCGTCGGGGCGGCTCCGACCAAGCCGGGACGCGGACCACCGGCGGGACGCACTGCCGCCGGGCCGCACGCCAGGTGCGCGCACCTGACCACCCCGGTGCGGCGCTCGGCCCGGCCCGTGCGTTGCCCGCGGCTACGGCGGCGTTAGAACACAACCCCGCCGACAGGTTCAGCCCGACCGCAGGGATACCGCGCCGGGCCGAGCCGTGCCGCCGGTCGCGCCGCGGGCCAGGCGGCAGATGAAACCCGAGGCCCGCGGACAAGGTACGCAGACAGGCGATGGAGAGTACCAACAAGACGATGCGCCTCGCCAGCGGTTACTCCGCCGCCGCGCTTTTGTAATAATGCCGCCCACGACAGCCAGGCCGCACCGGCACGCCCAGCGGTTCGCCATGGGCGCCGCACCCCTGACTGAGGCACCCCCTGACCCCACACGAACGCAGGGCCACCGCAAAGCCCCCCGCGACCGCGGGGCAACCGTAGGCGCTTAAGAGCACCGCCACCTTGGATTATCTGGTTACCGATCCGGCCCGAATCATCGCGCTGCGCTCCCTGGCGGAGGGCCGTTGGCACCTCGTAGCGGGGCCGGTCCTGGACCTGCGCCGAACCTTCATCGACACCTTCGACTGGGCCGTCTACCGCGCCGGCGCAACCCTGCAATGGCGCCACACCCCGCCCCACTCGCGGCTGATCTGGAGCGGCCTTAGCGCGCCGGATGGGGACCTCGCGCAGAGCGCGCCCGCCGCGCCGGCCTTTGCGGCCGACCTGCCGCCCGGACCCGTGCGCAAGCGGCTGCTGCGGATCACGCAGCACCGCCGCCTGCTGCCCGTGATGCGCATCGACACCCGGACGCACCGCCTCCTGCTACAAGACGCGGACCACCAGACAGTCGCGCGGCTGCGACTTGCGCAATCGCGCTTCCATGACCCGCGCGGCGGCGACGGCGACCTGCACGCGCGCCTGCGCGTCGTCGCGGTGCGCGGCGCCGCCGACCAAGGCGAGGCCATACTGGCGGCACTGCACGACGCGCTGGGGCTCGCCCCCGCCGCGGTGCCGCTGCTGCTGGAGGCCTTGGCCGCCGCCGGACGACAGCCCGCGGACTACTCCCCCAAGATCGACCACCAATTGGACCCCCAGGCACGCGCCGACGCGGTGACCAAGCAGATCCTGCGCGCCCTCTTCGCGACCCTGGAGGTGAACCTGGACGGCACGCGTGCCAACCTGGACTGCGAATTCCTGCACGATCTGCGGGTCGCGACCCGCCGCACCCGCTCCGCCCTGGGCCAGATCCGCGGGGTCTTTCCGGCGCCGCTGGCGGCACACTTCAAGGCCGAATTCGCCTGGCTCCAGGAGGTGACCGGGCCCGTCCGTGACCTGGATGTCTACCTGCTCGAATTCGACGCCTATCAAGGGGCGCTACCCCCCGCCCTGCGCCCGGACCTGGAACCCCTGCGCGGCTTCCTGCGCACCCATTATGACACCCTGCAGCGCGACCTCGTCGCCGCGCTGGATTCGGAGCGCTTCACGCACCTGGCGGCGCACTGGCGCGCCTTCTTGGAGGCGCCGGTCCCGGACCCGAGCGCCGCACCGACCCGCAACGGCGCCCGCCCGATCAAGTCGGTGGCCGACCGGCGCATCCGCACCCTGGCCAAGCGGGTCCGGCGCGAGGGCCGGCGGATCCGCCCGGACTCGTCCCCCGAGGACCTGCACGAACTGCGTAAGAGCTGCAAAAAGCTGCGCTACCTCATGGAGTTTTTCCAGAGCCTCTACCCGCGGGAGCCGCTGCGCACCATGATCGAGCAACTGAAGGTCCTGCTCGACAACCTGGGCGGCTTTCAGGACCGGGCGGTGCAGGCCGCCCACCTGCGTGACCTGGCGCAGCGCATGCGCGACGAGGACCAGGCCGCGAGCAACACCCTGCTCGCGGTGGGGGCGGTCGTCGGCAACCTGTTGAGCCGGCAACAGCAGGCCCGCGGCGAGTTCGACCAGGTCTTCGACGCCTTCCTGGACGGACAACGGCAGCCGCGCCTCGACAGCTTGTTCAGCCCCGCCCCGGCGGACGGTGAAGCGACTGTCGCTACTTCAGGGAAACCTTGACCGCGTCGATGGTCCCGTCGAAGGCGAAGGGCCGTCGAGCGAAATAATCGAGCGAAACCGGTGAACCCAGGTCAGTACCCACATCGAAGGTTTCGCTCGCCGTGAAGGCGGCCGGGACTGTGCGCTTGACCGTGGTACGACCGACCTCCCGGCCATCGACGCTGAGCACCACCTCCGCCGGGGCGCCGGGCTTGGCAATCGTCGTGTCCACGTCGATCCGGTGTCTGCCGGGCAACAGCTTCTGCGCCGAACGCGCCGTATAGCGCTCGATGATCATCATGTTGTACTCATAGACCAAATGGCCCTGGTCCATATAGAGCGTCAAGCCGCCGGAGGCGCCGCCAAGGGCATAGAGTACACCCGTTGCGTTCGGCCCCAGCACGGCCTCGATGCTGACCTGATTACTCTCACGGCCGAGGCCCGGCGCCGTGA
>Ga0247840_10007693_pt1 | contig 14863 bp, 21 predicted proteins | sample LaCruzMarch2015__FD_192404 | JGI IMG/M metagenome (GOLD analysis project Ga0247840, IMG submission 192404) | Freshwater microbial communities from meromictic Lake La Cruz, Castile-La Mancha, Spain - LaCruzMarch2015_17m | ecosystem: Environmental > Aquatic > Freshwater > Lake | place: Spain...
TCAATGCTGACGATGTGCGTAAACAATGCAACGATTGGGACTTTAGTTACCAAGGTCGCATTAGACAAAGCCACCGTATGAGAGACTTAGCAGATGACAGTCATGCAAAATTTGTTATATGTGATTTTGTGGCACCGCTGGCAGAAATGCGCACAGTATACGATGCTGATTACACAATATGGATGGATACCATTGACAAGGGCAGATTTGAAGATACAAATCGCGTGTTTGAACCTCCTAAACAATACAATTTAAGGATAACAAATTTCAATTACAACGTGGATGATATTTTGAAAGAATTACTATGAAACGACTACTATTACTTTTACTAATGGTTCCTGTCATGGCTGCTGCCTGGGAACCCACACGAACCGTCACTGTGGTGATAGGCAATGCACCAGGTGCTGGCAATGAGATTGCATTTAGAAAACTCGCACAGATCATCAACCGCACAAACAAAAAGATCACTTTTGTTGTGGAAAATCGTGCAGGCGGCGACAGTGTGATTGCCATGAACCACATGATGACTGTGGCACCTGATGGACACACCATTGCTGCTTTCAATCACATGAGCCAGTATGTCACACAAGACATCTGGCAGCGAGACATCAAACGATATGAATACAACAGTTTTGAAGATGTGCTCACAATAGGCAAAAGTCCCTTGGTACTTGTGGCCATTGCTACCAGTGCGGTGAACACCCCTGATGAATTTGCCACACTGTTGCGCACCACAAATCATCCGGTGTTTGTGGCTGTGGGTTCGGGCGCACACAGAATCACCTACGAATACTTGATGATGAAAACTGGGGGCAATCGCAATCTAGTAAAACATGTACAATTCAACGGACCTGCACAGGCATTAAACAGTGTGGCCAGTAGTGCCGGGGGTACAGAGTTTGGCATCATGCCCTTGGCCATTGCCCGTCCACTAATAGAAGCAGGACGGGTCCGAGCCATTGGCATCACTGGAGATCGCAAAATAGCACAAATGCCAAATGTACCGCTATTACGACGGATTGCCCCGGGCATCAATGTGTTTGCAGCCTGGAATCTTGTGCTGCCGCCCCGTACAGAACGTGCAATAGTAGACTATTATGCTGATTTATTTGCCCGGGCTATAAATACAGCAGAATACCAGGAGTGGATGGATCAAAACTTGGTATTCGTGGACAGCCGAGAGCTAGATCCAGATGGTTTGAGGCAACATGCCCAAGAACTGCGCCGAACATTCCTACCCCTGGCAAACCAAATCAACCCCAACGAATAACATAAATATTCATGTATCGATACACTTAAGGAGAATCCGATGGATGCAAAACAATTTGTTAAAAAACTAGTCGAAGACAATCAAGCATTGTTTCAGGCCAGTCAACACAACGTTAAAGAATACTTCGACAGCAAGCCTGCTCAAGCGGAACTGGTAGAGCACTTTGTGGGCCGCATGGTCAACGAGCGCATGAACATGGTTGAAATTGCCAACGCTGTTGCTGCCATGCCTGCTGACACCCCAACAGAAGAACTAGAACTGTTGACTCGTCAAGCACAAGACGAAGCACGTCACTTCCGCATGGTCAAAGAAGTTATCGAGCACATGACTGGTCAGCCGCTAGACGTGGCTGCTGCCATCGCTGCTGAGGCTGCTAAACCCACTGCCAAAGGTGCTGGCTTGTTGGCCAAGTATGGCGCAGAAAATGATGCTGTTGCCCTGGCTGCATATCAGTTGGTTGCCGAAGGTCGTGCAGAAGCAGTATGGAACCAAATGGCTGACTGCATTGAAGACGAATTCATTAGTACTTCATATGCCAAGATTGCCCGGGACGAAGGCTTCCACGCCAACATTGGTGGTTGGAAATTGGAAAAATTGGCACAAGACGAAGCCACACAACAACGTGTTGAAGCCCTGGTGGTCAAAATGCGACGTGACTTGTATGACATTTCATGCCGGAACACTGTGGCTGCTGAAGCAGGCAAGCAACTAGTGGCAGACGCCTACGGTTGGTAATGCGAATAGGACTCACCCAACGAGTCCTGTTGCACCGAAATCGAGCGTATGATTCCCTGGAGCACTCGTGGTACGAGTTTTTGCAAGGACATACGCTCATTCCAATTGCAAACAGACTTTGTTCTCCATTCCCAGACATAGACCTGTTGATCATCACAGGTGGCGACGATCATCCTGTGCGCAATCAAGTTGAGAATCAATGGATCAGTTTGATGCTGTCACGTGACTTGCCTGTGATTGGCATCTGCCACGGTTGTCAACTACTGACAACAAGACTGGGCGGCACAGTTGTGCCTGTGGATGGCCATATGGACAGTTATCATGGAGTCTACTATCAAGGAAATCAACAGTTGGTCAATAGTTATCATAAACTATGTATAGAAAGACCGCCCGAAGGGGCAACAGTGCTGGCACATGATCCTAATGGTTATGCAGAAGCATGGATATTAGGAAAGACTGCTGGCATCATGTGGCATCCTGAACGTATGACACAGCCTTGGATTCCTCAAGAAATACAACACTTATTATTGTGAACCGGTTAATCTATTATCCCACTGGCACCTACGGCACACTTGTGCAATGGCTGTGCAACACATTCAACATCTCTGGCTCACAAGATTTGCCATTCCACACAGATGGCAACAGTCACCAATACGTGTTAACTGACCAATATCGATTGTTGATTTCTGAAAAAGATAAGCAAGAATTCATTTCCACAAATAATTCCACAGTAGTTTCTTATATCTGGCCAGTAGAACACAATGGACGAGTATTTAACAAAAATAACAATTTAGATTTTTATCTAAATCTAAGTTGTAATGATTTAAAATATTTTGATCAGCATAACATAAAAATATTAATCTTACATCCAACCGAAACCAGTGAAGTTTGGTGGTACCATAATAATTGTAAAAAAGTTTTTTGGACCTCAGCAATGATTAATAAAAAAATAAAAGAGCAATATGATAGGCATCAAACTGCTTGGTTGACAGTCACAGATGAATTGCAACGTGCTCGAACACAGTTGGAATATTACCATACTCGTACTTGGTTAAAAATTTTATTGAATAAGTTCAAATGCAAGAATGTTCACCAGCTTAGTTTAGGACAATTGCGTACAATAATGGCAGTTGGTCGCAAGAAAGAAATGGCCGATTACCTCAGTCATTGGCAGCAATTGCCAGGGTATTTTCCCGCCATAAAATTTGTATCTTTGGATCAACTGCGTGATCATACAAAAGAAACTATACAGGACATATTTGAATATTTTGAAGTTGAGTCCAACTTGCCATTGGATTTTGTGGTAGATAAATGGAAAACATTACAAACAACTTGCAACAGAGATGCAGAACACAGCAAAATTGTAAACTGCATAGTGAATGGTCAACCGTGTGATTGGAGTGACTTGAATTTTGATTTGTTTGATGAAGTTTACTTGTACTATGCACTGAGATTTCAACACAATATTATACTCAACGCAGACAGTATAGATTGTTTACCAACCAACACACATGACCTATTGCTACTTTGCTAAATATCAATATGTGGATTTTACATTTCTTACCTGACGCACTCATACTTTGGGTCTGCAACATTGTGTTGTTGGCAGGCATCTTGCTGACTGTGACAGCATTTTTTATCCGACGCATTCCTGTGATAAACCAGTACCGGACACCCGCACAAGTCATGGGCATCGCACTGCTGGTCCTGGGTGTGTACTGGCGTGGTGGCTATGCCATAGAGATGGAATGGCGTGAGCGTGTGGCCGAAGTAGAAGCCCGTGTAGCGGCTGCCGAAGCAAAGAGTCGGGAAGAAAATGTCAAGATTATCACAAAGATTGTGACAAAAACACAAGTGATCCGGACCCGTGGCGAAACCATCACCAAGTACATTGATAGAGAAATAGTTAAATATGATGAAAAGTTTGCGCCTGGCGGGCAATGTGAGATACCCAAAGAATTTATCAAAGCACACAACAGTGCAGCGGAGGCACCCAAATGAAAGTAAATGAAATTATCACTGAAGCAGCTAACCCTGCTCAACAAGCAGCCATTGCTATCTCAATGAAAAAAGCAGGCAAGAAACCCCGATCGCAGGTCAATGAACTGGCACCCAGTCCTGGAGGCCCAGACAGCGGTGATTACTTCCGCACTCTGGCCAGTGCTTGGTACAATGGTGCATACGATTCAGGTAGTTTGCAAAAAGGTATCAAAACCAATCAAGACATAGAACGATTGCTACAACGTGGCATTGTTGCACCTGATGGTGTTGCACGAAAATACAACATTGACTACAACAGTGATTTTGATGGTGTGATTATTTTCAGTGATGACTATTACGAACACGGTGATCACGACGATACTGACAGCCGCACAGGCAAACCATTTGGTCCATATGACTACATGGAATTCAGCGACGATGAATTAAGCGAAGGCATTTACGAAAGTGCAGAACTTGTGGAAGAGTTTGATCTCATTGAGTCAATCATCAATCGATTGGCTGCTCACAACGGCGTGGATGCTGAAGTGATCTGGGAGGATTTGGAAACACTCACAGAAGATGAACTCTACGCTTTTGCTGTGACTTCTGAACCCATCATGGAATCACAAGGTGTGTTGAAAGATGATAACTCCGATGTTACTGACATTTCTAATAGTGATTACATGAGAATTAAAGGTATAGTTGATAAAAAATATCCAGGATATGAACTTGCTAGTCTTAATATAGGTCCCAATGGGTATATCGAAATAGAAATATATAATTACAAAACGCATGATACAAAACATTTAAAAACTAAAAGTACATCAGAAAATAAGCAAGGTGTGTTGAAAGATGATAACTCCGATGTTACTGACATTTCTGATAGTGATTACATGAGAATTAAAGGTATAGTTGATAAAAAATATCCAGGATATGAACTTGCTAGTCTTAATATAGGTCGTGATGGGTATATCGAAATAGAAATATATAATTACAAAACGCATGATACAAAACATTTAAAAACTAAAAGTACATCAGAAAATAAGCAAGGTGTGTTGGAAGACTGGCAAAAAGCCAACAAGCGTGACCGTACCGCAGGCATGAGTCAAAAGGCAGTAAATGCCTATCGCAGAGAGAATCCTGGTTCAAAATTGAAAACTGCTGTGACCACCAAGCCCAGCAAACTCAAACGTGGGTCAAAGGCCAGCAAACGCCGTAAGAGTTATTGCAGTCGCAGTCGTGGACAGATGAAAATGCACAGCATCAGTTGTGCCAAGACTCCAGACAAAGCCATCTGCAAAGCACGACGTCGTTGGAACTGCTGATGCGAGCCGTACTATTATCATTGTTGTTGACTGGTTGCAGTACCGTGGTGCCTGTTACACAAAAATTTCCCGAAGCACCAGGCAACGTGGCCATGACCGCCTGTCCACAACTGCAGAAATTAGCGGAAGATGCCCGACTAAGCGACATCAGCAAGACTGTGAGTGTGAACTATAGCACCTACTATGAGTGTGCTGTGAAAACAGATGCCTGGATTGAGTGGTATAAAATACAAAAGCAAATCTTTGAAAATATAAAATAAGGAGCCCCATGGAATTGACATTACAACAACTAAAACAAATGGTGCATGGCATACCCCATGCCGAAAACTGGCTGGAAGCCTTGGATCAGTTACTGCCAGACTACGAAATTAACACACCCCGGCGCATTGCTGCCTTTATAGCACAATGCGCACACGAGTCAGGTGAGTTCCGTTTCATCAAAGAAAACTTGAACTACAAAGCAGAGAGTTTGAGAAAAGTATTTCCCAAGTATTTTCCCACTGACGAACTGGCCCGTGCATATGCCAAGAAGCCTGAAATGATTGCCAACAGAGTGTATGCATCACGCATGGGCAACGGTGACGAACAGTCTGGAGATGGATGGCGCTACTGCGGACGTGGCTTGATTCAACTCACAGGCAAGAGCAACTATGAAAACTTTGCTGCCAGTTTGGAGATCTCCCCTGAAGAAGCCGCAGAATACCTGGCCACATTTGAAGGTGCCGCCCAGTCAGCCTGTTGGTTCTGGGAAAGCAACAACTTGAACGTGGAAGCCGACGCCGGCGACATCAAAAAAATGACCCGAAAAATAAATGGAGGTTATATCGGATTAGAGGATCGTATCAAACACTACGAACACGCTTTACATGTAATGGGAGAATAAAATGGCCGAAGAGCAAGCACCACCCAAACCCCTTTCACGTAGCGAACGTGAAGCAGCAATCAAAGACAAAGCTGGGCTGGTGATTGTGATCATGGCCCTGTTCATGGCTGTGACCACATACTTCTCCAGCAGTTATTCGGGTGCTGTGTTGAAGAACATGCTGAAGGCCACAGACACTTATGCGTTTTATCAAAGCAAAAGCATCAAGCAAAGCATAGCTGAAGGCCAACTGGAAGAAACACGTAACCCCCAGCGCAGAGCAGAACTTGAAGCCAAGATTGCACGTTACGAATCAGACCCAGTGAAGGCGGAAGGCAAACGCGAACTGTTGCAAAAGGCACAGGCCTACGAAGCAGCACGTGATCAAGCCACCCGGCATACACCATGGTTGACGTTTGCGTCTTTGGCATTTCAACTGGCCATTGTGCTGTTGAGTGCCAGCATTTTGAGTGTGAACAACACCATGTATCGAATCAGCGAAGTTGTTGCTGTGATTGGCACAGTGTTGTTGAGCCAAGGCATCTGGCTGTGGATACCGTTTGTCTAACACCCACTAAAACTCAAGCACAGATCCGTTAAATACTCAAGCCACCAGCGTAGTGGCATGAGCAATAACAATGGATCCGCTAACACTATTTGCCTTGGCCAACACGGCTGTTGCTGCCGTGAAAAAAGGATGTCAACTGTACAAGGACATCAAAAGTGCCGCGGGCGATGTAAAAGGCGTGCTGAAAGATCTCGACGATCAATTCAACAAACTGCATCCGCCTGATCGACCACCAACCCCTGCCCAGATAAAAAATCTTAGTGCCAAAAAAGCCGAAGTAAAAGAACTTAACAAACGCAGTGAAGACAGCACCAATATCTACACAGAAATTGGCGATGCACTGGGACAGTACTACGACAACTATTTCAAGTGTCTGGCAGTGCTGGAAGACGAAGAAAAACGTAGTAAGACTGAAGTATATTCCGGCGGCGACAGCTTGGCCAAACGTGCCCTCAAACGTGTGCTGATGAAAAAACAACTGGAACAAATGGGCAAGGAATTACGTGAACTCATGATCTATCAAAGCCCACCTGAACTGGGTGCATTGTTTACCGAAGTTGAAAGCATGACCAAGGACCTGGGCAAAGAGCAAAAGGTGCTCATGGCTCAAGAACTGGCCAAAGCCCGCCGCCGGCGCCAACGCATGCAACGATATCAGTTTGAGATTGCCTTGGGTGTTGCAGCTCTCATTGCCATGTTTATCATGGCAGGATTCTTCATGTGGGTGGCACATGATGCACAACAGCGTTGGGGCAACCCCACTGAATTTAGAGACACCTTGGCAGCAGTGCAAAAGCAAGAGTGGTTTGAGCGTCAACGCCGACTGCAAGAATACGAGAAGTTCTTGGAAGACAAGCAGCGACAGGCTGAGCAAAATGAATCCAGTCGCTAGAACCCTGTTGTTAGTAGCAGGTACGATACTTGCAGTTTTTGCTGTACCTGCTGTGCTGATCATATTCCATGCATACTTGAATGCGGTTTTTGCTATCATGTTGTTTGTGACTTGTTTTGTGTTATGTATCTACGGCATATATCAAGAGTTTTTGCCAGAGATTCGTAGAGCACAGTTGGAAGAAGACGAAATTATGACTCGCTTTGCAGGCAATCCAGAAAAGATCCGCTTCTACCGGGGGTTCAAGAAACACTTTGATGGAGATTTGAATTTGGAACAGTTAGAGAAATGGTTTATGGATCACCCGCACCGTCATGAACGACGAACGTAAAACCATATGGCACTCAACACTATGGCGCCTGCAACAAAAAATATGCTGAACACTGACAAAAGAAATTGCCAAGCACTTTTTACGTTGGAAAGATATTGGTATATTTGATCAGATGCAGACTTGGCCATGCTATTATTTAAATGCGTTGTGTGTAAATATTACACAGCAGTTATCTAGACCCAAAAACCATAAATATACATAAAGGAGCCTGACATGTCAGAAGAACAAAAACCAGAAAAGAAAGACGAAGATTGGATGCAGAAGAAATGGCGACCAGCCATGGGATGGATGTACATGGGTATCTGTACCCTGGACATGGCCATATTTCCAGTGCTGTGGTCAGTTTTGCAGATGTTTCAAAACACCACAATCACACAATGGAGTCCACTCACACTGCAAGGCGCAGGCCTGTTCCACATTGCCATGGGTGCAGTGCTGGGCATTGCTGCATTTGGTCGCACACAAGAAAAACTGGCCGGAGCTGCTGTGAATCCCACAGCACCAGGCACGCCGTTGCCACCATCTGCGCCCAGCATGAGCTTTGGCTCTGCATCAAGCAGCACAAAAATTGAACCCAGTTTTGCACCTGCTCCAGCAGCAGTTACCACAGGTTTTGGCGGTAAGAAAGCACCACCAGAACCTGACTACCCAGAAATTTAAAGGAGATAAATCATGTTAGAAACACTATTTTGGTTGGCACTGGGTGCCTTCATAGGTTGGAATTTTCCACAACCTGAGTTTGCAAAAAGAATTCAGATTAAAATTTTGACTGCGTTTAAAAACAAGGATCCCTTATGAAAACAAGATTATATTCACTCATGCCCGTTGTGGTAGGTCTCAGCCTGTTGTTGTTTGCTAACCTTGGGCATGCAGCCGCAGAAATCAAAGAAGTATGCAAGGACCGAAAAGACAAAGCCGGCAAAGTTGTTGTAGACAAAAAGACCAACAAACCTACGCAAGAATGTAAAAAAATCAAAGTTCATAAAAAGCTCGAAGGCACCAAAGTACCTGAAAAGAAATAATTGACAAGCACCACAGGGTCCTGTATAACTACTGGTTATACAGGACTTTTCTCATGACTGACTACTATGCTGCACTTGGTGTGTCAAAAACTGCCACTGCCGACGATATCAAACGAGCCTTTCGACGACTGGCCAGTCAGTATCATCCTGACCGAGGTGGTGACACCAAAAAGTTTCAGGCTATTCAAGAGGCATATGCCACGCTGGGCGATGAACAGAAACGTGCTGAATACGACAATCCCAGACCACAGTTTGGAGGATTTCACGGACACCCAGGTGGCGTAAACATCAATGACATCTTTGGCCAGATGTTTGGGCAACAGTTTGCACAACAACACCAACATCCCCGTCGCGGTCATGTGAGAATGACTCTGTGGATCTCATTGTTGGATGTGGCCACAGGAGGCAAGCGCACAGTGAGCTTGGGCACTCAGAGTGGTGTTTCGGCTGTGGAAATTGAAATACCACTGGGCATCATGGACGGAGACAATGTGCAGTACGAAGGCATTGGTCCTGGTGGGTCAGATCTTGTGGTACAATACAAAGTAAGTCCTGACCGCAAATGGCAGCGTGATGGGTTGAATCTAACACAAGAAGTCCGGATTGACATTTGGAATTTGATCTTGGGCGGAGATCTTACCATAGACACATTGACCGGAAAAACATTGAGCACTCGGGTACCTGCCAGAACTCAGCCCGGCACCACGCTGCGATTGCGAGCACAAGGACTGCGAGATCGCGCAGGACAAACAGGTGACATCTTTGTTCGAGTGCAAACATTCTTGCCCGAAAATATTCCACCAGAAATCATAGAAGCTATCCAAAAGCACCAAGAATAAATATTTTGGCACACACCAGGTTGCGCCCAGTAGCAAAATAGCATATAATAAACCATAGGACAACTCAAGGACCCACATGCAAAACAATCCCGAAATAGAATTAATAGTTGACCAAGCAGTAAAAATTGCACGAGACAAATCACAAGAATATGTCACAACCGAACATGTGTTACTGAGCATGATTCGCTATGCACCATTTAGAAAAACACTGGATCGTTTTGGTGTAGAAATCACTCAGATGGAGCAAGAAATTGATGCCTATCTAGACAGCATGAAGGGGATAATCAAAACTGATGCCAACTTGCAGCCAAGAAAAACACAAACACTAGAACGCTTGTTCAATCGTGCCAATGTGCAGGTCATGTTTACCGGACGCCGAACCTTGACCACGTTAGATTTGTATCTCAGCATCATGGCCGAAACCAACAGTCATGCACATTACTTCTTGCTGAAGTATGGTGTGAAAAAAACTGAATTTGCTGACTTCTACGCCAAGAACTACACCGCAGGCGAGACAGTCCGAATGAATGTAAATCAAGCCAATGAAGTTCTCAACGAATATTGTACCAACCTCACAGCAATGGCACAAGCAGATCAATTGGAGCCCTTGATCGGACGTCAAACAGAACTGCATGAAATGATCACTGTGATGGCTCGACGTTTCAAAGCCAACGTGCTCATGGTGGGCGATCCTGGTGTGGGCAAGACCTGCATTGTGGATGGACTTGCACAGGAAATCATTGCTGGACGTGTGCCCCAGTTCATACAAGACCACGAAGTGTGGGGCCTGGAAATTGGTTCATTGCTGGCAGGAAGCAAGTACCGCGGCGAATTTGAAGAAAAGTTCAAGGCTGTGATTGCTGCCTTGGAGACTAAAAAGAAATGCATACTGTTTATTGACGAAGCACATACCATGAAGGGTGCCGGATCGGGATCCAACAGCAGTTTAGACTTTGCCAACATGTTGAAACCTGCAATCACTAAAGGTCATTTGAAAGTGATTGCGTCAACTACCTGGGAAGAATACTACGAGTCATTTGAAAAGGATCGTGCGTTGATGCGCAGATTCTACAGACTCAGCATCGACGAGCCGGATCAAGATACTACGGAGAAAATCCTCATTGGCTTGAGTCCCCGACTGGAAAAATTTCATGATGTGTTAATTGATACAGATGCTATCATGGCGTCTGTTGAACTGGCCAATCGCTACATTCATGATAGAAAAAATCCTGACAAAGCCATTGACTTGTTGGATGCAAGTTGTGCTAGAGAGCGTGTGAAAGATGCTGGCACTGTGACCATCACCAAAGAACTGATTCAAGCACAGGTGAGTCGTGTGGCTGGTGTGCCTGTGGATCGCTTGCAGAATGAACGAAGTGCAAAGATTGCGGATTTAGACAGCAATATCAAACAGAAGTTGTACGGACAAGATTCGGCTGTGGATGCAGTGCTGGAACGTGTGTACATCAACTTTGCCGGCATTGGCAACGCAAAGCGTCCTATTAGTAGTTTTTTGTTCTTGGGCCCAACAGGTACAGGTAAAACTGAACTGGCCAAACTCCTAAGTGAGCACTTGGAAATGAAACTGTTGCGCTATGACATGAGTGAGTATCAGGAAAAGCACACAGTATCAAGCCTGATTGGCGCACCTCCTGGATATGTAGGCTTTGAGGATGGCAACGTGGGCGGTGGAAAACTGATCTCAGACATCAGCAAGAATCCTTATGCCGTCATATTGTTTGACGAGATTGAAAAAGCACACTCGGATGTGACCAACATCTTGTTGCAGATGCTGGATGAAGGACACATTACTTCAGCCAACGGCAAACGAGTGGATGTGAAAAATTGCATCATCATCATGACATCCAACTTGGGCGCACAGGCCAATGACACCAACAACATTGGCTTTGGTAGCTTGGAAAAGTCAGGCGAAGAAGATCGTGCAATGAGAGACTTTTTCCGTCCAGAACTGCGCAATCGTATTGACCGGATCTGTAAGTTCAACAAGTTGGACACCTTGGCCATCAAGAAAATTGTGTTGAAGTTTGTGGATGAACTCAAAGCCAGCATGACACACAAGAACATCAAATTGTTGTTGACTGAGCCGGTTATTGACCACTTGGCTGACAAGGGTTATGACAGCAAAATGGGCGCACGTCCACTGAGTCGTAAAATTGATGAGCTGATTCGTGTGCCACTTAGCAAGCGGATGTTGTTTGACCGCTTGGAGAACTGTACCATCACAGCAGTGATGCGGGACGATGTTGTGGAATTTGAAATTGAACTTGACAAAGTGAGCACTCTAAATGCCGACGGAATCATTGTTGTATAAAGTCGAAACAGACGATCGTAGCAGTCTATACTACAATCAGTATGAATGGTGCATAACCATCAACATTTCTGAGGCACCTTGCTTGCGATACTTAGATGCTGACAAGTTTGCAAGGGCCATTCAGAATGCCAAGTACTGGGCCCTAAAAGATGTATGGACAGACCGAGAATGGAGCGTGACCAAAGAAACTGCCTTGCGTAAAACTCGTGATGTGTTGTTGGATGAGACTCAGCCATTCAAAACAGTGGTAAGTTTCAACACAGTGAGCATATACACCAACCGACGCGGACTGACTGATCGACTGGTTCGGCTGGGCAATGACGGTGTTCACATGCGCCTGGTACGACAAGCGGTGCTGACCAGGCCAGCAGGGGTGGTGCAACTGCAGGAATCAAAATATGCTTACAGAACTTATTTTCGAGAACGCAAGTACACTCGAGACCAACGGGATATGCTGAAAAACTTCTTAGATTCACGCCAAGATACCCTGCGTGTGAGCCCAGCATTGAATGACTGGATCATCGGCAACGTTGGTTACATACGAAATCTCAGTTATTCGAGATCCTACTATTTTGTGGATCATGATCACCGCAACGAGGGCACCATGTTGAGCTTGGTGCTGCCGGGCATTGTAAGAAAGACCATGCCCATTGAAACGACTAAATAATACACTATGGCAAAAATACACGAAGAAATAGTTGTGATCAAACTATCAAAACTGGTCCGAGATACCGATGCTGGTGACGAAATTGCCACCCCTGACATTGTTGCTGCCTTGCAAAGTGTGGCAGAAGAACTTGCTGGTGCAGGTGTTGTTGTGGAAGCTGACAAGGCCTAATGACAACTCGAACCATTCTGGCTACCACTGTTTATGGTGTGCCTTCCGGCAACTATGACGGCAGCAGTCAAGACTGGTCGAGTGATCCTGTCACAGCTGCCAACTACTATCGCGGACGCGGTGGTGTGCAAACCATTACATTTGGAGTCACGGGGTTTGAAGGGATATTGTATCTCGAAGCCTGTTTAGACGAGGATCCTGCTGAAGCCAACTGGTTTACCACATACATCTATGGCGATGGCAGTACCATCCCACTGACCGATTATCACCCGGCCACTGTCACTGGCAACTTTACCTGGATGCGTGTGCGTGTTGAAGCATTTTCGGGCGGCACCATCAACACTGTGACTATCACTTACTAAACTCTCCCGAGGTCTTAAATGGAAACTGTAAAAATATCATTAGCTATAGAAACATCCGACGCTGAATGTCCATTGTGCGTAGAAATTTGGCTGGATGACACTATGCTATTGACCAATAATCCTGTGCAGGAAAAAATATTTTTTTCACATGATATATGTGACGACGATGGTGAGCACGATTTGCGAGTTGTGATAACTGGTAAAACGTCAGATCATACCAAAATAGACGAAGTAGGCAATATCATCAAAGATGTCACATTACACATATCCAATGTGGTAGTCGATGATCTAGATATCCACCAATTATTTTTAGAAAAATGTGTGTACACTCATGATTTTAATAGTACACAATCCAAAATACAAGATACGTTTCACGGTATTGCAGGCTGCAATGGCACAATAAGTTTTCGATTTTCCACTCCCATCTACCTGTGGTTGCTGGAAAACATGTAAACTAAATACAGGGTATGAAACAAGTTGTTGTTATGCCCGGTGGTTTTCACCCTTTTCACGCAGGACATGCTGCCTTGTATCAATCAGCACGTCAAGCATTTCCTTCAGCAGAAGTGTATGTGGCTGCCACCAATGATACCAGCACAAGACCTTTTCCTTTTGCAATTAAAGAAAAACTGGCCAAGCTGGCCGGTGTTGAGCCGGGACATTTTGTACAAGTCAAAAGCCCATTTCAGGCCTTGGAAATAACACAGAAATTCAATCCTGAAGACACACAGTTGATCTTTGTGCGCAGCGAAAAGGACGCAGACAAACCTCCTCAACCTGGTGGCACAAAAAAGAACGGCGAGCCCTCATACTTGCAACCCTACAACAAAAACGCCACAGCACCCATGAGTCAACAAGGCTACATGGCCTATTTGCCCACTGTGGAGTTTGGTCCTGGCATGACATCAGCTACAGAAATACGTGCTGCGTGGCCTCAATTGAATGAAAAACGCCGGACTGCCTTGGTCATGAGTTTGTATCCTCGAACACAAACCAATCCCCAACTGGCCGACACTGTGGTCAAAATGCTGGACACAGCCATAGGCACAGAAGTTGCCGAAAATCAAGGCTGGGCTGCCACCTACGAAGCAAACGGACTCACTGCTGGAACTGGCGCCACTGGCGGCATGCATGCCACTTACCAAACCCGATACAATCAACCTACCATGGAAGATTATGTGGAAGAACGTCGGTCGTAAAAAATAACACCTGCTGTTATAATCTTTAAATACTAACATAATTTTTAAACGGAGAACCCATGTCAGACCAAGCACCGGTGACTACCCAGCCACCAACCGATCCTGCACAAACCAATCAACAAAACATTCAAGTGAACATTGACTATCTGCGTACCACCCGAGTTCATCTGTGCATGCCATGCTACGGGGGACAACTCACTGAACAATGTTTCATGAGCTACATCAAATGGGCCAACCTGTGCCGTCAACTCAACATTGACTGGACTGTGGAAACAATGACTAATGAATCATTGATCAGTCGTGCTAGA
>Ga0247840_10007695_pt1 | contig 14862 bp, 10 predicted proteins | sample LaCruzMarch2015__FD_192404 | JGI IMG/M metagenome (GOLD analysis project Ga0247840, IMG submission 192404) | Freshwater microbial communities from meromictic Lake La Cruz, Castile-La Mancha, Spain - LaCruzMarch2015_17m | ecosystem: Environmental > Aquatic > Freshwater > Lake | place: Spain...
TGTTTTACCAGTGCCGTTTGGCAATACAATCGAACCACGGATCATTTGATCACTTTTACGTGGATCAACACCTAGATTGAAAGATACATCAATTGATTCATCAAATTTTGCAGTCGCAGCGGCTTTAACCATTGCAATTGCTTCATCTGCTGCAAATAATTTAGTAGCGTCAAAGCTAGCTACAGCCTTTTGTTTTTTTGTCAACTTAGCCATTACTTAACTCCCTCAACTTCTAAACCCATACTACGTGCAGAACCTGCAATAGTACGCACCATAGCATCTAAATTAGCACCTGTTAAATCAGGTTCTTTAGCTTTAGCAATTTCTTCAATTTGCGCACGGCTAATTTTACCAACTTTATCCGCATTTGGACGAGCGCTTCCGCTCTTAATTCCCGCTGCTTTTTTCAATAAAATTGACGCAGGAGGAGTTTTCATTACAAATGTGAAACTTTTGTCTGAGAATGCTGTAATTACAACAGGAATTGGTAAACCAGGTTCCATTGATTGAGTTTTTGCATTAAATGCTTTACAGAATTCCATGATGTTTAGACCACGTTGTCCTAGAGCTGGACCAATTGGAGGTGATGGATTTGCTTTACCAGCACCGACTTGTAGCTTAATGAAGCCAATGACTTTTTTTGCCATTTATCGAGACCTTTAAAATGGGTATAACGCTCGCCCAAACAGACACTTAGACTATTTGCACTTGCTTCCCGTGGATTATTAAATTTTTTGAGTTGGTAATTATACCACAAGCTTTTGTATTTATCAAATAAAAATGGTATAGAACTCAGTCCTATACCATTAAGTAAACTCGAGTAAAATTAGCGTTTGCTAATCGCGCGATCTTTTGTAACATGAACATAACCAGAATCTGCGAGTAAGTTTACATAAAAACTGCCCATTGGTTTTAAGCTTGAAGTTAATTTTTTTAATAATTTTTTCATTATAATTCCTAATTAAATAACGTTAAATAATTTAACTAATCAACTATTGAGAGTTAAATTGAAAACCAGCATCTAATTCAGGCTGTAGGCGGTACGCCACTAATTAAATTTAAACACTAAAGAATGAGAAATATTAATCGATCAAAAGCTTAATTTTTGGATAATTTAAATAATTATTCCATTTTAGTCTAAGCTGCTGACCACTTAAGAATCATCACACTTTAATGCTCAAATACACCTTTTTAGCACTAATTTTAATGACTTTGATTAAGTCAGGGTGCGTACTGTAGCACACTGCTAACAGCATTAGCAAATATTATTGAAAATATTTCGATTTTATTTTTACAACCTCAGTAATTCAGCATCTAAACCCAAACTACACCATACCAGTAAAACTGGACAAATTGCTTCGTAGATCATCTGCGTGTATTTTAGCATTATGCTGTACAACTAATCCAATTTCCTTATCAATCATAGCTAAGTTACTAAAAGTTAACCCAACGACTATTTATCGATATTTTGCATTGGTAACCCAAAAAGCGACAGGTAGAAATCTATACAATTAACCATTTGCGAGGAAAATCCAGAATGGGAAAACAGCACATGAAGTATACTATGGCATTAACAAATCGCTAATACCGACAAGACTGCGAAAATCAATGATTTTTGCGTTTCGCACTTGAATTCAGGAATTATAAAATGAAAATTTTTAAATTGTTCATTGATTCTAATGGAGCATGGTTTGATACGTTCTCATATCCTCTATTATTCATCAATGAAGAAAATAAAATTGTATATGCTAATCAACACGTAATTAATTTAAATGAGAAAGAAAAACTTGACGTTCTATCTGTTGACGAGCAAGGAAGTAACCAATCTAATTACAATATTTACACGATTAAGTTCACTCCCAATAACCTGGAGAAAAACCAACAAGTTTTTCATGCGATGGGACAAGAGCTCTTGTTCTTAGCTAAGCGCTACCGATTTTTCATAATAATTAACCAATACAACTACACACCAAATTGCCTGCAACTTATTAACGATAATTTTAATTTCATTACTATACTTTGGAAGGTGCGAGTTTTTGATTTTTTAACTGGTGCCTATAGGCGCGAGTTTTGTACTCAGTATCTTGAAAAAGAATTGCTTGATTCATTTTTTAGCAATAGAAATCTTAGCTATTTACTAATAGATATAAATCAATTTGCTAAAGTGAATAGTTTTTACTCAGACAAGGTCGGTGATTGGTTACTTAAAGATATTTGTCTTAGGTTAACTGCATATTTCAATCAGCATTTGATTTTGATCAGGATGTCTGCGGATAAGTTTTTAGTTGTGGCGAATCATTTAACTGAAGAACAGGTTTATGAGCTTTATCACAAACTAACCACGGTAAAAATGGTCGATGGTCAGAAAATAATTTATGATATTCGGATTGCATATCATCAAAATGCTCATGAGGAGTTTTGTGTGGATGATATTTACGATAAATTATCTAGCACGCTAATTTTTGCCAAAGACGAAAATTTAAGTATCCTCAAATATTCCCCAACTCATTATGATGTTGCGATTAATAAACTTAATTTTCCACAATTTATTTCCAAACTTTTTGATGAAGAAAAATTCTCACTACTATTTCAAGCGGTAGTTAATAATCTCGGCCAGATAATTGGTTTTGAATCTTTGTTACGCTTGGAGTTAAATGGCGGCATCCAAACTCCATCTGTATTTATGGAGTATTTGATTCAGAATAATTTCACAGTGCAAATAAATCAGATGGTCTTATTGGAGTTAGTAAAGATTCTTGCTACCAAAAAGTGGCAGAATAAATTTGGGCAGCGTCGATTAAAAATATCAGTTAATATTATTCCGAGTCTAAGCAATTTTTTAGAACATTTAAGTTCATTAATTAGCATATATAAAGCACATATAGATTTGTTTTTAAATGTAGATCTTGAATTTGAAATTCTTGAACGACAGTTTATGCATAGTGATATTAAAAATGATTTATTTTTTAGTCAAATGAATGAGCTACTCAAAGAAAATAATATATCGATTGCATTGGATGATTTTGGCATGGGCCATTCATCATTAGAGCGAATAATGCGTTGCCGATTTGACACAATAAAAATAGATAAATGTTTTGTCGATAATATCGCTAAAAAAGATCAATCTGGAGAGCGATCTCGAATGATGATAGAATCAATTATTCTCTTTTCAAGTAAATCAGGTTCACAGGTAATTGCAGAAGGCGTTGAAAGCCATGAGCAATTTGAGGTATTAAAATCAATCGGAGTCAATTCTTTCCAAGGTTATTTATTTTATAAGCCACAAGATTTGGAAAAATTGACTAGCCAAGAATTTAGTTTTAGTGATTAAATTTATTATTTCATCATGAAAGAATAATAATGCAAAATAATAAAATCCATTATTATAAAGCAGTAAATATTTTTATTAAATTAGCTGCTATATTTTTATTAATAATGGGAACTGTGGTTTTGGTTGGTTGGTTGGCAAATATTCCTAAATTAGCGACTTTAGGTTTAGGTCATTCGGCTATGAAAATAAATGCTAGTTTAATTTTTATCTTATTTGGACTTGCAAATTTATTACCCTACAGATATAAAAATAGATTAGGGCGAGTTATTTATATTATTATCTTTATATTTTCATCATTAATTTTAACTCAATATATATTTGATATAAATCTTGGAATAGATGACTTACTGTCGGTGATAAATTATTCATCAGAAATAAATCCGAGTAGGCCTTCGCAAAATACGTTAATATGTTTTATTTATTTGGCTATTGGTTCTAGTGTTGTAATTCGCTATCGCTATCTTTCTTTTCTAGTTTTTGTTGCACTTTTGTGTGGTATCTCGTCATTTGTTTTATCAGCTTTGTCTTTAATTGGCTATTTAGTTCACATAGATATCTTTTATACTTGGCTCGGTTTGTCACAAATGTCTCCAAGTACAACTCTGGGAATTTTATTACTCAGTGTTATGCTGATTGCACAGGCACTATTTAGTAGAACAAAATTTACATTAAGTCGTGAATTTGCATATCCATTATTGGCTTATGTTGTTTGTTTCTGGTTCATTCTTGTGCAATGGCAAAAGTTGATAAAAAGTGACAATCAAGGTGGGCGTTTGACAGTATCAAGAATCGCCGTTGTAATAAAAAATAATTTGAATGCTGAGTTTTCTCTTGAACAAACGTCTTTGCGACGTTTTTTCTTGCGAATAGATAATAATCAAAGGAGTCTTCTACCATTATGGGAGAATGATAGTGATATGTATTTTAATGATTATGCTAATTTGGATTACTTGTTGTTAATGGATAATTCACAAATTTACAAACAGAAACTTCGTAATAGTTTGCCAACTGCATCTACAGAAGCGTTTAAGAGTTGTAGTATCGCAAGTATTAATAAAAATAGCCTCGCAAAAATCTCGATAGATGGTAATTATTATATCTGTGTTCCTTTTGTTGGTAAAAACTATCGTGGTAGTGCGGTAATTAATTTGAATAAAATTATTACTAATGTTGTTAGTAATAATAACGATTATCGATTATTAAATCTTGAGTTATATATAGATAACCAACAAATATTTAAACAAAATGTTGGCAAACAAACGTTTGGAAATTTTAAGGTCATGGAAGTAAGCGAGCGTGGTGTTTTTATAACTACGCCATATACATTGAAAATTTGGTCCTCCCGAGAATTTCTATTAATGTTTAGAAATGAGACTCCGGTTATATTTTTATTCTTTGGGGGGTTACTTAGTATCCTCATTGCATTGTTAACATTGTTAATTAAACAAGTCAGTTCAAGTAATATCATTTTACGGAAGAGTGTTCAACAAAGAACAGCCCTTTTAGAGAAAAAAAATCAAGAATACAAACTGCTTTATGATGGCTCACCGGAGTTAAATGTTACTATTTCGGCTGATGTCGAGCATAATATTTTGATTTGTAATCATACCTTTATTCGGACTATGGAGTTTGATTCAAGTGATAAATTGATTGGAGTATCAATCTTTACGCTTTGCGATGAGCAATCCAAAAATAAACTACTGCAGTCTATCCAAGAGTTTTTTGACACGGGCGCGACAGTAAAATTTGAATTAACCTTAGTTAGTAAAAACAGTCAGAATATTTATGTAAGCACGGTTTTACAGATTGTGAAAACTAAAGACAAGCAGGTTCATGGAATTATCTTATCAATGCGTGATATTAGTCGTGAACGAGAGCTTGAGAATGAATTATTAAATCAACATCTAAGCCAGACTATATTTAAGCAAAATGAGCAACTTTATAATACGATACTAAACTCAGTAACTGATGGCTGGTGGGATTGGGAAATTGGTTCCCAAAAAATTATTTATAGTGATAATGTTCATAAATTATTTGGGTTTGATGCAGCTAATTCATTTGGTAATAATTTTGAGCTCTGGTCGCGAATAATTGACCCCCAAGATCGTGAAAGAATAAAGCTCTTAGCCACAAAACATATTAATGATAATCAGCCATTTAATATAACGGCACGCTTTTCAGTAAAAAGTAATGAAACATTGTGGGTTATTATTCGTGGGTATGCAATTGCAGACCAAGATGGTGTGAAGCGTCGCATGATTGGAACTTTTACGGATGTAACGGACAAATACTCTTTGATTACTAAATTAACTCATCTTTCAAAATTTCAGAAAGCTGTATTAGATGGTACTGCTGATTTAATAATCTCAACCGATGTTAATGGGTTAATTATAACTTTCAATAAAGGGGCTTCAGCGTTACTTGGTTATTCACCAGAAGAAGTTATTAATATCCATACTCCTCAAATTATTCATGACGGAGATGAAGTTGTATTACGTGCCAAAGAACTTTCTATTGAATTTAATGAAGAAATACAGCCTGGATTTGAGGTGTTTGTTTATAAAACCAATAGGAACGGTTTACCAGATACAACTCAGTGGACTTATATCTCTAAAGATGGCACACGTAACAAAGTTGAACTAGTTGTTACTGCGCTTAGAGATGAACATAATGCAATTTATGGCTATATTGGAGTTGGCAGGAATATTACCGAGTTAATTGCAAAGAACGCGGAAATTAAGCGAAGCCAAGACCTCTTACTTGAAGAAAAAACTCGGTTGGCAAATGTCATTGAGAGCACTAGTTTAGGTACATGGGTATGGAATGTCCAAACTGGCGAGACTAAATTTAATGAACGCTGGGCTGAAATGATTGGTTATCGTTTAGATGAAATAAGTCCAACTAATATTGAAACGTGGCGTCAATTTGCACATCCTGATGATCTAAGTCAGAGTGGTCAGAAGATTAAAAAACATTTTGCCGGTGAGCTCGATTCATATTATTGTGAATCGCGAATGAAGCATAAAGATGGACATTGGGTATGGGTTTTAGATTGCGGTAAAGTAACAACTTGGACAGAGGATGGCAAACCATTATTGATGTATGGAACCAAACAAGATATTTCACAATTTAAGCAATTACAGTTTGAATTACAAAATTCCGCCAATAAATTTAAAAACCTATTTGATCTAGCCCCTGTTGGGATTGCGATGAATGATTTTGAAAATGGTCATTTTATTGAAGTAAATAATACTTTATTAGCTTCGACTGGTTATAGTTTGGAAGAGCTTATTGCTTTAGGGTATTGGGATTTAACTCCTCAAGAATATGAAAAACAAGAATTAGAGCAGTTAGAGGCATTGAAAAAGACTGGTTGCTATGGTCCATACCGTAAAGAGTATATAAAAAAAGATGGCAGCCGCTATCCGATATTACTAAATGGGATACTTACTCGTGATGAGTTTGGTAAAGAAGTTATCTGGTCTATTATTCTTGATATCAGTAATCAATTAAAATATGAACAACAGCTAATTGAAGCACGTAAGATTGCCGAAGCTGCTAGTCTTGCGAAAAGTCAATTCGTCGCCAATATGAGCCACGAGATTCGTACACCAATGAATGCAATTATAGGCTTAAGTCAATTATTAGCAGATACCAATTTATCTCGCTCACAACATAATTATATCGAGAAAATTTTAGGTTCATCGAAATTATTATTAGGAATTATCAATGATATTTTAGATTATTCGAAAATTGAATCGGGTAATCTAACTTTGGAAAAAATTGACTTTAATTTGGATGCCATTCTAATGCAGTTGATTACGCTATTTCATGCTAATAATCGCTTGGCAAAAGATTTAGAGTTTTTTATTAATATTGATCCAAGTGTTCCATATCTGTTAGTCGGTGATCAACTAAGGATTATGCAAGTTCTTACCAACTTAATCAGTAATGCGGTTAAGTTTACTGAGCATGGTCAAGTAGTTCTTTCAATTAGTAATCTGGCTACTGATAAAATAACTACGCGTCTGAAATTTTCTATTGCGGATACTGGGATTGGTATTACTCCAGAGCAACAAGCGAATTTGTTTAAACCTTTCTCACAATCTGATGTTTCAATTACCCGCAAATATGGTGGTACTGGATTAGGATTGGTTATTAGCTCGCAAATCCTGAAAGCCATGGACAGTAGTATTACCTTGGAGAGTACCTATGGTGTAGGAACTACATTTAGCTTTGAACTTGAGCTTGGATATAAATCGATTAATGTGTTTAGTAATTTACGCTTGAAGAATAAGGCTAAAGCATTACTTGTTGATGATGAGCCTATTACTCGTCAAATACTTAGTAAAATGTTAGAACGCTTAAAAATTGAGGTTTACGAAGCAAGCGATGCAGAATATGCTCTAAAGATAATTCAACGAAAAGAACATGATTTCGATTATATCTTGATGGATTATAAGATGTCGGGCATGAGTGGTTTAGAAGCAATTAGAAAAATTAAGCGGGTTATTAGTGAGGATAAATCACGCAAAACCCCTAAAATCGTATTAATTAGTGGTTATACAGAAAATGAAATGAGACTTTCTCCAAGTGACAATATCACTCTGCTTGCTAAACCTCTTACGCAAACGGCATTGGTTAATGAATTATTTCCTGAAACACAAAACCAAGATATTTCTGAAAAACGTCAGCAGCTTACTGCAACATTAAATTTAACAAACTATACAATACTTTTAGTTGAGGATAATTTAATTAATCAGGAAGTAGCAAGCACAATGTTGAGCAATGTTGGCGCAAATATAATTATTGCCAATAATGGTCAAGAAGCGGTTGATTTGGTGATTAAAAACTCATCAAAAATAGATCTAATTTTAATGGATATACAAATGCCAGTAAAAGATGGTTACCAAGCAAGTCGCGAAATTCTTGAATTTGATCCACAAAAACGCATTATTGCTTTGACTGCGACTGTTATGAGAGAAGACGTTATACGTATTGCGGCAACAGGGATAAAAGATCACATAGCAAAACCGATTGAACGGGAAAAAATGTTCCAAACTATTGCTAAATGGTTGGATTTAGGAATAGTTCCAGAAGTTACGTCGCAGACTGTCTCCGAAAATTCCTCAAATGAACTGATTGATAAACAATATGCTTTGGATATTCTGGGTGGCAATGAGAAGTTACTAAACAAATTGTTACGACAATTTAAGGAACAGCTCCAAAACTCGATTTCAACACTGCAAAGATACATTGATAGTAATGATACGAAAGAGCCTATGCATTTAATTCATACTTTGAAAGGTGTTGCAGGTAATCTCGGTGCGATTATATTGGAGAGTGAATTAGCTAAGGTTGAAAAGAGTTTACGTAATGGCAATCAATTATCTGAAAGAGATTATGATAATTGCAAAGATCTAATATATAGCCATATTGAATATATCGAAGAAAATACTACTGATATAAGAAATGTTAATGAGCAACTACAAACTGAAGAAAACATTGAGATTTTGCTTAGCACTCTCCATGATGTAAAAAATAAAATTAAGAATTATGAAATTATAGATTCAAAAACAATCGAAAAATTATATAATTATTCTGGTCGCCTAATTGGGACAAATCTTATTACAGACTTGGTTGACTCACTAAGCAAGTATGAGGTTGAGGAAGCTCAAATAATTATAGAACAGATTTTTAAAAAATTAACTTAACATTCGAGTAATAATAAAATGAATAATAAAAAAGCAACCATTCTTATTGTTGATGATATGCCAATAAATATTCAGCTCTTATCCGAAATATTAGCAGCTGAATATACTTTAAAGGCGGTTACTAATGGACAACGGGCTCTGGATTTGGTAAAAAAAGACCCCTCGATAGATCTTATTTTATTGGATGTGGTAATGCCAGATATCGATGGATATCAAATTTGCCGAGAGCTAAAGAACCATCCTGAAACAAATAAAATACCCATAATTTTTGTGACGGCTAAAAAAGATGTCAATGATGAAGAATATGGCTTTAATCTTGGGGCAGTTGACTATATAAGTAAGCCATTTCATCCAATAATTGTAAAGGTTCGTATTCGAAATCAAATTACGCTCAAACTAAGAAGCGATATGCTTGAGGAATTGGCGCTTATCGATGGATTAACTCAGATTTATAATCGGCGCTATTTAGACAACAAATTACCGATGTTGTTTGAACAGTCATTAAGTCAGAGTATTCCATTTTCTATAGCCATGATAGATGTTGATTACTTTAAAAACTATAATGATAATTACGGTCATGGTAAAGGCGATATGTGCTTAATGGAGGTAACGAAATCTATTAAAGAATCACTGGAGGGGTTTGAAGACGCTCTATTTGCTAGATATGGTGGCGAAGAGTTTAGTATCGTCTTTTCTGGTTATGTACATGAACAAATTGCTGCGTTGCTTCAACGAATTATAAAAGCAGTTGAGGACGTACAAATAGAACACGATTATTCTTTAGTAAGTAAGTTTGTCACTATAAGCATCGGCTTTTCAGGACTAACTAGTCCTACAAATAAGGATAGCTTTGCAAAAGTTCTTTTAACCGCAGATAAAGCACTATATCAAGCCAAGAGCAAAGGGAGAAATCAATTAGCCAAACTTATTGATGTTTTTTAAGTTTTATTAGTTATTTTACTTGTATGGTGCAAACATAAGAATGATATTGGCTCAAGTCTAATATTCCTCGACTAATCAACTGAATTAATTTGAATATTTTAGATAGTTTGTTAATGTTTGGTGGGTTATTTGAATCTCTTTGGGTAAATTCCTCGCGGCTTGCCGCGAATCTAATATAATCTATGTATGAATAAAAGTAAATATATCCATAAAGATCATAACGTGAGCGTTCTCTTGTATCATTTGGTATTTCCGGCAAAATACCGAAGAGCTGTTTTGACAGATAAAGTAGATGCGGTAATAAAGAACTCACCAATCATGCAGCAAGCCGTGTATGCGATCCCGATTAGCAACATAATTGCGGACAATCGCCCTGGGTTTGTGATGTGGGTTGACTTTGCAAAATAAAAACCAGTCAAAAATGGCTGGTTTAAATCCCTAAATTTAATTAATCGACAATTTTAGCAGAATCGCCAGTTTTAACTGTCAGCACATTCCCCGCCAAGACTTTATCTCCGTTTGCGATTCCACTCACCGAGCAAACTCCAGTTTGACGGTTACTGAGAATTAATTGCACTGGTTTACTCAAAATTTTGTTCTGCTTTAAAACTAAAACATAACTCGAACTTTCCGAACTACGCATTGCATCACAGGGAATCACCAACTGATTGTCTAAACGGCGCAGAATAATTTGCCCCTTAATAAACTGCCCAGATTTTAAAACCGCACTAAGATTATTAAAATCGATATAGACCATATACGAGCGCGTACCTGCTTCGGCAACTTGATTAATCCGACTAATCACACCATGATAAACCCGACTATCAGTTTCCACTTTGAATTCAACTGACTCACCAAGATTAATCTGGTTAATTTGATCACTCGGAATCGCAGCTTTAATTTCTAAATAGCTCAAATTAGCTAATGCAAATAATTTAGTATTTTTCTGCGCCAATTGTCCAGCCTGAACGCTACGTTGATAAATTATGCCCGCAAATGGTGCGGTAATATGCGTATTGGTCAATTGCTTCTGACTGCGTTTCAACATCGCTTCTTGAGCTTTATAATTTTGTAATGACGCTTGATAATTACTTACCAATTCATCATAAGCAATTTGCGACACAAAACCCTGTTTTAACAATTCGGATTGTTTTTCCATTTTTTGCTGATCTAACACTAACTTGGCTTTAGCACCAGCTACTTGGGCTTGTTGCTGACTAACCGCTTGAGCTAAATCCAAGGTATCCAAATCCGCTAAGGCTTGCCCTGCCTTGACCAATTGCCCCTCATCGACCCACACTTTTAGAATCCGCGCATCCACCTCGGCGGAAATTATGGTTTGATCTTTAGGCGATAAATCTCCAGTAAAGTAAACCACATCATTAATCGATTCTTGCTTGACCGTCACGATATCCGATTTATTTAACAAGACATCAGTACTCGCAATCGAGTTTGCAGATTTACTGGTTGGCATAAAGCGCAATACTATAGCAACCAGCACGATTAATCCAAATAACGCCCACGACATTTTTTTTGTAAATATTTTTTTCATAACTCAACAACTTCTAATTTTAATCAAGGTGATAATCGCGATATTATACCAAATATGTTATAATTTTAAACTAGCAAAACAATAACTGAAGGATATCCTATGGCGAAAAAGCTTAAACCACAAATAAACCCACCGCTTGAAATTTTAAGTCTTCAACAATTAAGTCATTTAGCCATGACCTTTTGGGTCGGTGGAACACTCACCATTGGAATTGTGGTTATCCCGTTACTCTTCAAAACATTAGATGAAATCAATGCCGCCACAATTACTGGACAAATTCTCAATATCAATGCATATATTGGGATTGTCGCACTGTTATTAGCGCTAATAGAATTAGGCGTTCATTTAAAATTGAACCTCCTTCAATCGCGTAAATTTTGGTATGCGCTAGTGATGGAAACGGTGCTAATTGTAAATTACTTTGCGATATTTCCAATAATTGTTGAACTAAGGACTAAATTAACCGATGTCACGAATCGCATAATCCAACATAGCAGCGAATTTAGCTTTTGGCATTCGATATCCTCAATTTTATTTTTATTAACCTGTATCTTGGGGGCATTATATATGCTGGAACGAAAATAAGTTTACCCAACCTAGCTTAATTATCTCCAAAATCTTTTAAATTTTAAAAAAGTAAAAGCATGAAAAATTACAAACTATTAATTAGCTTATCTAGTCTTATTGGAGCTAGCTTTGCTGCTAATACTCCTCAGGTTGAACAACATGACATTGCTAAATTTAGCGATATTTTAAATTATGTTAACCAACATCAAACTAAGCAAGCCCCGGATCAATTATGCTTAATTTATGACATGGATAATACCATTCTCAGCGCAGAACCCAATGTCGGCGGAGATTCTTGGATGGCATGGAATAGCAAATTAAGTACCGACAACCCAAATAAAATTACTAATTGGAATCTATCCGAGGATCTCCACGGATTTGAAGGAGCATTACGCTTCTTTATCAAATATTACCCCACTGAAAGCGATACTTTAGCGATCATTAATCAAATTAAAGATACCCAGCAGCATCCATCAATTGTAATGACCGCCCGCAGTTACGAACGCTACTTTGCTGCAACTGAAAATCAATTAAATACCAATAAAATGAATTTTAAAACTAACCCAATTGGCGTTAGTGGTTCTAAGAATCAGCCCCTGACTTTAATTCCAAATAATGATTTTACTGCCTACAAAGCTTATTTTAATGGCGTATATTATTCTGCAGATGATAATAAAGGTTATGAAATTTTATATTTGCTAGCACAACAACGCAAACTTAGCCGTAACTCTAATTTATGTAAAACCACTATTTTTGTGGATAATTCTGCCACCAACACCCAAAATGTCTATCAAGCCTTTCTCAATAACAAACAAGGTGTTAACTTAATCGCACTACATTATACCGCTTATGATAATTATCTAACCCCGAATGCAAAAACTTTAGCCACGTGGAGTGTCGCAGAGAGTTCTTCACAGGGACAAAACTTATTTAATTTAATTCAACAATTAAATCCATAAACATGACAAAAATGGTGCCTTCCGCAACTACACTGTATTGCAAGATAACCGTACCAAGAAAATTAAATTAACTTGATTTGTCTTATTGTTTTACCGCAATCTAGGGTATAAATAAAAAATCACCAAAAATTGAATCTGGTGATTTTTTATTGTTTGTGCCAAGGTAAGAGTTTAGACTCTCAGCAACTAAATTTTCATTGGTAGAATAACCATTTGCATACCACGCAAATGCAATTGACGCTGCATGATATTTACGGTGTTATTATGTAACATGCGGGTCCACCAATTTTCATCAACGAAAACCAATTTCCCACCGAAGAAGACACAATCAGAGTAATCAACTTGAATTTGCTCAGCTAATTTAATTAATTCCTCAACCCCATTGACGCCATAGCTAAAATACCCAGCAGACGGCAAATCATGCATAGTACAGAAATAACGATAACCCTCAATAATTCGATTCAAATCTTGACGATATTTTTTCTTAAATACCTCCTCGTTTGAAAATACCTCTGAGTCAATTTCACCTGAAGTAACAAAAACAAAATTCTTAAAGACATCCGGGAACATCCGTTGCACCCATAATAAGGTATGTAGCCCTGCCCCAGAATGTTTAGTAACAAAAAACACCGCAGTTTTTAATTCACTATTCGCTATAGGAATCAAGCTTTCTGCATCTAGATCATTATAGTTAAGATGTGAAGCAAACATATGATCCGCATCTTTAAGTTTAATCCCAACCTTACGATAATGTTCACGCACTAAGAAACAAAATCCAATCGTGCAGGCAGTAATCACCACCGTTAACCAACCACCCTCGGTAAATTTTTCAACCGTAGTTACCACCAAAATCGAAGCACAGACCACAAAACCAACTAAAGCGACTAAAAACTTACGCAACCAAGGCTTATTTTTTTCTTTGCGCACACGTAGCCAATAGACACATAAACCTAACAACGATAACGAAAACGTTAAAAATACATTAATACTATATAAAACCACTAATGTTGAAACTCTACCCCGTGCCCAGAGTAAAATAATTATCGCTGCTATACCAGAAATTAAAACTCCATTTTGCGTAACTAAACGCCCTGAGAGCTCACGAAACTGACGTGGCAACCATTTATCTACCGCCATATTCGCCATCACCGCAGGACAACCCAAAAAGCCTGTATTAGCACCAACAAATAATAATGCAGCTTCAAAAAAGAGAATCACGCCTAACCAATGGTGATTAAAACCAATTTCATTCAAAATTTTATCAAAAACTACAGCATTCAGGGTTTGACCAAAAACTGGTTCGGCATGCCATAGTAGATACAGTACGATAATCCCACCTGCGGTAAACGACAATGATAGCGCCATGTAGAGCATGGTAAATTTACCCGTACGCACCCGCGGTTCTGCCAACATATTGACATTATTCGACACCGCCTCAAGCCCAGTATAAGTACCACCTCCAAGCGAGTAAGCGCGTAACAAAATCGCTATGGTTGCCATCAACCCAATTGAAGATGACATCGCATGTGACTCGCGCGCAGCATTGGGCATAATGTCGGCTAAATGATTGACATGAAATAGTATTCCGACTGTAATAATTGCCAAATGCGTAACCAAAAACCCCAAAAACAAGGGGATTAAAATCCGAATAGATTCTTTCATCCCACGTAGATTAAGTATAATTAGTAGTAAAATAAAACCAATTTCAACCTCAATTTTATAGCTCAACCACCACGTTGGCAGCAAACTAAATACCGCATCAACACCACTGGCAATTGACACGGCGATGGTTAAAAC
>Ga0247840_10007699_pt1 | contig 14857 bp, 14 predicted proteins | sample LaCruzMarch2015__FD_192404 | JGI IMG/M metagenome (GOLD analysis project Ga0247840, IMG submission 192404) | Freshwater microbial communities from meromictic Lake La Cruz, Castile-La Mancha, Spain - LaCruzMarch2015_17m | ecosystem: Environmental > Aquatic > Freshwater > Lake | place: Spain...
CGGGTTAAAGGTGCGGGATGCGGACTCGTCCTGGCTGCAGGTCCTCTCCTATGAATCACTGACGGCCAGCGACGAATTGCCCATGAAGGTGACCGTTGAGGCGCAGCCGGTTGACGGCCGCAGGGAGCGCATCAGCCACGTGCTGGCCTTCCTGGACGGCGAGACCGCCGAGGTCAGCGTGGTCCACATGCCTCAATACGCGTCAGCAGGCAGGTCGGGCGCAAGCAGGAGCTACACCGGCCCCTCCGATGGGCCGATCCGGCTGAGGGAGGTGCTGCGCTTCGGCATGGCGGCCGCCGGCATACTGCTGCTCGGCCCGGGCATGCTCTTCGATATCTTATTATTGTTCGCCGCCCTCACAGCCCTGGGCCAGGCCGGTCCTCAGAGGACTGCCTTCTGCATGTCGGTGATGGCGTGTGCCGCCCTCAGCCTGTTGATCGTTGCTCCCGGGGCTGCCCTCCTCCGAAGGGGGCTGATGGAAGGGGCATCTGCACAGAAGTGGTGGCGGCTTTCCCTCTCCGAGGTTAAAGCGGACGGGCGGTGGCTGCTGCCGCTGGGGCTGGGCGCTGTGGGCGGCCTGATGGCCTGGAGGAAGGTGCGGGACGACGACCGCGGCCGTGCCCTCAAGATGCTCACATGGGGCATCGCCGTCAGCGTGGTCCAGCCGGTTTTACTGGCACTGCTGATAGTTACTAAACCGGCCTGAGAACCGTGTGCAAAGCAGCATGTTCCCGAAACAGATTTCGTGAACATACTGACTGCTATTGCAAGGACACTTCCCAATTGTTCGATTTTGTTATTATCAATAGGATATAATGTTTGTGTGCCGACCGTTACGAGGATAAAGGGATTCAGGTTCTTTTTCTTCAGTAATGAGTCTAAGGAGCCTGTGCATATACATGTTGAGTCAGACGACAAATATGCGAAATTCTGGATAGATCCGGTTCACCTTGCAAAATCTGTTGGCTATAGCGCAAAAGAATTGAGAGAATTGAGAAACCTGGTAGTAGAAAATGCCGATATATTCAAAAGGAGCTGGAATGAGTACTTCAGTCACTAGAGCTGGCGAGGCAATGGCTGCTGAGGTGTGGTTCGACGCTGATATGATGCACGTCCGGCTCCTTGACGGCAGGGAAATAAGTGTCCCGGTTGAATGGTTCCCCAGGTTGCGTAATGCCAGTGATGAACAGCGAAAAAAGTGGCGGCTTATAGGCAAAGGCATCGGCATACACTGGGAAGACATCGACGAGGATATAGCCGTAGCTACTTTACTCCGGGGCTAAAGCATTTACCGTTACTTTCCAATAGGTACGCTTGCTGCGGTGGCTGACGCGTTTTTATAAGAACATGAGAAACCTTTCAAAGTCCAAATACCTCAACGGCCTTCAGTGCCACAAGCTGCTGTGGGTGGCCGTCAACGATGCGAAACGTATCCCTCCGACGGATGCCGCAACACAGTACGTCTTCGACCAGGGTCACCTGGTCGGGGAGCTGGCCCACCGGCTTTACTCGGACGGCATAAACCTGGACACCTCCAGCATCGCCGGCAACCTCAGGCAAACGCAGGCCTCCCTACAGCTGCGCAAGCCCCTGTTTGAAGCCGGGTTTTCCGCAAACAGGATGTACTGCCGCGTGGATGTCCTCAAACCGGCAGGTGAGGATGAGTGGGACATCGTCGAGGTCAAGAGCACCAATTCGGCCAAAGACGAACATGTACAGGATGTTGAGTTCCAGCGTCATTGCTGCCTCAACGCCGGGCTGAAAATCCGGGGTTGCCACGTCATGCACCTGGACAAGAATTACATCAGGCAGGGCGAGATCGACCCGGGCCGGCTCTTTACCGCACAGGAAGTCACGTCCAGGCTCGACCAGGCCGCCGGCGTATTTGAAAACCGGCTGGCGGCCATGCTGGCCGTGATCGACTCCGGCAAGTGCCCCGAAGCAGCCATCGGCCGCCACTGCAATTCCCCCCATTCCTGCCCGCTGCAGGGTGAGTGCTGGGCAAACATGCCGGAACAAAACGTGATGACGCTGTACGGGGGTAAGAAGCTGGGCGAGGACCTTATCGCCCGGGGCATCCTCGATATCGGCTCAATCCCCGCGGACGTGGCCCTGGACTCCAGGCAGCACATACAGAAGCAATGCGCGGACAGCAATATCTCACACATAAGCACCGGGGAGGTCCGCAGCTTCCTTGCCGGCCTGGTATACCCGCTTTACTTCATGGACTTTGAGACGTTCTCCGCTGCCATCCCCATTTATGACGGAAGCCGGCCTCACCAGAAGATACCTTTCCAGTTTTCGGTCCATTCACTTGCGGCCCCGGGAGCCGGGCCGGAGCATTATTCCTACCTGGCTGAAGGCCGGGATGACCCGCGCCCGGCGTTTACCGCCGAACTGTGTAAAGCCGTCGGCCCCGGGGGAACCGTCCTGGTCTACAGCGCACCCTTTGAAAAAAGTGTGCTGAAAGAACTTGCAGAAAGCTTGCCCGCATACAGTGAGCGGGTAGAAAGCATCATGGCGCGTATAGTCGATCTCAACCTTCCCTTCAGGAAATTCAGCTGTTACCATCCCGACCAGGCCGGCAGCACCTCGTTGAAGCAGGTTTTGCCTGCCATGACTGATTTGAAATACGGTGAAATGGAAATTTCAGAAGGGCAAACAGCCAGTCTCAAATTTATGGAGTCCGTCTTTGGCGATATCACCCCTGAAGAGATACAAAAGATACGCGCAGATTTAATAGCCTACTGCGGCCTAGACACGTACGGGATGGTGGAGATAGTGCGCAGGCTGGAACAAGCAGTGGAAGGCGCGCCATAAATAATCGGGCCGGCACCTATATAGGCTTGACCCTGATCAAAGTGAAGTGAGCACTTCGCTAACCGTGTGGCAGGCGGTGTCCTTATTAAGAATGAGCGTCTTCTGGAACCGCAGTATCTCAAGGAATGTTGACCCTGTCTTAGTGTTGCTCAGGCCCTCATCGCAGATTTTAAGGGCCTTTACAAACAGTTCTGACCGTCTCAGTAAGTCGGTCAGCAGTGCCTCCGATCCGCCGGCAGCCGCGGCAAAGCTCTGACCCTTTTCCTTCGCCTTTTCCAAGAGGATAACCGCTTTCTTGCGGCATTCACGAGTGCCCAGGGCGGAACCACTGTCGTCGCACACCCAGGCAGCATGAATGGTGTCCCACCCGGCCCTTGCATATTGACCGGCGTGTCCTTCAATTATTGAAGAACACAGGAATGCGTTAGCAGTTTCAGGTAATCGGGGGTTTTTAAGCTGCCGCTGGTAGGCGCGGCTGCGGACCACCTCCGCAGATTTTTCAGTGCATTTAGATATATCCATGGAACAATACCCGCATGATGGGCAGACCATGATCCACATGCTGATAGTTGACCGCATCATTTCAGGAGGCCTTGAATCCAGGTCCATCGGCCCAAACGAATTTGTTGAACCGATGGTGTAATGCTCACTCCGCTCACCGCACACGGCACACTGGATTATTTCCTTGAATACCGTTGTCATAATACCGGCACGTCCTGGAGCATTACGCACAGGTAGGAGGCGTCCGGGCCGCAATCAAACCAGAAGGACAGCTCGTCCTCGGAGTAGTCAAAGCGCAGGTCGGCGGCAACTGCATCCTCGAGTTGCTCAAGTTCTGAGTTCGTCAAACGGGACCAATCGGGGTGGGATATCCAGAGACACCGGTACCCGACCACCTTGTAGTCATACCATGGGTGGTTATACAGGTCGGCCAGGTCCGGCGGAGACAGTTTGCTATCGGCCGAGACACGGGCGAAGGCTTTCCCATGGAGGTCGAACGTTAGGATGTAGCGGGCACCGGGTGCCCCGCAAGGGTTGTACTGCTGCATATCCATGAACGGGACCAACGATATGCCATCTATGGATGCATAGGCAGAAATGGCCTGTATTACACGGATTGTACCGTCCAGCATCAACCCTGGTTTCCCCGGCAGGCCCAGCCTCCGCATGTGGTCGATATAGAGTGCATAGCGGTCAGAACGGGCCTCAGCCCGCAGGCGCTTTTCCCACGACCAGTATGTTGCGCGTGCCAACTCTGATCTATCTTTAGCCAATTTTCTCCTATCAATCACGGGTTTACCCTTCTTCATACTACGCTGAGACTGTGACAGCTATATGTCAAAGCTAAAAGAAGCTGAAACATAACGTTCGGAACAGAATGACATATAGCTGTCAAACCCAGGTTATAAAATATACTTAATAATCATCAGGCAAACCTTATGCGTGGACATGCTGTTCGAGGAAGAGGGTTGCCTGGTAATTGCGGACTACAAGACGGACGCACTGGAAGATGAAGCGGACGCTATCAGGAGGCAGGAGCAGTACTGCCTGCAGGTCGGCGCCCATGCCTTTATTGTTTTTAGTGTCACGCATAAACCGGTGAAAGAAGTGGTGCTTGTATTCCTCAGGTCCGGCCGGCAAATAACAGTTACAGATATTGAGCAAGTAGCGGATACTGCAGGGAAGAAAGCAGTGGTTTTTCTAAGATAGTGCGGTAAAGTAAATTATTGCCACGTAACGGGAAAGAAGACAGCTTAGAAATAATGGAGCAACCCAAACGTCCTAGTGGTTTGGCTTTTTTCATACCACCTTGGATGGTAATTAAATTTCATCAATACTACGATTTAGGGCACTACTACGTAAACAACAACCTAAAATGATGTGATTAGTACACAGTGTTATAATAGGTTTGAGTGATCGTCTTCGATACCAAGAGATAATATTTAATTGAAGCTCTGATGAATTAGAGAAGTTGATATAATGGTACCAATATAGGAGATACTGATATGGTTATTTCACGAGATATGGTTTCGGATTCAATTAACATATCAAAGCTAATAGTTAAAGAAAATCTTGCCCAGCGAACGATGCCCACTGAAGCAGATACTGCCAAATACAACAGCCTAATAAAGCCCGAAATTGAAACTTACACAACCAAGCATGGTAATAACCCCCGTATGATCCTACAGCAGTTACTAAAGAAATATGTTACGAGTCATAACCTTGCTGAAGATTTTGAAGCTAAAGGTATACACTATTGGGGTCGAAGGATAAGTCCGTATGTTTGGGCTGCAATTACTAAAAAGGATAAAGAGGGGAAATATAATCAAAATAAAATCTCTAATTATCCTCAATTATATGTATCAATTAACTCTAAGTGTATCCACTTCGGACTAAGTTATGGAGAATATGTCCCCGATAACAGTCAGATGGTCAAGATTGTTAAGGATAATAAAACACTTCAACAGGACATAAAGGAAGTTTTAAATCAAGAGCCGGGCTTGAAAGTTTACGATGGATCAATCGGAACTGGTATTCCGAGTCCTGAAAACGTGGTATCCGCCACAGCACCTTCTAAAATAGCGGATAAATGGTCAAGAAACGCACATTTAGTTATGTATTATGAGCAAAACAATATCCCAACAGATATCGAATCAGAAATAACAACAACTTTCGACAAATTACTGAAGATATTTCTTGAAATATCAGAAGCAGAAATACAATCAGCTGGAGAAGAAAAGATATCCCCATCTAAAACTTATTGGTTTGTTGGAGCTCACTGGGGTGCTAATGGCGATCAAACTAGAAGGTTTTTAGATGACGGAATTTGGGAGAACGGTTACATAGATAGGTATGCCGATCAGGTAAAATCAATCCGGCCTGGTGATCGTATCGCAATTAAAGCAGCATACACCCGAAAAAAGAAACTACCTTTTGACAATAAGGGGCACGTCGTTGCGGCAATGAAAATCAAAGCTGTTGGGACAGTCATTAATAACACGGGAGACGGCCGAAGATTAGAGGTCGAGTGGACGGAGTATACGCCTCCTCGTGAGTGGTACTTCTTTACGGATTTACACACCGTCTGGAAGGTAGAACGAGATAATTGGTACAAGGAAGCATTGATTGATTTTACATTTGATAACAAACCGCAGGATTATCCTCGATTTCAAAACGATCCATTTTGGGAGGGTCGTTTTGGGACCGGGGGTTCACCGATACCTCCAGAGGATACCGGAAAACCCTCAATTTCTTGGGTAGATATTGAAGACTCACTAAATGCAGATTTTTCCAAAACTGATTTTGATATCACCTCTCTATATTTTGACCCTGAAACTAAGATCAGGCTGACGCAACAAATAATCTCCAATCTCAAGATTGGAAAACATATAATCTTGATTGGTCCGCCGGGTACGGGGAAATCCAAGCTTGCAAAAGAAATATGTGATCACTTCCGTGGGGCTAATAACTATACTATGGCTACGGCTACTTCTGATTGGTCTACTTTCGATACTATTGGAGGTTACAGGCCTAAACCAGGTAGCGAGTTAGCATTCTTTCCTGGTTATTTCCTGAAATGCTTTCAAGACTTAGAGGGGAATCCAGATAACAACTGGCTAATTATCGATGAATTAAATCGAGCAGACATTGATAAGGCTTTTGGTGCATTATTTTCCGCTTTAACTGGGGATAATGTGACCTTACATTTCGAGCTTGGAGATAATAAGCGGATAGAGATAATAGGTAAACCATGGCCCGACATGGATATTCAAAGTCATCGTTTTGTAATACATCCGGATTGGCGGTTGATAGCCACCATGAATACCTTAGATAAGAGCTCATTATATGACATGAGCTACGCTTTTATGCGGAGATTTGCTTTTATTCCAGTTGAAGTTCCCAAAGAAAGTGAAATAAATACAGGATTAATTAAATCATACGTACGTAAATGGGGTTTGGACATAGATGAGAGATTATGTGAGCATCTCGCAGAATTGTGGAAACTAACTAATAGGTATAGAAAGATAGGCCCGGCGATAGTGGAAGATATATATAAATATGCGAAGGAAACGACTGATTATTGTAGTGCGGTTATTATGTATATATTACCCCAATTCGAAGGCATTTTAGAGGATCAAGCTAAAGAATTCATTAAAAAAACTGTAGAGTTGGATTTTATAACTGGGGCAGATAGTCTACTACGCTTCGCGGCTGATTATTTAAATATCGATGAGAAGAAATTCAGACAATGAAAGCATCTGCTGAACAATTAATTAGCGATATTGCACCTGAACTTAATACGTTCTTAAGGTCAGGTAATTTGATTAACCTGACCTCCTTCACCAAGAAAATCGACCCAAGCTTAAATATAAACGACCTCAGGAAATTATTAAGGATCCACTTTGTTTTAACAAGCAGCAAGGGGAATGTAGAGAATAGCGAGGAGAATAGTAGTATCGGTGTTATTGATTTTATTGAGCTATTGAGCGAAAGAGTACGCCGTATAAAAACCATAATGAAACGTGAAACCGAGGAATTGACCGGAGAAGTAAAGGGTAGAATTAGATGGGAAGATACAGTAACTCGGCGTTTTAACTGTAATCCTAAAGATAATACCCTATTTGTATGTGATAGAGGGGAACGTGATTACGATATATCCGAAAACCTTGTGTTGAAAAGATTACTTCAAATCATACATTCTATCTTATATGATGACCTCTTACCGGCTTTCGAAAAGGAATACATTTGGTTAAAACAATGGTCAAGTGGTCCAGAGTTAAAAACCACTCTCAATAATGTTTTTCATAAAAATGTTTATTTAAGAAAAATCGATTTAACCGATGTTCGAGTTACAGAAAGGATGATTTATAAAGCATCATGTTCCCGGCTGGCTATCTATAAGGAGGCTGCTTTCCTTCTCTCGAAATATAACCGACTTATGAATTATGACCTGGATGATACTGTAGCTAAAGATTTGCTTAAAAATACCTTTATTCAACCGGATGCAACATCAGTACTTTTTGAATTATATTGGGTTATAAAGATTATCAGACAATTTAACCCACAAAATGTCACCCTTGAGTTGCTCGAGCCGGGAAGCAAAATAGCTGCAAAATGGAAAGATGGCCAATATAAATACGTTATCTATCATGATTCTATTGGAATTTTTCAATTCCGAGAGAATACCCAGAGTCTAAGTGAATTGTTTTCTTCTGGTGACAACTATTTTAGAAGAGAAATAAAGGTTCTTCACAAATTAGAAAGTATGGTGGGAAACCTGCAGGATCTCTGGGGAGGGCGTCCTGATATCATAGTTGAGCGATACGACGAGACTAATCGGCTAGTTTCGGTGCTGATAGGGGAGGTCAAATATACTGACGATGATTCATATGCAATACAAGGTTTAAAAGAACTCTTGGAATATATAGCCTTGATAAGACTGGAAGGAGCATATTTTGAGAATTATGATAATTTATTTACTGGCCTTAAAAATGTAAGGGGGTGCCTTTTCGTAAATGGTCTTTCAGATGCAGTCAAAGGCGATGACAAAATCCAGATTTTACGATATGGTGATAATGTCGTTATCTCTGTTTAAGTGACCAAGCGATGCTGCCCTTGGTGGTCGTATTGAAGATATGGGTTTAATAAATCAAGAACAACAGGTCGTCTCAAAAAAGAGAGTCACCGACCATGGTGAAGTTTTAACCGCCAAGCGGGAAGTCAATGCCATGCTTGATCTGGTAAAACAGGAAACGGAAAGGATCGAATCACGATTCCTTGAGCCTGCTTGTGGCACAGGTAATTTTCTGACGGAAATACTGGAGCGTAAACTGTGCATCGTTGAATCCCGTTACGGCAGGAGTCAATTAGACTATGAGCGAAATGCCGTTCTATCCATGTCTTCTATCTATGGAATTGATATCCAGGAAGACAACATCGTGGAATGTCGCAGGCGGCTCTTTGCTATTTTTGACCAGCATTACAGCGGCCTTTTCAAAGAAGTTGCGAAAGACGAATGCCGGAATGCGGTCAAATACATCATTGAGCGCAATATTATCCAGGGTGATGCCCTCACCCTGAAGACATTGGGCGACAATTCTCAGCCGATTGTTTTTTCCGAGTGGTCGCCAGTCAACGGAAGCATGATAAAGCGAAGAGATTTCTCGTTCAATGAATTGCTCTCCCACGCCAAAATGAGAGAACTACCTATGTTTTCTGATCTCGGGGAGGATGTTTTTATTCCTACTCCTGTTAAAGAGTATCCATTAATTCATTATTTGAGGGTTGACGATGCGGAAAAGTAGTAATTACAACCCCGATGTGCTGACCTGTCTTGCCAATCTGAGCAGCGATGAGGTCTTCACGCCGCCGCAATTGGCAAATCAGATACTGGATTTATTGCCCAAGGAGATCTGGAGCGATAAAAATGCGAGATTTCTTGATCCGGTTAGCAAGTCCGGAGTGTTCCTGCGGGAGATTGCCAAGCGATTAGATGTAGGCCTGGAAAAGATAATCCCCGACAGACAGCAAAGGATCAACCACATTTTCAAAAACCAACTTTTCGGAATTGCTATAACGGAATTGACATCGCTATTTTCTCGCAGAAGCGTGTACTGCTCAAAAATAGCGAATGGAAAATACTCTGTCTGTGAATCCTTCGACAACGCACAGGGCAACATCAGACTTGATCTCACTGTGCATCATTGGGGAAATGGCCGTTGCGTTTTCTGTGGAGCAAGTCAGGAAGTCTATGACCGCAGCGATGAGTTGGAAACGTATGCCTATCAGTTTATCCATACCGTGAAACCGGAGGAGATATTCAATATGAAATTTGATGTAATCGTGGGAAATCCACCGTATCAGTTGAGTGATGGAGGTTTCGGGCGAAGTGCCACTCCGCTATACCAGAAGTTCGTCCAACAGGCGAAAAAACTTAGTCCTCGGTTTCTGACAATGATCATACCCTCTCGCTGGTTTGCAGGAGGAAAGGGGCTGAACGAATTCCGCAAAGAGATGCTGAATGATGACCGGATACGAAAAATCGTTGATTATGAGGATGCCAATGAATGCTTCCCGGGCGTAGATATAGCTGGTGGCATCTGCTACTTTCTATGGGAAAGAGATTCTTCTGGCCCGTGCGAGGTTGTGAGTACACACGGTGGAATCGAATCATTATCAACAAGGTCATTGAACGAGTTTAAGACATTTATACGGCATAGTCAGGCAGTGCCAATTATTCGTAAGGTGCTGGCCAAAAATGAGAAGAGCATGAGTGAACAAGTTTCTTCTGCAAAGCCTTTTGGTTTAAGGACCTTTGCTAGACCTTTAAAGAAGGGAAATTTGTTGCTGCGTTGGAATGGCGGGGAAGGTCCCTATGAAAGAAAGAAGATCACCATTGGAAATGAAATGATTGATAAATGGAAGGTAATAACTTCAAAAGTATCGTATGATCATGCTGGTTTACCTGACAAGAATGGAATACGCAGAGTCTTTTCAATAATTGACGTTCTTCCTCCTGGTACAATTTGCACGGAGACGTACCTTGTTGTTGGTTGCTTTACAAACAAAGCATTTGCATTGAGTCTCGCCGATTATTTAAGAACGCGGTTTGTTCGTTTTTTAGTTGCACAGCTTTCATTTTCACAAGATATTTTTAAAGAGAAGTTTCTGTTTGTTCCTGTATTGGACACGTCCACCAACTGGACGGATGAAATGTTGTATAAACGCTATGGGTTCACCACGGAAGAAATATCCTTCATTGAATCCAAAATCAGCCCGATGGAGCTGAATCGTGGGTAAGGAGTTCTTTCCGCAGCGGCCCGATTCCCGACCGACAATCTATGCCTATGAGGATACTAATCCTCAATACCGAGGTTTGATCAAAGTCGGCTATACCACGGTAGATGTTCAGACGCGCTTAGCACAGCAGTACCCGACACTACGGCCGGGCAAACTGCCCTATCGTGTCATTCTTGAAGAGTCCGCCATGCGCAATGACGGCAGCGCCTTCAGCGATCACGACGTCCACCGCTATTTAAGAACCAGAGGAATTAGGAACCCTGATGGCGAGTGGTTCAAGTGTTCAATTGCAGCGATCAAGGCAGCCGTGATTGCCATCCGAACCGGAGAGATGAATGAAGAAAACCGTTCGCTTGATTTTAGGATGCGGCCCGAGCAGGTAGCTGCAGTGGAAAAAACCGTTGACTATTTTAAGAGTTTTAGCAAGGAAAGTCCGGAAAAGCCACCCCACTTCCTTTGGAACGCAAAAATGCGGTTCGGCAAGACCTTTGCCGCCTATCAGCTTGCAAAAAGATTGGAGTGGCGCAAAGTGCTGGTGCTGACCTTTAAGCCTGCCGTACAGAGTGCCTGGGAGGAAGATTTAAAATGTCATATTGATTTCAGGGGCTGGCAGTTTATTTCTCCCGACGGCCTGTCCTATGAGCAGGCGGATAAAAAGCGACCTATCGTCTGCTTCGGCTCCTTTCAGGATTACTTGGGGAAAAATAAAAGCACTGGTGGGATTAAGACAAAAAATGAGTGGGTTCATGCAACTAACTGGGATTGTGTCATTTTAGATGAGTATCACTATGGAGCCTGGCGCGAAAATGCCAAGGAGCTTTTTGAAGCGGAAGACAAATATGAAATCGAATTCGGAGCGGGCGTAGGCATTGAGGACTTTGATGAAGAGATCATGCCGATCACAACAAACGCCTATCTCTATCTTTCCGGCACTCCTTTCCGTGCCATTGCATCGGGCGAGTTTATTGAGGAGCAAATTTTCAACTGGACATATTCCGACGAACAGCGCTCCAAGCAAGAATGGAAAGGTGGCGATAACCCTTATGCCCCACTGCCCAGAATGGTGCTGCTCACGTATCAACTGCCGGATTCGCTCCGTGAAATCGCTATGCAGGGTGAGTTCAATGAGTTTGATTTAAATGTCTTTTTTTCAGCCGAGGGAAACGGCAATAAGGCAAAGTTTACCTATGAGAATGAAGTGCAGAAATGGCTGAATTTAATCAGGGGCGCATTTCAAGAAACTACAATTGACAATCTAAAACTAGGTGTCAGAAAGCCACCTATGCCTTTTTCGGACACCCGCCTACTGCTATGCCATGCGAAACATTCTTGCGCAGAAGCAGAACAAGTTTTATCACGATTACCATGTCATTGTTGCCGCCGGTAGCGCCGCCGGTATCGGTGCGGCGGCATTACCGCCAGTCCAGGAGGCAATGGACGATCCCCTGAATACTAAGACAATCACCCTTTCCTGCGGGAAATTGACTACCGGAGTTACAGTAAGACCATGGACAGGCATTCTCATACTGCGCAATTCATCCAGCCCAGAGACATATTTTCAGGCCGCGTTCCGAGTACAGTCCCCCTGGACCATCAGAAACCCGGACAGTACCACTCCGAACAAGGAAGAGATTATCAAAGAGGAGTGCTATATTTTTGATTACGCGCCGGATAGAGCTTTGCGGCAGATTGCCGATTACAGCTGCCGCCTCAATGTCGATGAGTCAAATCCCGAAAAAAAGGTTGCGGAGTTCATCAGCTTCCTGCCCGTACTTGCCTATGACGGCAGTTCCATGAAGCAGATAGATGCCGCAGGCATTCTGGATATAGCGATGAGCGGAACGACCGCCACGCTGCTGGCAAGGCGCTGGGAAAGCGCATTGCTTGTGAATGTGGATAACAACACCCTGCAACGTCTTATGAACAACAAAGATGCGATGGATGCGCTCATGAGCATCGAAGGCTTTCGCAACCTGAACCAGGACATCGAAACCATTATCAACAAGTCGGAGGCCGTGAAAAAGACAAAGAAAGAAGCCAACGACAGAGACCTATCCGCCAAGGAGAAGAAGGAACTATCCGAAGAAGAAAAGAAATATAAGAGCCTACGAAAACAAATTCAGGAAAAACTTATCAAATTTGCCACCCGAGTGCCGGTCTTTATGTATTTAACCGATTACAGGGAACGCAGTCTTAAGGACGTCATCACTCAGCTTGAACCGGGACTTTTCAAAAAAGTCACGGGTTTGTCCGTGAAAGATTTCGAGCTGCTCGTCAGCCTCGGGGTATTCAACAGTGCTTTGATGAATGATGCCGTCTATAAATTCAAGCGATACGAGGATGCCAGCCTGGTATATATTGGTGTTGACAAGCATAGAGGCGAAGATGTCGGCCTGTATGATACCGTACTAAGCTCGAATGATTATCATGCAACTATTGAGAACGTTGCATAAAAAAATATAGGAATATATTCGGCGTAGTTCTCTGTATATCAATGCCGTTTGTTATAAGGAATTTTGCTAACTAACCATTATTAACCTGCCGCCATCACAAAGACAATTGATCGTAATACATCATTTTGATATAGATCATTAATATTGGTTTCGTGAATCACCATTTTCTATGGTTGATTCGTAATTCGTGACCAGCCGGTATCCAGCTAGAATTCTTATTCCACGGCCATTAATAAATCAATTAGGAATATTTGACCACTGAGCAAACAATAGGGAAGGGGCGATTACCTTGATGTTTGAATAAACCAGTCGGTATCGATTCTATACAAAAGGCCTCTATTGAGTCGATCTAACTGTGAATCAAGGAAAAGCCGTACACTCTCGTTTCCAATCACATCGCGCAAATTTTCCCATAATATCACTATGGAACCGCATTCAGATCCATCTCGAAAACGTTTATAATTGCTGTCTTTATCGGATTCCTTTTTCTTTACTTGATTCCACCTATAACGCGAGATAAGTAATACCGAGTAGAATTGAGTTTGAGGTAGGACTGATTTCAGCAAATTATGTCTATCTTGGTTCTGCAAAATGTCTTTATCATATGACCAATCCGAATGTAGTTTCGCTTCAATACAAACAATAGTTCTATTACTCTTATCGTGGATAAGAATATCTGCAAATTCACCTCTATCGGTTTTAAGCTCGGAGAATAGATACAGATGATTATCGAAGCTTACATGCGTATGGGCTGGGTGCAAAATCAATTTTGAAGTCGGAGCGGATTTTCCTCTCTCTTCGGGATTATTAATAACTTTGCAGAGGTTGTTTAACCGGTTGGGATATCCAGGAATCAACTCGTTTAATATGTAGCCAGCAAAGATTTTATAGTAAAGATTACGCTCCTTTTCAGACTCAAAGGTATCAGGGCGATTATCGAAAATCATTAATGTCTACCTCCTCTGACTAATTCCATTTGGGCGACCACAATGGGCTGATTGCCAATAATAGTAACACTTGTAAACTTGTTATGTTTTAGTATGGTTAGCTTACAATTGAACTAATACGTTAGACTCAAATACCAACAGCAACCTTGATCCTATGGTTTTCATTATGTCTGAACGGTAAGGTGCTCAAAGGGTTCCACGTGCTGGCATTTGCCGATGAGGCGGGGCTGGGTGCGGAGTTTCACTTCGTGCGGGACAGCCCGGCTGTGGCCAGGCAGATGGCGGGGAAGACAGGTGTGGAGACTTCGCTCTACATGGCCAGGGTGATGCGCCGCACCGCGTGTTCGGCAACGGCCTGGTCTGCCTGATGACCATCCCGGCGGAGAAACCCCCGCAGCAAGGCCACAGGTGGTGCAACAGGATAAACCTGCTGGAGGTGCGGGAATGGACGGGCTTCCACATGCTGGGCACATGGCTGTCCACGCCCAACGAGGACGGCAGCCTGATCTTCGCCCACCGCTGCTTCCTGCCGGCCTTCCCCCTGCAGCCGGAACTGGTGCTCAACCTGGCCCTCTGCGACGGACTGCGCTCGAAGTGGGCCAGCGGGAGGCTGGGGGAGGGGGATTAGATGCCGGGCCGGCGGACCGTTTTGAGGTAATATAATTTACAACCGCTAATTAAGGCTCATCCTGTATTGGAAACGGCCGGGCATTGACAGCCTCGTAGCTATGGAGTATTATACCGCCCAAATCGGTTTTGGCTTCATATTTTTAGGATAACCAAGTTTAATTGGTTGAGGAGGTTGGCTTTGAGGGATTATGGAAAAGTATATGCCAG
>Ga0247840_10007700_pt1 | contig 14857 bp, 11 predicted proteins | sample LaCruzMarch2015__FD_192404 | JGI IMG/M metagenome (GOLD analysis project Ga0247840, IMG submission 192404) | Freshwater microbial communities from meromictic Lake La Cruz, Castile-La Mancha, Spain - LaCruzMarch2015_17m | ecosystem: Environmental > Aquatic > Freshwater > Lake | place: Spain...
GCCGATCCTGTCATTTTGTTTTTGCGCCCGCATCTTGAAAGGGGTGGCCTGGCGATTGAATCCGCCCGCATCGTCATTGTGGATCTGGTCGAGTCCGCCTGCTCCACGATCCGCAAGCACGTCAGGGACAAAGGGCTCGAATTCCATTGCGAAATATCCCCCGGCGTGCCGGCACAGACCACCGGCGACGCAGACCGGATCCGCCAGATCCTCATCAACCTCCTCGGGAACGCCGTCAAGTTCACATCGAGCGGCTCGATTGCCCTCCGGATCGCGTCGGCACCGGAGAGCGGCGTGCCGGCTGTCACATTTTCCGTTGAGGACACCGGACCTGGCATCTCGCCCGAAGTCATCGAGCAGCTCTTCCAACCATTCACTCTGGCCGATTCGACGACCTGCCGTCCGTTTGAAGGCACCGGGCTCGGGCTCGCAATCTCGCAGCGCCTGGCCGAGGCCATGGGCGGGAAGATCACCCTCGCCTCCAAGCTGGGCTGGGGATCCGTATTTACACTCCGGCTGCCGGTGGAATGTGGCGCATCGCCCACGCCGGGAAAACCGCTCCCTGTTGCGAGGTGTTCCCTGCAGATCGTCGGGACGGATGGCCACCTCGCCAAGGCGTGCAACAAGGATCAGCTTGGCAAGAAACTGGTCCGCGCGGGCGGACACGATTGGCTCTGACTTGAAAAAGAGAAGATTATGAAATCCCCTATTTCAAACACCCCCTCCCCGATCAAAACATGAAGACCGTTCGAGACTTTGGAGCGCGGGGGGATGGGGTGAGCGACGACACTATGGCCATCCAGTCGGCGATTGATGCCTGCTGTGGAATTCAGCCGATGATCATTCCGGCGGGAACGTTCAGCGCGGGATCGCTTGTGCTGCGGAGTGCAACCACTTTGCGGCTGGAGGCCGGGGCCATCCTCCTCGGACGTCCGGATCCGGGTCTTTATCCGGGCTATCCGCCGGTCCGGAACTCGCGGCTCAAGCTGGATCCGTGGCGGGCATTCCTCTACGCGCAGGACGCCCGCGACATCACCCTTGAGGGGCCGGGAAAGCTGGCTCCGAACGGCGCCAACGCGGTTTTCCAAAATGGCATCGGGGACAGCCCGGACCGGCCATTCGGCCTTCACCTGGTGCGCTGCCGGAATGTTGTGGTGAGGGATTTGGAAATGGAGGGCTCGGCGTTTTGGATGCAGCGCTACTTCTGCTGCGAGGATGTGAGGATCTCCGGCCTGCGCGTCTTTAACCACTGCAACCTGAACAATGACGGCTTGGATATCGACGGGTGCCGCCGGGTCCAAGTGACCGGCTGCGAAATCGACTCCAGCGACGATGCGCTGGTGATCAAGTCCGAGTGCGAACAGGCATCCGAGGATGTGGAGGTGAGCGACTGCATCCTCCGCTCGCATGCCTCGGCGATCAAGCTGGGCACGGGTTCCATCGGAGGTTTCCGGCGGATCACGGTCCGAAACTGCACCGTGGAAATGTCGAAGGCCGCGGAAGTCCACCATCCGTTCAAAGTTCGAGGCGGGCTGTGCGGGATTGATCTGGGATGCGTGGACCGTGGCGTGATGGAGGACATCCTGGTCCATGACATCTCCATCGACGGCGTGCAGTCCCCGATCTTTGTCCGTCTCGGCGACCGCGGCGCCCAGCCGTGGGCGCAGGATGAGCGCGCGGCCGGGCAGGCCCGGAACATCCGCATTCAAAACGTGCGCGCGGTCGGGGCCGGCCCAATTGCCAGTTCTCTCACCGGGTATCCCGGCCATCCGCTCGAAAATGTCGCCCTCGAAAATATTGACATCGAGGTTGCGCGCTCCGCCTTTGATGGGAACGTGGACGGGTTGCCCACCCCCCGGTGGCTCTCGCCCTTGGTCCACGGATCCTCCGCCCCGGAAGACCGCGAAAAGATCCTCTCCTTGGACGTCCCGGAGAACATTGGCGAATACCCGGTGAACCGGATTTTCGGATGTCCCCTCCCCGCCTACGGCCTGTATATCCGGCATGTGCACGGGCTCCGGATGGATGGCATCCGCCTGCGCATGAGCGCTGAAAGCGACGGGCGTCCGGCGCTGGTCGTCGAGGATGCGCCGGATGCCGAACTGAAAAATCTCGATCTGAAAAGCCGCGAGGACCAGTCTCTGACATCCTGATGTCTTCCGGTCAAACAGCAGTCGCAGGGAATCTGTGTGAGAGCGAAAGCTGTTTCCCGGAGGGTGGACATTCCTGTCCACCACACGCTGACCGTGCGGCCAAGCCAGCCGTGCGACAGGAAAACCAGCGCGATAGCGCTTCGTGGAACGGGTATCTCGAGAGTTTGGTGCAGGGGCACAACCGTAGCGCAGCGAAGCCGTGTCGCACCTCCAAAGAATTGTCCAAAGAATTGTCGGCTCGTCTGTTTTCCCGAGAAGTCGGGATGTCTGAAACGAGGGTTTCGAGATGAACGTGTTCACGCCCGAGGACTTTGCGATGGATCTGGCCTCCCTGACCACGCATCCCGACCACCTCTGGGTGGGCAGCGGATGCACCACCACTCATCCGGTGTCGGGCACGGTGATGGCTGTGCGGGGATTTTTTTCGCCGCCAGTCGCAGCGCCCGACCTTTTGCTGGATGTGACCCTTGAGGTGGACGGCCACACCGTCCACGATTGGGCAGCGGGAGGTGGAGGGGATGTCGGTTTGCTTTTTTCCGGCGGGAGCTGGATGCCGCATGCCATCGAGCGCATCGGCACCTACCACCAGAGGAAAAACGGGCACCTGCGGTCGCTCGCCGTGCGTGCCCGGCTCTTGCCGTTGGCCAGCCGGGCAGGATTCCTACTCATGGTCGAACTAGAAAACCGCGCACCTTCGTCCTGCACGATTGCCGTCCACCCGGAGCTCAAGCCCGGCCATCCGCGCCGGATCCCGCTGTCCGATTGGGCCTATCCCCGCCCGGCTCCGGGAAAGGAAGCCGCCCAACCATGCGGGACCGGCGAATGGCGGAACAGCGAGGTCTCGCTGCGGCTGATCTGCGAAAACCTGCGGTTCCAAATCCCCCCGTCATCAACCCGGAGTTTTTCCTGCATCGTGGTGGCGAACGATGATGCTGTTTGCTTAAGGAGCAACGACATTCCTGTCGTTGAAGACTGTTGTGACATGGACAGGAATGTCCATGCTCCAAAGAATGGTGTGACGCACCCGTTCCTTCATCAAGTGAACAACGTGGTGGCGAACGATGAGGGGCCGCTCCCGTCTGCTGCAGACCTGGAAACCGAAACCCGCCGGACCTGGCAAACCCGATTGGACACGTATCTGGGGGCCATGCCGAAACTCACCGGCAGCAACCCGGCCCTTGAAGCCTACTACCAGCGGTGCCTGATCAGCGGCCTGGTTTGCTTTTGGGAAAAGCCGGGGTTCGCTATGCAGCCGCACATCGCCACCTCCGGCCTCGACGGCGGCGCGATGTGTTCCTACCTCTGGGACTTGGGCGGATATGCACCGCAAACTCTCGCCCTCATGCTCGGGGACAAGGCGCCTGGCATCGCTCGGCAATTTGCCCGCATGGATCTCACCCGATTCTACGCCATGGCTCCGGACGGCCAACCGGTCGGCGTGGCCTACGCTTACAGCGTCTGGTCATTCGTTCAGATGGTCTGGGCCATCTGCGTGCAGCAGGGGTTCAGCGCCGAGCTTTTCGCCGAGGCCCGGCGGCTGGTGCAGGATCTGGAAAACCGCGCCGACGGGCGCGGCCTTGTGGACTTTGGAAGCCACGACGCGCTGCTGGAAATGCGCGGCACGGGATGGGAGCACGTGGTCGCAAGCCCGAATGCCGAACGTGCCTGGTGCCTCCGGCGGTTGGCCGACTTGCACGACTGCGCCGGCGGAGAATCCGGCCTCAGCGGATCATGGCGCAAGCGCGCGGATGACATCGAGGAGGCAATCCGGACCCACCTGTGGGATGAGAAAGCCGGATGGTTCCGCTGCCTTCATCCCGGAGGTCATTCCGAAACGGTGCTCTCGATTCAGGCCTTCGATGCCCTGCGGGCCGGCGCCTGCACGCCGGCCATGAAGACATCCCTCCTGCGCCATTTGGTTGAGGACGGATTCCTCGGCAGATACGGCGCTTCGAGCGTGGCCAAGGCCGACCGTATTCACTACGAACTCAACGACCCGGACTGGTCGGGCGGCGGAGCCTATTGCGGGGAGACCCCTCAACTGGCACTGACACTCTATGAAGCAGGAGAGCCGGCGCTCGCGTGGGACGTTCTGAAACGGCATTTCTGGATGGGCCACCACTACCCGTATTTCCCGCAGGAATCTTACGCCGACCGTCCGCAGAGCCCGCCGAACAAACGGGCGAACATCATATCCGGCCTCACCGGCGCAGAGGCGATCCTGTTCGGACTCTTCGGGTTGCAGCCCGGCCTCGACGGATCGCTCCGCATCTGCCCGCAGCTCCCTCCCGGCGAATCCGCGACCCTCACCGGCCTGCGCTATCGCGGGCACACACTGGACATTAGTGTCGCCTCCGGCCAGCTCACAGTAACCGTGGACGGCGTGACCAGCCATCAGGAAGCGGAATTTCAGACATCCATTGAAGTCTTCCCATCAAACAGCAGCCGAAGGGAAACCGCGTGAGACCGGAAACAGCTTCGCAGCGCACGAGGGTGGACATTCCTGTTCACCAAGTAGAGTGCGACAGGAATGTCGCACCTCCAAAGAATTGTCGGCTCATCCGTTTTCCCGATAGGTCAGGATGTCTGCATTTACCGCTGTCCTGAGCTGAGTTGGCCCGGCGGCAAGATTGACAGAAGTGCAAATAACAGGTGAATTGTTGCTTTCATGCCAACAAAAACCTCTGACCATGAAATTGGCAAATCTTCCGCCGGCCATGTGACCGGCGACCGCTTTTTGGGCTCGATTCCGCAAAGTGTGAAGCGAATGGCCGGCGAGGTTCCTGAGCCTCAAAGCTTCTTTACGGGAATCCGCATCTTCGAGGCCCTCGTCCCGGACAATACCATCGCCTATTACCGCTCCCATGTGAGCGAGATCCGCTCGTCGCATGTGAGCGCAAACTACCATCACCGCTTCGAGTTGCTCGTCGTGATCGAGAGAGGGGGCGTTGTCAGGATTGGGGATGGGAAATACCGCATCGAGGCGGGAGAGGCCTTCCTCGTGTTCCCGAACCAATTCCATCTCTACTCGGGGATGAACGGTGATTCGTTCGGGTGGCTGTTTTTTACGTTCGATCTCCACAGCAGCGACTTGATCAAGGCTCTGCGCGATTCGCCGCGCAGGCTGGATGCCACAACCTTTGCCTGTCTGGAACGTCTTCTGGGAGCGTGCGTCTATCCCCAACACGAGAAGCCCGACGGGCTGGAGATCTCGCACCGGCTGGCCGAGCTGCTGCGGGCGATGCTCGCCTGCCCGCAGATCCCCGTGGTTCGCCGCAACCTGCGGCAGGTTGATGACCGCCGGGAGGTGATCATGGAGAGGATCAATACCTACGTCCGGGAAAACCTGAACAAATCGATCACCATTTCCGAACTGGCGGAGTCCCTGGGCTACTCGGTCAGCTACCTGCGAACCGTGTTCCGCGATCGTTTGGGCGTCAGCCTCGGCAGATACATTCGCGAATCCCGACTCTCCGAGGCCGCGCAACTGCTCCAGGAACCGTCCGTCAAGGTGTCCGAGGTGGCGCGGCGCTGCGGGTTCGAGTCCCTCGTCGTATTCTCCCGGGCGTTCAAGAATGCTTTTGGCATTTCGCCCAAAGACTACAGCAAGATGGTCCAGCAAGTGCCGCTCCTCGACAAGCGCTGAAATCCGTGCCCCCGAACATCCTTCTCATCACGTCGGACCAGCAGCATTTTTCGACGCTGGGAGCGATCAATTCCCGCATCCGCACGCCCGCACTCGACCGCCTGTGCGCCGGCGGGACCAGGTTCACCCGCGCGTATTGTCCGAACCCGACCTGCACGCCGACGCGCGCGAGCATTCTCACCGGCATGTATCCCTCTCAGCACGGGGCCTGGTCGCTCGGGACCAAGCTTTTCGAGGATGTGCCGACGGTGGGGGACGGGCTCGGTGCCTCGGGTTACTTCACCGCCCTCATCGGTAAGGCCCACTTCCAGCCCGCGGCCTCGCGCCCCGGCATGGAATCCATCGAATGCCAGCCCGTCCTGCGCGACCTGGAATTCTGGCGGAACTTTCACGGTCCCTGGTATGGATTCGACCACGTCGAGACCGCCCGCATGCACGGGGCCGAGTCGCATGTCGGCGGGCATTACGCGATCTGGATGGAGGAAAATGGTCTGAAAAACTGGCGCGACTACTTCGAGGACTGGCCGGACGATCCGGCGAAGCGCTCGCGGATCTACGCCAACCGGACATGGGATCTGCCCGAGGAATTGCACTACACGCGATGGACCGGCGAACGCACGGTTGCGGTGATCGAGGAATCCGGCGACCGCCCGTTTTTTATCTGGTCGAGCTTCCACGACCCGCACCCTCCCTATCTCGTGCCCGAGCCGTGGGCGAAAATGTATGATCCTGCCGACATGGAACCGGGGAGTCTGATGGCGGGAGAGCATGAATCCAACCCTCCCCACTTTCAAAAGACGCTCGAAGACGATCCCGCCTATTGGGAAGAAGCCGGCAAAGGCGAGGCCATCCATGGAGCCGGATGCCACCTTCACGACGAGGCGGAACTCCGGAAAAATATGGCGTGCTACTACGGGATGGTGAGCTTCATGGACCAGGAGATCGGTCGCATCCTCGATGCCCTCGACAAGTCTGGCAAAGCAGAGAACACGCTTGTCATTTTCACCTCCGACCACGGCCATTTCCTCGGCCAGCACGGCCTCGTTGCCAAGGCGATCCACATGTATGAGGACCTTCTCAAAGTGCCGTTCATCGCCCGCTGGCCTGGCCGCATCCCCGCCGGGAAGGTCTCGGATGATCTCCAGTGTCTGGTGGATCTCGCGCCAACTTTCCTTGCGGCCGCCGGATGCCCGGTGCCAGGCATCATGACCGGGCACAACCAGCTCGACAACTGGCGGGACGGGACACGAGCGAGGGACTCAGTCGTCGTCGAGAACCACCATGGCACACGCAGCTTTCACATGCGGACTTTTGTGACGGAACGTTATAAGATCACCGTCTATCGCGACGGAGGCGACGGCGAACTTTTCGATCTTGAGGATGATCCCGGCGAGAGCCGAAACCTTTGGCACGCCCCCTCGGCCCAGCCGCTCAAATCGCGGCTGTTTCACGAGTTCCTCCAAGCCACGCTCCGCGACGAACCGATGCGCATGCCACGGATCGCGGCGGCATAATGCTGCCGGAAAATTTCCGGTGCCGGATGAAGCTTTTCATCAGGGGCTCGCTTTTCGGCTAATTTTCCTTCGCGCGCGGCGTGGCCGGGGGAAGGTCGCCAGGCGTCGCGAGTTTGAAGCGGTCTTTGAATGCGGATTCCAGGCTCGACATCCGCGCGGGCGCGTTCTCCCAGTTCACCTGGTCTTTGTAGAAACAGGCCCCCCAGACCAGCCCGGCTTCCATCCACGCGCGGCAGTCGTCCACCTCTCCGGTTTGGAATACGTAGATCGGAGGAAGCCCGGCCGTCTTGTCGGCCTCGCGGAGCTCAGGCACTCCGAGAAACGTGATCATCGCGACGGCTCCCGGGTGCTTTTTTGATATTTTTTCCAAAGCGCCCGGGGCGAGAGCCGATGATTCGCCGGAGAGGGTTTCGAGATACGGCTGGGACATTTTCAGCCCGGTGCCTTCCAGAGCCTGCTTCAGTCCCTCGAGTTGGCGGTCGGATGCCCATTTGGCCAACTCGTTCACGATCACGACAACCTCCCCCTTCTTCTTCATATCCTTCCGGATTTGCAAACCCAGCATGTAGGCGGCGGAGCGTGGGTATTTGGCAGAAATCACCCCTCCATCCTTTCGTGTGAAAAACAGGAAGTTCCATAGGATCACTGCCGCGGCTGCCAGCGTGAGCAGGGCTGCGATTCTCGTGCGCCACGGCTCCGATACCCGGCCCGGGACCAAACAATAGGCGAATGCCAAAAGAATAATTATCAGGAGGATAGTCATGAATAACAATTTATTCGCTTTTATTTGCCCAGGGCAGCTTGTTTTTTAGGGACTCGTCATTGATGATGCCTATCGGTTTGGTTTCGACATGGCCGTCGGCAAACATGGCGTTGAAGTCTTTGTGGGGGATAATATGTTCCTGCCGGAACTCGCTGCGGGCAGGGGTGAAAATTGTGCTGCCCGGGTAAAAGGTTTTCCCATCCCGATCAATGATCAAAATGAGTTGGCTGGGCTTTTGGATTTCGGCGTAGTAAGTCGGAAGACTTTCGCTTTTTGTCAAATTTCCATTTCTGCGGTATTCAAAATGTCGGCCCGTGTAGATCAGGTTTCCCTCGTCATCCCTCAAATCGTTCGCCAGGCCGGGACAATCGAAAAGCTTGTAGGTATATTTTTCGTTGTTCACCTGTCCGGCTGAGGCGGCTGATCCCGGAATATTATTTGTCCAGTTCGAGTCAATGTAGGTCAGGATGAGGTCTTGCCAATACCATGTCGCGCCTCCGGTCCTTGGACTGGTCTCGTTTGCAGGAGCCACCTCTCCATTGTTGTCTCCTGCAAACCCAGCGAATCCGCTACCCATCACCCGCAGATTGCTCAAGCACTTCACCGCATTCGCCCGCTCCGGCAGCCCTTGGATCGCCGGTAAAAGCAGCACAGCCAGAATGGCGATAATCATGATGACCACGAGCAACTCGACGAGGGTGAAGGCGTGCCGGGAACTCCCGGGGGGGAGAGCCCTTGTTATACCATTCTTACACCCGGGCGGGTGGAATCGACAGACGGCTCGGCGAGCCATCCCTACCAAAAATTGGTAGGGGCACATCGCCGAGGTGCCCGACTGATTATTCCTGTCCCGCGGTGCGTTTGCTACGATTCGTCTGGAGGAAAAGGTTTGCACTATCTGATAAGGATGAGATAAAGTATGCAAAAGTGACTATCCGCGCAAGAGATTTATTTGGCGGAATTTTTCTCATGAATCTTTATTGGAATCCTGAAATCACGCACCGTGCGTGCAGTCTGCTTCTGGCCGAGCTCGCGGAGGAGTATCCGATTTTCGCCGGGCTTGCGCCGGCTGGTGCCTGCCGGCTCAGGGTGGATTTTCATGACGGTGTCGAAGAAGTCGAAGTGAGCCGTGAGGCGGGCGGATACGTGATCCGCAGCGGGACGTTGAACGGCCTCGGGCGCGGGCTGGGGACGGTGCTCTCGGGCCGACTGGAAGGGGGCGAGACGGTTCGCGAGACGCTGGCATTCGGGGGTTTCGGGGTTATGCTCGACATGTCGCGGAACGCGGTGATGCGTCCCGATCACCTGCGGCGTTGGATGCGGAGGCTGTGCCTGTTTGGCTTCAACCGGCTGATGCTTTATACCGAGGACACCTACCGGCTTCCGGGCGAGCCGTATTTCGGCTACCTGCGCGGCGGGTATTCGGTGGAGGAACTCCGTCAAATCGACGTTTGGGGAAACTCGCTTGGCATCGAGGTCAGCGGATGCATCCAGGCGCTCGGGCATCTGGAGCAGGTGCTCAAGTGGCCGGCCTACAATGGGGTGCGCGACACTCCATCGGTGCTGCTCGCGGACGAGGAAGCCAGCTACACGTTGATCGGGAAAATGGTTGCCGCAATGGCGGGAAACCTCCGCAGCAAGACGCTGCACATCGGATTCGACGAGGCACACGATCTCGGGCGGGGAAAATTTCTGGACAAAAACGGGTTTCAGCCGCCGTTCGAAATTTACGTGAGGCATCTTCGGCGGGTGTGCGAAATCTGCGCGCGGCATGACCTGAAACCTCAGATCTGGTCCGACATGGTTTTCCGGCTTGGGAGTGCCACAGGGGATTACTACGACCGCGCAAGCGCGGTTCCGCCGGGCGTCATCGAAGCCCTTCCCACCGGCCTTGGGATGGTCTATTGGGACTACTACGGCCTGAGCGAGGAACACTACCGCTACTGGCTCGGACGCCACAAAGAACTCGGCGTTCCGGTGAGCGTTGCCGCTTCGGTCTGGACCTGGATGGCTCCCTGGTATGACCGGGGGTTTACCGAGGCAACCATCCAGCCCTGCGTCTCCGCGTGTCGTGAAGCCGGAGTCCGAGATATTACATTCACGTTGTGGGGGGATGATGGCGCGTATTGCGAGCTGGACTCGGCGCTTGCGGGCTTGGCTTTTGCGGCGGAATGCGGCTGGTCGGAAAAGGGGGGCGCGGGCGACAAGACCGACATCGAGGCCAGATTTGAAGCCACTTGCGGGCTGCCATATTCCCAGGCTGTGCTGCCCTGCGAGATGGAGGTCTCACGTCCCGGCAACGGGATCCCGCTTCATCAAAATGGCTACCTCAGCGACGGCATCGGACCGGTCCTCTGGGATGATCCCCTCTACTTGATGATTAGAAAAAACCGTGCCGCTTTGCCGGAAAACGGAAGCGGAGACTATTGGGAAACTTTCGCGCGACATCAGGAAACCGTGTTCAAAAAACTGGAAGCGCTTCCTTTGCGCGAGGAGATGATTGATACCGGGCACGCCCGGAACATCGCGGATGTCCTTCGCCGCAAGGTGCGATTGGCAAATGCCATGGAGTCCGCCTACCGGTCCGGTGATCGGGCTGCCCTGCGCGCCGCCGCGGAGGATATTCCGCAGGTCATCGCGGCCATCGGAAATTTGCAGTCCAGCTTCCGCAGGCAGTGGCTCCGCAGGAACCATCCGCATGGTTTGGAAACAATGCAGATCCGCCTCGCCGGACTGGCGGAAAGGTATCACGAACTCGCGCGACGGTTGGAGGAATGGCTCGAAGGCCGGGCGAACGGCATTCCGGAGTGGGATGAATCACCCGGAGAGCCCGCACGAGGGCTCGTTCAATGGAGGCGCATCGCCTCGCCAGGAATTCTTTAGAACCACGGACCGATAGCAACAAAATCGCTAATTTTCTTTGAACTCCTTCATAGCGACTTTATGTTTTGCGATGTGAAACTCCCGATCCTTCCCTGCTCCCTGCTGGTGTTTTGTGTTTTGTCAGTCAACTTGCCTGCCGCCGATGTCATCGCGCACTACCCCTTCGACAAGGATCTTTCGAGCATTGCAGGCGCGGTGCCCGAAATGACCTCCAATGGGGACGCGCATGTGGATGCCAGCACGTTCAAATTCGGAGGAGGCTCGCTGGCGATGGACGGAGAGGATGACTCCGCTTGGGTCGGAGAGCCGGCATTCCAATTCCACCAGGAGGACTTCGCCATCTCGTTCTGGTATCGGAGGAACAATCCGGACAACATCTTCGAGCCGCTGGTCGGACACGGGGACTCGACCGGAGATATCGGCTACGCGGTCCGGCTTCTTCCGAACCCGAAAAAGAACGAGCCCGGCTGGATCGACGGGCTGCTCAACGATGGTCCTGAGAAAGGCGTCCAGACCCCACAGCCGCTCGAGCAGACAGGTGATTTCCAGCATGTCGTCTTTCAGCGCCGGGAAGGCACTCTGGAACTTTTCCTCAATGGCGAACTCGTCGCGTCCAAACCCGGCTTCGGGGAAGAGGACTTGGGGCGTAAGAGCGGCTTCAGCTACGCCTTTGCTGTCGGAACCCGCAGCACCAAGATGGATGGTTCCGGCTCGAAAGGTTCGTTCAACGGCAACATAGACGAGGTCTGGGTCTTCAACGCGGGACTCACTCCCGGGCAGGTTAAAGCCCTTAAGGAAAAAAACAAACCCAACTGACCCGTGCCCGTCGAACGCAAACCCCACCGCGACCGGATCACCGGCCTCGAAGTCACGCAATGGACCGACTACAAAGGGCACAGCCATCACTTCTACTTCACCAACCCCGGATGGTATGACGGCGGAACAAAGCTCCTCTTCGGCTCCGACCGAGCCAACCGCACCAACCTCTTCGGTCTCGACCTGATCACCGGAGAGATCGAGCAGATCACCGACCTCGACCCCGTTCCGCTCCCGCGCGAGCTCGAGTTTGTCCGCGCCTGCAAAAACCCGGTTCGCGAGGAGGCTTATTTCATGCACGACCTGAGCGTCATGGCCGTGGATTTGGAAACGAAGAAGCTCCGCGTTCTCCATGAGATGGCCCCGCAATGGATCGTTTCGCAGATCAACTGCTCGGCCGACGGGAGGCATGTCTATTTCGGAGCCTGGGTGGACCAGTCCGACAAATTCGAGGTGGACTTGCTGCGGGGCTATGTGGGATTTGCGCAAACATGGGAGGCCATGCCGCTGAGCCAGATCGTCCGCGTCCCAACCTGCGGCGGAGCCGCCGAGGTTGTCTTTGATGAGCGCTACTGGATCGGGCACACGAACACCTCTCCCACCATGCCCGGGCTCCTCACCTTTTGCCACGAGGGTCCATGGGACAAGGTGGACAACCGGATTTGGGGGCTCGACGCATCAACCGGCAGGACATGGAAGATCCGTGAAACGACCGGCCATGAAACAACCGGCCACGAATACTGGTTCGCGGATGGCCTGCGCGTCGGCTATCACGGCAAGGACGGCGAAGGCCGCCCGATGATCGGCTATTGCAACCACGATAACTCCGGCCGCGTCGAATCCTCGTTCCCCGGACTGACCGGCCACATCTTTTCGTTCGACGAATCGCTCATTGTCGGCGACGGCGGCGGAGTCATCCGTGTTTGGAAACCCGGCGAGGGCGGATATCTCCCGCCCCGCGTCCTCTGCGCTCACGGCTCCGGCTGCATGATCCAGCAAACGCACCCGCATCCCCGGATCGCCCCTGACGGAAAAACGGTTTTCTTTTCTTCCGACCGCACCGGCTACGGAAACGTGTATTCCGTGGAACTCGCGGAATTCGAGTCCCTGCCCGCAGCTTCCTGACGGTGCCGGATCGGCGCGAGCCCCCCATGGTGCATCGCGCCAAAAAGCGAACAACGGGGAGGCCTGCGACAAGAATGTCGCACCTTCCCCGCAGGGAGGAAGTCTGAGCTTCCCCGTGGAACTTCCCGAAAATGCATCCAGATTTTTCTTGTCAGAAAATAGTCCTTTTAGTTAAATTTTATCAGATAAATGATATTGCGATTCTTGGATCCGCCCGCATCGCTGGAAACCGGTGCGCGTTTCCTCATCTTCGCAGGCTTACAACACAGATTTTTTGCATAATTCCGGTTCGACATTTGACGGCTTCCATGTGATGGCCAAACCGATCGGGCCGGTTTGCAATCTGGATTGCTCGTATTGCTACTATTTGGAGAAGGAGAAACTTTTTCCCAAGGGGGAGAACTTCCGGATGAACCCGGGAGTGCTGGAGTCGTATATCCGGCAGTATTGCGAATCCCAACCGTCCCCGGAGATCACGTTTGCGTGGCAGGGCGGCGAACCGACTCTCCTCGGGGTCGAATATTTCCAGAGGGTTGTCGAACTGGAGAAAAAGTATGCCGGCGGACGGACGGTTCACAACGCGATGCAAACAAACGGAACAAAACTCGATCATGAGTGGTGCCGGTTTTTCCGTGAGAGCAACTTCCTGGTCGGCCTGAGTATCGATGGCCCCCGGGCACTCCACGACACCTACCGGGTGGACAAGGGGCAAAAGCCGACGTTCGACTGCGTGATGCGAGGCCTCGATCTCCTGAAAAAACACCGCGTCGAGTTCAATACGCTCACGGTGGTGAATGCCAGCAACGTCAAGCACCCGCTCAAAGTCTATGATTTCCTGCGGGAAACCGGATCGGGGTTCATCCAGTTCATCCCCTTGGTCGAGCGCCGGCCCGCCGGGAACGGAAACCTCCTGGATTTTGCCGAACCCCCGGAGCCAGGCCAACCGCCCTCCCCTGTGACCCGCTGGAGCGTCAACGCCGATCTTTACGGGGATTTTTTGATCCGGATATTCGACCAATGGGTGCGCCGGGATGTGGGGAAGGTCTTCGTGCAGATGTTCGATGTGTCGCTCGGCATCTGGTCTGGCGCAGATCCCAACCTCTGTGTTTTTCTGAAAAACTGCGGGCAGGCACTCGCTGTTGAGCACAACGGCGATTTATTTTCCTGCGACCACTTTGTCTATCCGAAATACCAGCTCGGCAATATCATGAACACCTCGCTCCGAGCCATGGGGCATTCCGATGTCCAACAGAGGTTCGGAAACTCGAAGTCGGAATCGCTCCCGGAATACTGCCGCGCGTGCGACGTCCGATTCGCCTGCAACGGGGAGTGCCCGAAACACCGGTTTCTCAAGACACCCGATGGAGAGGAGGGTCTCAACTACCTTTGCGGCGCCTACAAAAAAATCTTCCGCCACGTGGACCCCTTCATGAAGCAGATGGCCTCTCTGCTTCTCGCGAGACGCCCTCCTGCCGAAATCATGACGCTGATCGACAGGTAACGGAAAGCGCTTGTCCCGGGCTCATCGTGTCCCAATGGGGTCGGCTTCGCGACCTGCTGGAAAAGACCCCGTGGGAAAGCTACGGGGTCGTGGGCGGCAAAGCCCGCGACCCGCGCTGCGAAAATTGCATGGTCCACTGCGGCTACGAACCCAGCGCCACCCTCGGCCGCGATGGCCGGCCGGGCGATACCCGGGCGAACATCGCTTTCAATTTCGGAAAAAAGCCAGCCCCCCGGATCGAAGGGGCCTCGGTGGATCCCTTCGACGGCGTCCCGGCCGCAGGATGTAGCGGCGGTCTGTGACCGTCGGTCGCTTTCCAGGCAAGCGGGGATCTCTGCTCAAAAAAAATGCGACGCTCATAGAGCGCCGCTACAGCGCGCCGACGGGATATGCCGCTTACGCCTGAGCAGCTAAAGCGGAATCAGGGGCGCGGTTTTTTGTGTGAGATACCGGTGG